>Ga0116227_10004221_pt1 | contig 31302 bp, 32 predicted proteins | sample S1TSphgellanicum_FD_89693 | JGI IMG/M metagenome (GOLD analysis project Ga0116227, IMG submission 89693) | Host-associated microbial communities from peat moss isolated from Minnesota, USA - S1T2_Fb - Sphagnum magellanicum MG | ecosystem: Host-associated > Plants > Peat moss > Unclassified... | reverse complement strand
CGCGCCGACCGCATCGACGTCCGGACGGTGCGAGTGCACCGCGACCTTCGAGCGGCTCCCCGGTTCGCGCGCGATCGCCATGATCTCGACGATATTGTCCTCGATCTCGGGCACTTCACGCTCGAGCAGGCGCTGCACGAGCCCTTCGGCGGCACGCGAGAGAACGATCTGCGGGCCCTTGTTCGTTTTGCGAACGTCGAGCACGAAGGCGAGAATGCGATCGTTGATCCGGAAGTTCTCGCGCGGGACCTGTTCGGATAGCGGCAGGAGGGCCTCCGCCTTACCGAGGTCGACGAACATGTTGCGCTGTTCGTAGCGCTGCACGGTGCCCATAACGAGATCGTGAAGTTTTTGGCTGTAGTCGTTGAAAATCGTGTCGCGCTCGGCCTCGCGAATGCGCTGCACGATCACCTGTTTTGCCGTCTGCGCGGCGATCCGGCCGAATTCCTTAGGCGCGACTTCGGTATCGAGAAAGTCGCCCGCCTCGTACTTCGAGCCCGCTTCTTTGCGCGTGACTTCAAGCTTGGGATCGCTCACGTCGTCGACGACGATGCGCCGGTGATACACTTTATACTCACCGGTATCGCGGTCGATCGAAACGATCGCGTTCGCTTCACTACCGTAATTTCGCTTATACGCCGAGATCAGCGCCGCCTCGAGCGCTTCGAGCAGCATCTCGAACGGAATCTGACGCTCGCCCTGAAGCAGGCGCAGCGATTCGCGCAGAGTGGGTTCGTCGGCTTGCGCCTTCGCGGTTTTCGTCGGCATTAGCGTTTCTCTCGTCTTTCGCGCTTCGCGCGCTTGAGGTCGGCTCGAAAGTCGTACTCCACTTTCGCGGATTTGACGATCTCGAAGGGAATCGGCAGTTCGCCCGCCGGGCGCTCGAGGATCACGGCGTTGCCCCGAACGCCGCGCAACGTTCCGCGATGGGTGTATTCGTTTTCGATCGCAAGCGTCGTCGTGACGACGACCGCGCGGTCGCGAAAGCGGTCGTAATCGGCCGGTTTGAGCAATGGCCGTTCGAGGCCGGCCGACTCGACCTCGAGGGTATACGGGTCGGGCTCGCCCTCCAGCACCGCATTGAGACGCGCGGCGACGCGTTCGCAAAATGCAAGGTCGACGGGAACGCCGGGCCGGTCGACCGTCAGCAAAAGATCGACACCGCGCCCATGGCGGCGCGCTCGGTGCGAAACGATTTCGACGTCCCGGAATTCCGCTTCAAACGGCAACGCATTCGCCGCACTTTCGAACGATTCGACGAGCCCCACGATCCCCCGTACAACAACGAAGCGCGGGACAGACCCACGCTTTCACTCGACTACCGCATGCAATCATAGCATGACGCGTGGCCACGCGCAACGTGCGGACGAGGTGTCACGGTTCGGGCCGCTTCGGAGGCAAGGTCGGAAGGCCGCCGGCAGGCGTGAACGCTTCGCCCGAACACGGCCCGAACGTGTACCCGCCCTGGGGGCCGGAGGCGGTCGATTCGATCTGCCAGCCGGTGCAGATTTCGATACCGAGGATCTTCTGCCGCTTCAGGATGTAGACGATCGTCGGCGGCCCGAGCAGCGAACCGCGCTGCTTGACCACGTCGATCGCCTTCGCAAGAATCGCGGGCGGCGGCGCGGCGGCCCGGTAGTATTCCTCTTCGGCTTGGGCGACGGCGGCGCCGAGGTCGTTTTGGTAGTGCTTATTGGAGTACGTTACCGGGTTGCCCGACGGCAGCAGTCCGTTGAGCCGGCTATTGAGACGATCGAGCGCGCCGCTCGAGCCGGGCTGGGTGGATGACCCGGAAGGCGGCGCGTAGGCGGTCGCTCCCGGCGGAGCCGTGGCTGCGCCGCGCGGACCGGAGCCGGAGGCGGCCCCGGAGCCGGATGCCGTGCCGGAGGCTGTGCGCCCGGCACCTTCGCCTGGTTTCGCGCCCGCGTTCACGTCGGCTCCGCGACCGGCCGCGGCTGACGTCTGCGCGGCCGTCGCCGCCGAAGCGGACGCCTGCGCGGCAGGGCGGTCGGCCGACGCGAGATGTGACGCGGCCGGCTCGGTTGCGGCCGGCCCGGGCGAAGGTCCGGAAACCGGCTTCTGCGCGCCGCTGCGTGCAATGGCCGTCGGCGCCGTCGAAGCAGCCGCTGTCGCGGAGACCGGACGCGAAGTGGCTGCCGATGTCGGCGCCGCGGTGGGCGCCGCGGTGGGCGCCGCGGTCGACGGCACCGTGGCGGAAATGGGCGCGACGGTCGGCCGCAGGGTGGGTGCAGCGGTCGGCGCGCGCGCCGGAGCGAGCGTGGGTCTCGCCGTTGGCGAGACGGTGGGCGGCGACGTCGCCTCGCGGGTCGGCGCAACCGTCGGCCTCGGCGTCGGGACGGAGGTCGGAAGCGCCGTCGGGGCGCGGGCCGGCACGGCCGCCTGCGGCGGCGCCGTCGGCGGCGCCGTCGGGGTCAGCGTCGGGGGCGCGGTCGGCGCGACGGTCGGGGGCGCGGTCGGCGTGAGCGTCGCCGGCGCGGCCGTCGCAGCCGCTTTCGGCGCCGCGGTCGGCGCGAGCGTCGGCGGCGTCGCCGGCCGCGGAGTCACCGATTCGGGCAATTGCGGCGGCTGCAGGGCGATGGCCGGAGCGATCACGGAGATTCGCTCCGGAAGAGGCGTACCGTCCGGGGTGATGCGCGTGAGTTCCGGAGGCTGCGGCGCCGCGCGCGACCCTTTTGGTGCGATGCGCCGCGGCACCGGCCGGACGGTGGGCGGAACGATCGCGGCGGGCGCCGGGTTTGGCCGCGCCCGCGCAACGGCCGCTCCCGGCAGAGCTTTCGCGAGGGCAGTCGCAGCCCGCGACCGGGCCGGCGCCGCCTTCGGAGTTGCCGGCACGGCACTCGGCGCTGACGATGCCGCAGAGGCCGTGGGTGCCCGGCGTATCGGCCGGGACGAGGATGCTGGGACAACTGGAGCCGAGGACGCGGGCGCTACCGGCGCCGGAGACGCGAGTGCGAGCGGCTCGGTGCTGCTCGGGCGATCTTGCGTGACGGTAATCGCTTCGCCGGCCGCGGCCGACCCGCCGCCGGGCGACGGCTCCAGCACGCGCACGGCGAAAAACGCGCCGATGATTAGGTGCAACGCGATCGAGAGAACGTAGGCGAAGAGAAACCGCCGGCGCCCGTGAAGACCGCCGCGTCCACGGGACGACGTCATATGAAACTTCTCTTCGCGCCAGGCGCGCCCCATACTTCATTCGAACGCGAATCGCCACGATGCTCGATCGCACGCGCAAGCGAACCAAAATCATCGGAACGATCGGCCCTGCGTCGCGCGACCCCGAGACGCTCCGAGCGCTCATCGCCGCCGGACTCAACGTCGCGCGCCTAAATTTTTCGCACGGTACGCACGAGCAGCACGCGGCCACGATCGCCGATCTGCGGCGCGTCGCGTTCGAATCGAAAACGCATCTCGCGATCTTGCAGGACTTACCGGGCCCCAAAGTACGCACGGGTTTGCTGGCCGGCAACCTCGAAAGCGTTCGCCTCGAAAACGGCGCGAATTTTGCGCTCGTCACCCATCCGATCGACGGCACCTTCGAAGCCGTCTCGGCCGCCTACGCGGGACTCGCCCGTGACGTTGCCGTCGGCAATCGCCTCTACCTCGCCGACGGCGCAATCGCGCTGCGGATCCTTTCGAAGACGGAGGATCGCATCGAAACCCGCGTCGAGGTCGGCGGCGAGCTGCGCGCGCAGCAAGGGATCAACTATCCCGACGGCACGCTCTCGATCGACGCCGTCACCGATCGCGATTTCGAACACCTCGCCTTCGGTCTCGAAGCGGGCGTCGACTGGGTCGCCGTGTCGTTCGTGAAGACTGCCGAAGACGTACTGCGCGTGAAACGCTTCATCGCCGAGCGCGGCAAGAACGTTCCGGTCATCGCGAAGATCGAAAAGCACGAGGCGCTCGAGTCGATCGACGAAATCGTCGCGGCAGCCGACGGCATCATGGTCGCGCGCGGCGATCTCGGCATCGAGATTCCGCTCGAAAAGGTTCCGCTCGCCCAAAAAGATCTGATCGCGCGCGCGAACCGCGTCTCCAAGCCGGTCATCACCGCCACGCAAATGCTCGAGTCGATGATCGCGTCGCCCCGGCCGACGCGCGCCGAGGCGACCGACGTCGCGAACGCGATCATCGACGGCACCGACGCCGTGATGCTCTCGGGCGAAACCGCACGCGGCGCCTATCCCGTGGAAGCCGTGCGCACGATGGCGACGATCGCGCGCGAGATCGAACGCGAATACCCGCACGAAGAATTGCGCAGCCGTCGGATGGAGATCGCGGTACGTTCGGTCGAGACGTCGATCGCCGAAGGCGCCGCGCAGATGGCCGAGGAGCTCGGCCTCACCTTCATCATCACGGGCACGACGACGGGCAACACCGCGCGCCACATCTCATCGTTTCGCCCGCGCGCCCGCATCGTCGCGATGACGCCGATCGTCGAAGTCGCGCGCCGCCTTTCCTTGATCTGGGGCGTCGAGGCCCTAGTCGTCGAAGCGTACCGATACTTCGAGACTCTGATCGACGTGGTCGAGGCGCGTATGCTGCGTGAGAATCTCGCGGAAAGCGGCGAGATCATCGCGATCACGTCGGGCATGCCCGTCGGTGAAGGGGGAACCAACGTCTTGAAGATCCACCGTTTACCGTGAGCGCCGATGCCGTTCCGCTCGTCGAACTCGGGGCCGGTTTGCATGGCTATCTCGTTGCGCCGGCGGGTCCCGGACCGCATCCCGGCGTGTTGCTCTACATGGAGGCATTCGGTCTCAACGGCTACGTTCGCAGCGAATGCGACCGGCTGGCGCGCCTCGGTTACGTCGCGCTCGCACCGGACTTCTATCGGGGAGACGTGTATCCGTACGATAACTTTGCACCGATCGCAAAAAAGATCGCGGCGATCGGGGACGACGGCTTCCTTACTGACATAGGAACGGCCATCGCGTTTCTCGACGGATACGGCGCGGTGCGTCACGATGCGTACGGTGTTGTCGGATTTTGCATGGGTGGCCGGCTAGCGTTTCTTACGGCAGCCGAGTTCGCCGGCAAGATCGCAGCAGCGGTTTCATTTTACGGCGGCGGCATCGCCCCGGCCGAGCCGCGCTTGGGCCGCGCCGTCCTTACCGGCCGCGTTCCTGAGGTAACTGCGAAGGTGCTCATGATTTACGGCGCAGACGACGCGTCGATCTTCCCCGACGAGATCGGGCGGCTCACCGAAGCCCTCGCCGTTGCAAAAAAAGATGCGACGGTCCACATCTATCCCGGCGCCGGTCACGGCTTCGCCTCGACCGATCGCGAGAGCTTCGTGCCGAGCGTGACCGAAGCGGCGTGGTCGGAAACGGCCGCCTTCTTCGCGCAAGCGTTTGCCACGCGGCAATCGCCTCAGCACTAGGAGCGGTGCCTGGAGAAACGCGGTCTTAGCCTCGAGTCTCACCTATCTAGGTGACGCGCAAGGGCCATCGCCCGTGATGTAATGTCATCGCTGGCCGCAGCAGTGCTCGTTCGGCCCGAGACCCCTCGCGAGGTCGGGGGAGGCCTCGTTGGCTAGCCGAGCGTTGAGCTTTGCAGGTACATGCCACGTCCATTTTCAGGAGGCTCTCATGTTCGATCCCCCCGCCGGAGTCAATCCGGCAATCGTCTTGGTGCATGGCGCGTGGGCCGATGCATCTTGTTGGAACGGTGTTATCAAGGAACTCCAAGCCGCGAATCTCACCGTGTACGCGCCGCCGAACCCTTTGCGCGGATTGGCGTCTGACGCCGCTACCATCGCCACGTTCGTCAAGGCGATTTCGGGACCGGTGATTCTCGTCGGCCATTCATACGGCGGTTCCGTCATCAGCGTCGCATCGCCGGGCGAGCCCAAGGTACGGGCGTTGGTCTACGTTTCCGCCTTCGCCCCGGACGAGGGCGAAAGCTGTCTGAGCATTCTGGCGTCGAGCCCGCCGCCGCCCGCGGATCTCTTCACACCGGTTCCGTTCGCGAGCGGCGACGCGGACGTGTACTTCACGCCGAAGTATTATGGGCCGGTGTTTGCTTCAGACGTTCCCGCGACGACCGCTTCGATCTTGGCGGTGACGCAGCGCCCGCTTACGGGCAGCGCGCTCAACGAGAAAGCGCCCGGCGCCGTCGGTTGGAAGACCATCCCATCTTGGTATCTGATCGGCGATGCCGACTTAGTCATTCCGCCGTCAATTCAATTGATGATGGCGCAGCGCGCGAAAGCACAGATCACGCACGTCGACGGCTCGCACCCGAGCATGATCGTCCATCCGGAAGCAACGGTCGCCGCGATCTTAGCGGCGGTCGAGGCAACGAAATTGTCGCCAAGCCTCAGCTAGGAGCTACCGCGGTGCTCACGGGCATCGAGCCTATGGCACACACGCGACACAACTCAGTGGTTATGCCGCCCGAAGCAGCTTCGCCGCTCTCGACGCAAGCCGGGCGCTTTTCGCGACGCGTCTCAATCTCAACAGGCAACGAACCTTCCCCCGCGAACGTTCGGGCATGGGCGCCCCCGCCTCTTCGGCTCGCGTTCTTGAATTGCGACAACCCGTTTCCGGGTCCTCAACGAGCTACCCGATTCGCGGTCGCGACGTTGAGATTGAGAGCGCCGTCGACGTACTGCGTCATACCGCGAACTCCGGACAGAGCGGCGTCGTTCTTCTCACCGGCGAGCCGGGCATCGGCAAAACGGCGCTACTCGGTGCGATTGCCGAACGCGCGCGAGGGCTGTCGTTCGGCGTCGGCGTCAGCAAGGCCGAAGAGCTGCATCAGATAGCGCCGCTCGCGCCGCTGCTGGTCGCGCTGCGGTCCGGATCCGTTCCAATACTTTCCCGCTCAGAATTCAACGAACTCGCGCCACTCTGCCGGCAGCCGCTGTGGCTCGTCGATCGGCTCACGGGCATGCTGGAAAAACGAGCGTCCGCAGCGCCCCTTCTTATCGGCATTGACGACTTGCAGTGGGCCGACGCCCTCAGTATTTTCGCGCTCCGTGTCATGCCCATTCACCTTGCGGGTTGCCCGATTGTCTGGCTCCTTGCGACCCGTTCTCGCCCGGCGCATCCCGCCAAAGAGATCCGCGCCGCTCTCGCCGCGGACCTGACGATCAGCGAAATTAACGTCGGGCCGCTGACGCCGGAAGCGATCGATGAATTGGCGCTGGATCGCCACGGCGAGCGTCCGCGCGGACGCCTGCGGCAGCTGCTCCAAGACGCACGAGGCTATCCGTTTCTCGCCGTTGAGTTATTGGACGGCATCTCCCGTGACGGCGCCGCTCGCGGGCGGGAGGCGCCGCACGTTCGCGAGTTGCCGGACCGCTTGATCGCCGGCGTGCGCAGCCGCTTGGAAACGCTTTCCGAAGACTCGCTGCGGTTGCTACAGGTCGCATCGATATTCGGGCGCTCGTTTTACATCGAAGAAGTTGCCGAACTGCTCCACGTCATGCCATGGACGCTGTTAATACCGTCGATTCAGGCAGCGGTCGGCGCCGGCGTTCTGAGCGATGACGGGGACCGTCTTGCATTTCGTCACGACCTGTTGCGTCAGGCAGTATACGAAGATGTGCCGCAATCGATGCGAATCATTCTGCATCGCGCGGCCGCGCAGCGCGCTTTGGCCGCCGGGCGAGGCGCGCTCGAAGCGGCGCCGCACGTGCTCATCTACGCCGAGCGGGGCGACCGGCAAGCAATCGACGTACTCCGTGCCGCCGCGAACGCGCTAACCGTCACCATGCCTTCGGTAGCAGCGCAACTCATCGAGCGCGCCTTTTCGCTGCTGGAAACTGAAGACGCGTCTTGGGTTGAAACCGGGAATGAGGCGATCGCGATTCTCACCGCCGCGCAGCGCGCCAAGGAAGCCATCACCGTCGCCGACACCATTCTGTCCGCAAACATCACGGGCGAGGCCGCAGCGGCAGTTCAGGCTCGCGTCGCACGAACGCTCTGGACGATCGGTCAACCCGCCCGGATGCGTGAGCGAATCCGAGCCGCGTTCGAATTGAGCGGCGTCACGGAACGGACGCGAGCTGAGTTGAGCGCGCTGAAGGCACTCGTGCTGGCGGGAGAAGGCGACTGGAGCAACGCGGCGCGCAGCGGAGAGCGGGCGCTCGACGCCGCACGGCGGCTGAAGATCCGCTCCGCTGAAGCAGATGCGCTGCGCGCCCTCGGCGAAGCCGCAAGAAACAACGGCCGGCACGACACGGCACTCGCGTATTTTCGCGAATGGCGGGGGATCGATGAGTTCGCTTCGCCTGCCGACGAGTTGCTCAGCCTGCAATTGCTCGATCGCTATGACGTTAGCGGCACGCTGCTCGAACAAGTGCGCGCCCACAACGATGGCCGGTGCGATGCGTCCAAGGCGATCGTCATCGGCTTCGCCCAGATGTGGCACGATTACGGCCTCGGAATGCTCGATGAAACCGAGGCAGACGCGGAAACCCTATTGCAGCTTTGCGACGATCTGCGCGAGCACGGCTATGCGCTCGAAGCGCGCATCATGCTCAGCCGCGTCGCTCAGCTACGGGGCGAATTTGACGTCGCCCGCGCACATCTCGCGACGGCCGCGACCGACCCGAATGCCGCCGACGATAGCCGCGCGCTCATGATTGCCCTCATGGCGGCATGGCTGGCGCACAGTGAAGGCGCCGCCGCGACGGCGCTCGATCACGTTCGGGGGGTCGTTCGGCGGACGCGCAACGTTCGGCACCGTTGGTTCTGGCAGCCCGCATGGCTCGTCACCGCCGCTCGCGTTGCAGTTCTCGGCCGTGACCTCGATCTGGCTCGGGACGTCGCATCGCACGCACGGTCGCTCGCGGAGCTCAATCCGAACGTTGCCACGATCGCCGGCATCGCCGCGCATGTTGAAGGCCTCGTTCACGGCGATCTCCACCATCTCGCGCTGGCGGACGACGTGCTGCGCTCGAGCCCGCGAGCGCTCATCCGCGCTGACGCAGCCTACGATTTTGGCCGTCTCGCAGTTGCCGCTGGGAGGCGCGATGCGGGGCTTTCCGCACTCGACCGGGCCTGGGAGATTTTCGATCGGCATGGTGCGTATGGTGAGGTGCGCAACGTCGAACGGCTGATGCAGACCGCCGGCTTGCGTCGCCGTCGCTGGGCGCCCGCGAGGCCACGTCCGCTCGAAGGTTGGGCCGCGCTCACCGCCACCGAGGAGCGCGTAGCACGGCTCATCGCCCAGGGACATACGAATCGCTCGGCCGCACAGCACCTCGTCCTCTCACCCAATACCGTTGCGACTCACTTGCGTTCAATTTTCGCCAAGCTGGCCGTGAACTCGCGCAGTCAGCTCACGCGCGTCGTGATGAGCCAGCCGCCGCCGAAGGACTAATTGAGACAGGTTCGCCTCGGTGTCGCGCTCGAGCGGCGTCGCGAGCTGCACCAGGTGTTGCGCAGATTACGTCGCGTGCTTGGCCCGCGAGAAGGCTGCGGACGCGCCTTCGGGCGTGTCGTCGCCTTCCTTGATCTCCATGCGATCGATGAGACCGTCCGCGAACGTGTAGACGTGCCACACCTCCGTGTCTGAAAGTGTCGTGCCTTTGCGGTCTTTGACGAGTTGATGAACCCTGACTTCAGTCAAACCGTTCTCTTTGTCGACCACATCGAGCACGTTGACGACTGGGTCGAACTCAGCCCACTGACGCGTCCAATATTCGCGAATGGCTTGCTTTCCCACGACGCGACCGCCTTCGGAGGCTTTGGGCCAACTAACATCTTCGCTCATCAATGCGAGCGTGCCGTCGATGTCTCGTTTGTTGAAAGCCGCGTAGATCTGAGATAGTAACGCTTCCGTGTCCACTTCGGGCTCCTTTCTCGGACGAGCTGACGTTTATATATCATACGGACCCGTGCAGCCGATAACACTCGGCTCGGGACGGGCAGCACATCAAGCGCGGCTGCGGGCGAGTCGTGCGCCACACGCGGCTGGAGGCGACGGCGGAGCAAGGATCGACCAACGCATCCTTCAATAGCCTCCAGTTCAATGGCTGATACGAACGTGAAAACGCGCGCGATCTCGCGGTCGACGACGCCGATCCCGACCCTCGATCTGCGAGACCTGGCCCCGGGCGCGAGCGACCGTGCCTCCGCACTCGAGCGATTGCTCCGAACGGTCGGAACGATCGGTGCGTTCTATCTGGTCGGCCACGGAATCGCAGACGAAGCGGCGGACGAGCTATTCGCGTTGACTCGTCGCTTTTTCGCGCTTCCCGAAGCCGACCGGCGAGCGATCGAGATGGCGAACTCACCGCACTTTCGCGGTTACACGGCGCTCGGGAACGAACGCACGCAAGGGCGCCCCGACTGGCGCGAAGAGGTCGATATCGGCGCGGAACGACCCGCCCGCGACGAGCCGGGCGGACCGCCGTACTGGGGACTCGTGGGACCGAACCAATGGCCGGTGGCTCTCCCCGAATTGCGGCCGGCCGTTCTGGATTGGCTCGAGCGGATGCGCGGCGTCGCTGCGGAGTTGGCGCGGGCGCTGGCCGAATCGCTTGGGCTCGCGCGCGAACATTTCGACGCCGCGTTCAGCCCCGATCCGCATCTGCTCCTCAAGCTCATTCGCTATCCGGGTCGCGCCGACGACGAAGACCGGCAGGGCGTCGGCAGTCACCGGGATTCCGGATTTCTCACTTTTGTATTGCAGGACGTTCGGGACGGATCCGGGTTGCAATTTTTCGACGGTCACACGTACGTCGACGTCGCGCCTAAACGCGGCGCTTTCGTCATCAATCTCGGCGAGGCATTCGAACTCGCGACGGGCCGGCGCGTGCGCGCGACCTTGCATCGCGTCCTCAGCCCGCCGCTCGGTCGCGATTATTATAGTATCCCCTTCTTCTACAACCCCCGTTTCGACTACGTCATCGAACCGATCGAGGTACCCGCGCACGTCCTGTCGCCGAGCGACGGAACGCCCATCGATCCCAACGACCCGATCTTCGCGGAATACGGCTACAACGCGCTCAAGGGCCGCCTTCGTTCGCATCGCGACGTCGCCTTACGCTTCTATCGCGACGTCACCGTAGAACTCTAAGCGTGATTCCGACGGAGCTCGCGAAAGCCACAGGGTGGACTACCACTTCCCGACGGAACTCGAGCGATCGAGTCGTGCGAGATTTCGGACTATGACGTTGTCGGCTTCCGCTACGTGAACGTGCTTGATGGTCCGCCGTCGCCCGAATTATATATGGCTGACGGACCGCAGCTCGATCTCATAAGGTCGATACGCGTCTCATAGAGATCACCAACGATTTGCGAATGGCTGACCCACAGGTGTTGGTAGTTCGCGTGAGTCTTTCAACAAACGGCGCTGACCTATCCGGGCGTCCGGAAGTTTCAGGCCTCACCGATAAGGCGAGCAGCGCGGTCCACGGGGCGCGTCGCGCGATCAAGCCGGAACGTACGTCAACTGGATCATGTCCTCACCGATCAGATCACTAGCCACGAGGCGTAGGGGCGGCCGGGGCCCGGCGAAAAACGGCGCGCCGTGGCCGAGCACCAAGGGGCGCAGGTAGAGCCGATACTCGTCGATGAGACCGAGGTCGGTCAGGCTTCGCGCCAAGTCCGGCCCAGCGACGTCGATTTCCCCGGCGAGCCGAGCCTTAAGCTCGCCCAGCGCGGTCCCGAGGTCATCCTGGATCAGCGTTGCGTTGGGGCCGACGGGCTTCAACGAGCGCGACGCGACCCACTTCGGTCGGCTGCGCCATACCGCCGCGAACTCGCGATCCTGGGCATCCCAATCGGGTTGGTCTTCATCCCAGTAGCGCATGATTTCATAGGTGCGGCGACCGTACACACAGGCGGCCAGCTCGCGCGCGTGCTCGATGAAATGACGGAAGACCCCGGGGCCTGGCGGCCCCAGCTCCATGTGGTCGACGTAGCCGTCCAGGGACTGCTGCATTCCGAAAACGACCTTGGCCATATCCACTGCGTCCCTCTCTAGCGCCGCGCCGCCGCGCGGTTGTGATCCGATGAAAATCGTAACGGTATCGGAGAAGCCTCGTGCGACTTCGCAGACCGCCCCAGCCCCAGCCGCGCCGGCGGGGCGTTGAGCCAGAGCCGTCCCCGGTTGCGCGGAGGCGAGGGGGCTCGATCAGCTTCGCCGTGTGGAGGTCTTGCCGTTCACCGTCGGGCTCAGCCTAGCGCGCGGTGGGCGTCGTCGAGCGCAAGCGATCGGAGCGTAGCGTAGACACTGTACATTCTAAAACTCGTTACACGGGGCTCCTGCAATCGGCATGAAGTTATTCGATTGCGGGCACTTGCTTAGAGAGCGGGATCGGCGGAATCCAAGGAGACGGCCCAGACGAGAACGATGATGAAATGTTCCGAACGCGCGCGTAGACGTCTTCGTATGCGGCGCTCACCACCTCGCGGCCATATCTCGCGCGGGCCGCGTCGCGCTGCGCGGCGGCGCCTTCCCAGGCTTCGTCCGCCCGCTCCCAGGCGGCAAGGATGCCGTCGCGGAAGCCGGCCGCGTCGTCGGGGACGAGCCAGCCGGTGGCGAGCGGCGCCAGCGTGTCGCTGAGCGCGCCGACGTTGGCCGCGACGAGCGGAACGCCGGCGACGAGCGCTTCGAGCGGCGCGTGCGGCAACGCGTCGCGCGACACGGGCACGGCGAGCACGTCGATCGTCGCGAAGAGTTCGCGCGGCGCGATTTCACCGCGAAACGTCACCGCATCCGCAAGCTTCTTTTCGCGAACGTGCGCGGCGACGAACTGACGCGTGCGGCCGGTGCCGGCGAGTTCGAGGCGCGCGTCCGGGTGGGTTTGGCGCACCAGGGCGAAAGCGTCGATCAGCGTTTCCCAGGCGCCGTCGGCGTTCAAGCGGCCATTCCAGCCGACGATCGGCCCCGGGCGAGCCGGCGGTCGCGCGAGCGGCGGGTCGGAGACATCGAATGAAACGCCGTGCGGTATCACGGTGAGCCCGTCCGCGCCGAGCCCGAGGCGTTGCTCGAGATGCCGTGCGAGCGACGGATACGTCACGGTCAACGCTGCGGCGCGCCGCAAGTAGCCGGGCAGCCTCCGTTCGACGAGCTTCTGCGGGAGTTCGCGGTCGCGTTGGGGGTCGTGAAAGGTCGCGATCGTTCTCGCGGCGAGCGACGCCGGCACGGTTCCGAGCACGGCGGCGATCGCTGGGAAGCCGTGCGCGTGAATGAGATCGGGTGCGAAGCGTTCGATCGTCTTGCGCAGCTTCGAGATGCTCTGCGCCATGCCGACGATCCCACCCGGGCGCCATTTCCCCGCGACGATCCCAGCGCCGGCATAACGGTCGGCTTCCGACGGGATGGTGAGAACGAAGATGTCGTGGCGGTTGCGCGCCGCGAGCACCGATTCGAACACCTCGCGCATCATCGCGTCGCCCTCGGGCGAAATAAGCACGAGCAGTTTGGCCATCCTATCGTCGCTTCGCAGCAGCGACGATAGGATACCTGCGCGGCTTATGTTCGCCGTTACGCTCCGCGCGCGACTGCCGCCCGCCGCCGTCCGCGACCCGCATCGGGACCGCTCGCCGTTGTGACGCCCGGCTTCGCCGGCGCGCTCGCCCGCGCCGTCGCGGCTCGGGCCTCGTCGACGAGCGCGCGGGCGTGTTCGAGGGCGACGGGCGCGACGGTGCCGGAAAGCATGCGCGCGATCTCTTCGAGCACGGCCTGCGGCTCGTCGAGCGCGACGAGTTCCACGACGGTCGTCCCGGCGCGTTCGCGCTTGCGCACCACGTAGTGGCGGTCGGCGAACGAAGCGATCTGCGCCAAGTGCGTGACGCAGAGGACCTGCGTCGCGCGGCCGAGGGCCCCGAGCCGGACCCCGACGGCGCTACCGGTCGCACCGCCGATGCCGGCGTCGATCTCATCGAAGATCAACGCGGTACGTTCGCGCCGGTCCGCGAGCACCGCCACGAGGGCCAGCAAGACGCGCGAAAGTTCTCCGCCGGACGCGGCGCGCGCCACGGGCCGCAGCGGCTCGCCCGGGTTCGGGGAGAGTGCGAACGAGACGCGTTCGCTGCCGTTTGGGCCGGCTTCGGCGAGCGGTTCGACCACGACGCCGAAGCGCGCGGCGGGCATCGCAAGCGCGGCGAGTTCGCTTGCAACGCGCGACTCGAGTTTGCGAGCGGCGGAAGCGCGCAACGCGCCCAGCGCGCGCGCTTCGCTCGTAAGCGTGGTCCGGACGCGCGCGAGTTCTTCGCGCAGTGCCCCTTCACGTTCGTCGCGCGTCGCTTCACGAGCGACGATCGCTTCGTACGCATCGCGCGCGCCGCAAACGGCCGCAAGCGTTCCGCCGTACTTCTTTTTCAACGTTTCGAGAAGGTCGAGCCGCGCCGTGACGCTTTCGAGTTCGCCTGCGTCGAATTCCGCCGCCTCGGATTCGCGGCCGAGGGCGAGCGCCACATCGGTCGCATCGCTTTGCAGCGCCGCGAGCCGTTCCGCAAGCGCTGCGAGCGTTGGGGAGAAGCGTGCGACGCCCGCAAGCGCCGTAGCCGCGACGCCCAGCGATTCGACCGCCGGCGAACCATCGCCGCCGGGAACAGCCGACAAGCCGTCGCCGCCGCTAACCGCCGCACGCGCGTTCGCGAGCGCCCGGCCGATCCGCTCGACGTTCGCCAAGAAATCGCGTCGCTCGCGGAGCGGCTCGTCTTCGCCGGGTACGGGCGCTGCGGCGGCGATTTCGGCGACCGCAAAAGCGGCGAATTGGTATTCCGCGCGCAGCCGGACCGCGTCGTCGGAGTAAGCGGCAAGTTCGCTTTCGAGCGCGACGCCGCGCCCGTACGCAACTCCAACCGCCGCACGCGCTGCAAGCGCCGCCTCACCGGCGAACGCATCGAGAACGTCGAGCTGGTACGCCGGTGAAAGCAGGCGTTGCTGCTCGTGCTGCCCGACCGCGTCGGCGAGCGCTTCGCCCGCCGTGCGGAGTTGCGCCGCCGTCGCGAGCCGCCCGTTGATGCGCGCGGTCGATTTTCCGCTCGCGAGCAGCTCGCGCGACAGGAGCGCGGCCTCGCCGGGCTCCGGCTCGAAACCCTCTGCGTCGAGCAGCGCGCAGAACGCCGGGTCCGCATCGACGGCGAGCGACACGCGCGTCCGCGACGCGCCCGCGCGCACCACATCGGCCGGCGTTCGTTCGCCGAGCACGAACGCAAGCGCTCCGAGGAGCATCGTCTTTCCCGAGCCCGTCTCGCCGCTGCACACCGTGAAACCCGGCGAGAATTCGAGCGACGCGCGCTCGATCAGGCCGAAGTCCTCGATCTCCAGCCGCGCGAGGCGACTTCCCGGCGCACTCACTTGACCGGTGCGTTCCAGCGCAGTTTGCCCTCGAGCAGCGCGAAGAAATCGAGCGGGGCGCGCCGCGCGAAACGCACGGTGCTCGGATACTTCACGACCGTAACGCGATCGCCCGGATGCAGCACGTCCACGACCTGACCGTCGGCTTCGAGCGCCACGCCGCTCGTCTCGTAGTCGCAGGCGATCTCGATCGTCGATGACGTCGGAACGACGAGCGGCCGCGAAAAGAGCGTGTGCGGCAGGAGCGCCGTGACGGTGAACGCGTCGACCGAAGGCGCGAGCACCGGACCGCCGGCCGAAAGTGAATAGGCGGTCGAGCCGGTCGGCGTTGCGACGACGATGCCGTCGGCCGGCACGTGCGCCGCTTCTTTGCCGTCGACGTAAAGCAAAAACGGCGTCATGCGCGGACTCGTGCGTTTGACGACGACGTCGTTGAGGGCGAAGTGCGACCCACCGCCGCGCCCGTGCGCGCGGAGCGCCGTACGTTCGTCGATCACGAAACCGGCCCGCAAGATCTCGGGCAGTCCCGCGAGCGCCTCCTCGCCGTCCATTTCGGTGAGGAACCCGAGGCGGCCGGTGTTGATGCCGAAGAGGGGAATGCCGAGCGGCGCGACGATTGCGGCGGCGCGCAGCAGCGTCCCGTCGCCGCCGATGGTCACGAGCAGCTCGGCGTTTTCGAGGACCGCGCCCGAGGTTGCGAGCCCGAGTTCGCCCTGCTGTTCCTCCGAAAGCGCAACCGCGAAGCCGGCGCCGCGGATCGACTCGGCGAAGGCGGCGGCGGCTTGGCGAGCGTGATCGCGAAAGAGGTCGACGTAGAGCGCGATCGTGCCGGAGAGCGGCGGCGCGTCCATCAGGCGGCGGCGCTCGCGAGCGCCGCTTCGATCGCCGCATCGCCGTAGGGCACGCCGTCCCGGCGCACGAGCGCGAAGAATTCGACGTTCCCGGAGGGCCCGCGCAAGCCGCTCGCGCGCACGTCGCTTGCGGCGAGGCCCAGCGCCGCGATCGCGTCGCGCACCTCGTAGAGAATGGCGCGGTGGACCGCCGCATCGCGCACGACGCCGCCGCTGCCCAGGCGCCGGCGGCCGGCCTCGAACTGCGGCTTGATCAGCGCGACGATCGTGCCGTCGTCGCGCAAAAACGCGCGGGCCCGGTCGACGAGCGTGACGACCGAAATGAACGACGCATCGATCGTGACGACTCCGAAGGGCTCGCCGAGCGCTCCCGGTGCGACGAGCCGGAAATTCGTGCGCTCGATGACGCGCACGCGCGGGTCGGCGCGGAGAGCAAGCGCGATCTGCCCGTAACCGACGTCGAGCGCGGTCACGTGCGCGGCGCCGCGCTTGAGCAAACAGTCGGTAAAGCCGCCGGTCGACGCCCCGATGTCGAGCGCCCGCGCCCCCGTAACGTCGAGATCGAACGCGACGAGCGCACCTTCGAGTTTCTCGCCGCCGCGGCTGACGAAGGGCCGCGCGCGTTCGACCGCGAGCACCGCGCTTGCGGAAACCGGCGTGCCGGGTTTGGTTGCCGGCCGGCCGTCGATGCGGACGCGCCCGGCAATGATGAGCGACCGCGCCCGCGACCGCGTCACACCCGTGCGCTCGGCCACCGCTTCATCGAGACGTTGCGCGGCGACGCGAGCCACTACAGTTCCGGCGCCGCGCCGGGTCGCGCTCCGAAGAGCGGCGCGCCGGCGCGCGGAACCTCCGGCGCGTCGCCGCGCGAGGCGGCTTCGATCGAACTCTGCGCGTCCTTGAGCAAGCGCTCGCACTTTTGCGCGAGCCCCTTTCCCTCTTTGAAAAGCGCGACCGACTCGTCGAGCCCGACCCCCTCGCGTTCGAGTTTGCCGACGATCTCTTCGAGGCGCGCGAGCGCTTCTTCGAATTCACCCGATGCGTTTGTCGCCATGCTCTTAAACCGGGGCAGCCGAGCCGCCCGATACCCCCCAAGCCCGCAAGCAGTGCCGTATCACGAGTTATTGTCTTCGACGCGAGCCCGAAGCGTTCCGCGAGCGAGGCGGGCTTCGACCTCCGCGCCGAGCGGAATCGCCGTTGCGTCGCGTACGATCGCACCCGCGAAGGTTACGATCGCATAGCCGCGTTGCAAGATCGTTTCGGGATCGTTGCCCTCGAAACGAAGGCGCACGAGCGCCAGGCGTTGACCCCTTCGTTCGAGCGCCGTCCGCGCGGCGGGTGCGAGCCGGACGTGCCCCTCATCGTAACGGCGCCGCGCCCGCTCGAGCGCGCGCGCAGTGGCCGCATCGAGCCGCGCGCCGGCTCGCTCGAGGCGAAGCGCCCGCTCGGCCAAACGGCGCGACGGATCGTGGCGTTCGAGCCGCCGCCGCAGGTCGCCGAGCACGGAGTCGCGCCGGCGCAGCGACAAGCGCGCGGCGTTGGCGAGACCCTCGTCGCTCGCTTCCAGACGCTGCGCGAACGGCAGCAGAAAGGAACGCGGCTCGGCGAGCTTCGAGCGAACGAGCGCGCCCGAGAGCCGGCCCTGCAAACGTTCGGCGCAAAGTTCCACGGCGCCGCGCGCCCGCCGCATCCGCTCTTCGATGCGCGCCCGCAATTCGCGCGCGTCGAGACCGATCGCTTTGGCCGCCGCCGACGGGGTCTCGACGTGAACGTCCGCGGCGAAATCGCAGAGTTGCTGATCGGCCGTGTGGCCGATTGCGGAGATCACGGGATGCCGCGACCGCGCGACCGCGCGCACGACGCCCTCGTCGCTAAACGCGAAGAGATCTTCGAACGAGCCGCCGCCGCGCGTGAGCACGATGAGATCGACCGCTTCGCGCGAGGCGCGGCCCAGCGCCGCCACGATTTCGGCCGGCGCGTTCGGACCTTGCACGCTCGTCTCGCACCACACGACGCGCACGTGCGGCGCGCGCTCGCGCAAGAGCGTGACGAAATCGATCGCACCGTTCGCGCCGCGTGACGACACGAGCGCGACGCGAAACGGGAATTGCGGCAGAGCGCGTTTGCGCGCGGGATCGAAGAGCCCGTCGGCGGCAAGACGCTTCTTGCGCTCCTCGAAGAGCGCGTGGACGTCGCCGACTCCCTCGCATTCGACCGCGCGTACGACGAGCTGATACGAACTCTTCTGAACGAACGTCGAAATCGAACCGGTGGCCACGATCGCGGTGCCGTTCTTGAAAACCGGAAAGCGCGCGAGATCGTCCTCCCACGCGAAGCAGCGCAGAATCGCGTCGCCTTCTTTGAGATCGAAGTTGAGGTGGCCGCGCGGCGAGACGGACCGGTTCGACACCTCGCCACGCACCGAAACGCCGCGCAACTGCAGGTCGCCTTCGAGTTTGCGCTTGAGATAATCGGCGATCCGCTTGACGCCGACCGGGCCGCGGCGCGCGACGCGTTCGGGTACCACAGGCGGTCCTATCGTTCCGCCGTGCGTGGCGGCCCCGCATACCCCGCGCTCGCGCAGCCGCTCTGCGGCTGCGTGCCCTCGAGAAAATACTCGGCTTTTTTCGGCTGCCCGCAATACGCGAGCTTACGAACTTCTTGCGCGGGATAGGGAAAGTCGTGCTTGGGAACGCCCTTGAGCGCCGCCTTCATGAAGCGCGCCCACGTTCGGGCCGGAATGTTGCCGCCATACGATTCGTTCATGCGCGAATAATCGTCGTTGCCGAGCCACACCGCCGTCACGAGATCGGGCGTGTAGCCGACGAACCACGCATCGCGGAAATCGGACGTCGTGCCCGTCTTGCCTGCGGCCGGACGGCCGATCTGCGCGTTGGGATAGCCCGTGCCCTCGTTGATCACGCCTTCGAGCATCGAGGTCATCAGGTACGCGGTGCCGGCGCCGAACACTTCGGTTTCTTGCGGCACGCGATTATCGATCAGCGGCGTCCCGAGGCTATCTTTGACGAGTCGAATCGGCGTGGGGTCGATGTGAATGCCTTGATCGGCAAGCGTGGCGTAACCCGAAGCCTGATCGAGCGGCGAGACGACCGAACTTCCGAGCGCGAGCGAGAGGTTCGCTTCGAGCGGCGCACGCACGCCCATGCGGTGCGCGTACGCGATGACGCGATCGATACCGATTTGTTCGGCGAGGCGCACCGCGACGACGTTTCGCGATTGCGCGAGGGCGTAACGTAGCGTCATCGGGCCGTAGAAGCGTCCGTCGTCGTCCATCGGCCGCCACATCGTTCCGTCGCCCATCGGATACTCGACGGGCGAATCATCGAGCATCGTCGTCGGCGGCATGCCGCCGTCGATCGCAGCCGTGTAAACGTAGGTCTTAAACGACGAACCGGGCTGCCGAAGCGCCTGCCAGGCCCGATTGAATTGATCGGCGATCGTGAGTCCGCCCGCGCCGCCGACCATCGCGACGATCTCGCCCGTTTGCGGCCGAATCGCCACGAGCGCCGACTGGCGCGCGTGGATTCCCTCGGCCTTCGCGCGCCCGACGCCCCAGTTCACCGCGTCCTGAGCCAGCGTCTGCAAGCGCGGATCGAGCGTCGTATCGACTTCGAGTCCGCCGTCGGTGACGGCCGCATCACCGAAGGTCTGCGTCAAGATATGGTTCACGTACGTCGTGAAGTAGGGAAACCGGTACGACTGAAGCCCCGTCGGCCGTTCCGCGATCAAACCGAGCGGCTGCGATTCGGCGTCGCTGGCCTGCGCCTCCGTGATGTCGCCGTTTGCGACCATGCGCTCGAGCACGTGTTGCTGCCGCTCCTTCGCGTGTTCGGGGCTCACGAAGGGAGAATAGTCCGACGGCGCCGCGGGCAACCCAGCGAGCTGCGCCGCTTGCGCGACCGTCAAGCGGCCGACGTCGGTTCCGAAATACGTGTGCGACGCGGCTTCGATGCCGTAGGCGCCGGCCCCGAAATAGATCAGGTTGAGATAGCGTTCGAGGATCTCGTCTTTGGTATAGTACCGTTCGATCTCCATCGCGAGCAGCGCTTCCTGAATCTTGCGCGAGATCGAAACTTCGTTCGAGAGAAACAGCGCGCGCGCGAGTTGCTGGGTGATCGTCGAGGCACCTTGAAATTGTTCGTGACGGTAATCCGCCAGCGCGGCCCGCGCGATCCCGCCGAAATCGACGCCGTGGTGGTGGTAGAAGTTGTGGTCTTCGTTCGCGACGAACGCTTCGCGGACGATTCTCGGGATCCGCGAGATCGGCACCCAAATTCGATTCTCCGTGTAGAGCGTCGCGAGCAATTGGCCGTCGCGCGCGAAGACGCGCGTCGCCTTGGACGGCTGAAAATCCGCCATGCGATTGATGTCGGGCAAATTGCGCGAATACGAGAACACCATGCCGGCGATCGTCCCCGCAACGAAGAGCACCGCCACGAACGCAAGCGTGAGCACGCCGTAAACGATCCGGCCGAACGTCGAAAGCCGGCGTCGCCCGCGCCGGCGGCCGGCCATCGTGCCGCGAGCCATCAGATGCTTCCGGCGGCCCGAGCCGCACTCGCGAGGACGCCGTTGACGAAGCGGCCCGAATCGTCGGTCGAAAACTTCTTGGCGAGTTCGACGGCCTCGTTGATTACGACCGCCCGCGGCGTCTCGGGATGCGCGCGCAACTCGTAGATGCTCATGCGCAGGACGATGCGGTCGACGACCGGCAGGCGTTCGATCGTCCAGCCGGTCAAGAGCGGAACGATTTCCGCGTCGCTCGCGCCGGCATTTTCGAGCGTGCCGAACACGAGGTCGCGCACGAAGGCGCGGTCGCTCGAATCGCTCGTCGCGGCCACGGTCGCTTCGAGCGCGGCCGCCGGATCGTTGTGGCCCACCTCGACGCTATAGAGCGTTTGCAGGGCCAGTTCCCGAGCGTAACGGCGCGTCATCTCTCGGTTAGCGTGCGACGGCGCTCGCCGCGGCGAAGTTCGGTAAGAAGTCGATGCCGAAACCGCCCGCGCGGAACGTTTCGTCACGCATGACGTCGCGACAGATCGCGATCGTCGTCTTGATGCCGGCGATGCGCGTGTCCCCGAGGGCCGCGATCATCCGGTCGATCGCCTCGTCGCGCGACGCACCGTGGGTCACGACCTTCGCGAGCAACGAATCGTAGAACGGCGGCACGTCGAGCCCGGTGAACACGTGCGAATCGACCCGTACGCCGCAGCCGCCCGGTAGCGCCACATCGGTGAGCGTGCCCGCGGCCGGCGCGAAATTGTTCGAGGCTTCTTCGGCGTTGATGCGGCACTCGATCGCGTGCCCGCGCGGAACGAGGGCGGACTGCTCGAACGAAAGCCGTTCCCCGGCGGCCACGCGGATTTGCTCCTTGACGAGATCGACGCCGTAGAGCATTTCCGTCACCGGGTGCTCGACTTGGATGCGCGTATTCATCTCCATGAAATAGACCTCATCGTTGCTGACGAGGAATTCCAGCGTTCCCGCGCTCGAGTAGCGCACCGCGCGCGCGGCCTCCAGCGCCACCGCATGCAGCCGCGCCCGGACCGCAGCCCCAAGCCGCGGCGCGGGCGCTTCTTCGATCAGTTTTTGGTGCGACGGTTTTTGCACCGAGCAGTCACGTTCGCCGACGTGGACCACGTTGCCGAAGCCGTCGCCGACGATCTGTACTTCGACGTGGCGCGGGCGCTCGATCAGCTTTTCCATGTAGAGCCGGCCGTCTTTGAAATTCGCCTCGGCCTCCGCTTGCGCCGTCGCGAAAGCGTGTTCGAGTTCGTCCGGGTTGCGGACGCCGCGCATGCCCTTCCCGCCGCCCCCGGCCGTCGCTTTGAGCATGACGGGATAGCCGAGCGCCGCGGCCGCTGCGAGCGCTTCGCCGACGTTGCCCAGAATGTCGGTGCCCGGCGTCGTCGGAACCCCGGCTTGCGCCATGATGGCCTTCGCCGTCGCTTTATCGCCCATGCTCGCGATCGTCGCGGGTGCCGGTCCGACGAAGGTGAGCCCGTGGTCCGCGCAAATTTCGGCGAACCGGGCATTTTCCGCGAGAAAGCCGTAGCCCGGATGAATCGCGTCGGCCCCCGAGATGAGGGCCGCGGAAATGATGTTCGGGATGTTGAGATACGATCGCGCGACGGGTCCCGGACCGACGCAAAAGGAGCGATCCGCATTGCGAACGTGCAGCGAGCCGCGGTCGGCTTCGGAGTAGATCGCGACCGTCTCGATGCCGAGTTCGTGCGCGGCGCGGTTGATGCGCACCGCGATCTCGCCACGGTTGGCGATCAACAGCTTACCGAACACGCTCAAGCCTCGATCGCGAAGAGCGGCTGGCCGTAGCCGACGGCTTCGCCGTCGCCGACGTACACCGCGGCCACCCGGCCCGGACCGCCCGACCGAACGGGGTTACGGATGCCGAGCGACTCGACGTAGGCGAGTTCGCGATCTTCGGGAAGCGACGTGCCCCGGACGACCGTCGGCCGCGAGAAGCGCACGATGCCGACGAATTCGGCTTTAACGACGGTACGCGGCGACTCGTCCACAACCGCGACGCCGTTGCTTGGGAGCGGCGCGTCGGTCGCGAACGGTCCTTCAACGGCGGGCGCTGCAAACGGTGCGCGCCGCTCCGCTCGCCGAATGTCGATCGTCAGGCGTTCCTCGTCGATGCGGAAGCGCATGAGACCGGCCGAAGCGCAAAACTCGGCGGCCGCGCGCACGCGTTCAAGCGTTTCGTCCCAATCCACAGGAGGTCGAGTTCGTGTCGAGCCGGTGCACCTCCGCTCGCAGCTCGGTCCCGAGCGCCGCGTAGGCCGCCGCGAACGACGGGTCGATTTCCGCCAGCGGTGCGAGCGCGAACGCGCGCTCGGCGAGGCGCTCGTGCGGAATGACGAGGTCCGGTTCCCGCAGCGTGAGGTCGTCGTACGCCAGGATATCGAGGTCGATCGCACGCGGGCCCCAACGGTATGTCGCTTTGCGGCCGAGCTCCGCCTCAATCGCTTTGAGGGCGCCGAGCAGCTCACGCGGCGAAAGCGAAGTCTCGAGCAGCACGGCGGCGTTGAGAAAGTCCGGCTGTTCGGTGACGCCCCACGCTTTGGTGCGGTAGAGCGACGAGCGCGCAACGACCGTGCCGAGCCGCCCGAGCGCCCCGCAGGCGGCGTCGATCGCGGCGCAGGAGTCACCGACGTTCGACCCGAGCCCAATTCGGGCGAGCGCCACCGCTAGGTCGCCCGTCGGGGAGGGGCGGCACGCTCGGTCCGCAGGGTGACCGAGGGTGTGGCACCGGCGAGCAACCCCGGCTTCCCGATCGAGAGCCGCGCGCTCGCAATCCGCTCGTCGCGCATGACCGCGGCGAGGATCACCTCGCCGAGGCGTTCGAGCAGCGCGAACGACTCCGTCTCGACGAGCTTGACGACTCGATCGTGCAGGGCGGCGTAGTCGATCGTGTCGCCCAGAGCGTCGCTCCGCCGCGCGGCCCGGAGGTCAACGTCGAGCTCGAGATCGAGGTCGAAGGGTTGAACGTGGTCGCGCTCACCCGGATTCGCGCCGTGCTTGCCATAGGCGCGAATCCCACGGATGGCGATCGTATCGCTCAAAAACCCGGCGGTCGCCAACCGCGCACGACGGCATCGGTAACCCGCGCGACGTCGCTCATCGCGGCGACGTCATGCACCCGCACGATGTCGAATTTCGCCGCGACGGCGAGCGCCACGGTCGCCGCAGTTGCATAGGACCGCTCGACCACGCCGCGCCCGGTGAGTTTGCCGAGCGTCGATTTGCGCGACGTGCCGAGCAGGGTCGGAAAGCCGAGCCGCGGGAATCGCGCGAGCGCGCCGAGGATGGCGATATTGTGCTCGGGGGTCTTGCCGAAGCCGATGCCGGGGTCGAGAATGACGCTGGCCGGCGACGCGCCCGCCCGAACCGCGCGCTCGGCCTGGGATTCGAGGAACGAAAGCACCTCGTCGACGACGTCGCCGTCGTAGATCGCGGCCGGTTTGTTGTGCATGATGACGACCGCGGCGCCAAGCCCGACGGCCGTCTCGAGAACGTCGTCGCCGAGCGCGCCGACGCAGTTGAGTATGTCGCCGCCCGCCGCAAACGCGGCGGCGAACACGCCCGGCTTATACGTGTCGACGGAAATGACGGCGGCCGGGGCGCGCTCGCGGACGCCGCGCACGACCGGTATCAGCCGGCGCAACTCTTCGGCCGCTTCGACCGGCAGCGATCCCGGGCGCGTCGACTCCGCGCCGACGTCGATGATGTCGGCCGCACCGTTCGCAAATTCGAGCGCCCGGGCGACGGCCGCTGCGGGCTCCTCGAGACCGTCACCCGAAAACGAATCCGGTGTCGCGTTGACGATGCCCATGATGTAGGTGCGCTCGCCCCACGCGAAGTGCCGGCCGCGGACCGTCAGGCCCGGCCGCGCGAGCGCGTTAGCGGCGGGAGCGCTCGGCCACATGTTCCAGCCACCAGTCGCGCAAAAATCCCGTGACGAAGGTCGATCCGGCGACGACGACGATCTGCGAGCCGTCGGCCGAGCGACGCGCGATGGAAAGCGCGTCGACCGGGTCGCCGATCGTCCGCGCCGTGCGGCCGGCGAGGTGAGCGATATTCGCCAACCGCTGGGGCCGCTCCGAGACGCGCCCCGGCGTATCGAATTGCGTGAAGACGAACGAGGCCGGCAGCTCGAACCAGGGCTTCAAAACGTTCGCCGCATCCTTCGTTTCGCCGATGCCGACGACGAAGACGAAGCGCCGGTCGGGAAAGGTTTCCCGCAGCGCGTCGGCCAGCGACGCGGCCTTATCGGGATTGTGCGCGATGTCGAAGATGATGCTCGGATGGCCGGGAAAGAATTCCATGCGCCCCGGAATCACGAGCCGCGCGAAGCCGCGTTCGACGGCCTCGATCGACGGGCGCAGCGCCGGCCCGAGACGCTCGAGTGCGACGATCGCGGTCGCCGCGTTCCGTTGCTGAAAACCGCCGAGCACGGGCAGCGAAAGTTCGTAGGTGCCGGCGCCGGTGCGCACGGCGAACGATTGACCGTAAGCTTCGCTCGGGCGGGCTTCGATCGCGGCCTGCTCGCCGACCGCGATGAAGGGCGCGCCCGCGCGCGCGCAGGCGGCCTCGATCGTCGTTCGCGCGACGCCCGTTGCGAAGGACACGAGCGGCACGCCCGCTTTCGCGATGCCGGCCTTGTCGGCGGCGATCGCTTCGTGCGTCGTCCCGAGCACGTCGGTATGGTCGAGACCCACATTGGTGATGATCGAGACGAGGGGCTCGATCAGATTGGTGCCGTCGAGCGTTCCGCCGAGGCCGACTTCGATGACCGCGACGTCCACGGCGCGGCGCGCGAAATAGAGGAACGCGAGGGCCAAGAGGGTTTCGTAATACGTCGGCCGGCTAAACTCACGCGCCGTCGCATCGATCGCCGGCATCATGTCGCCGAGCAGGTCGGCAAAGTCGTCTTCGGAGATCGCCCGGCCGTCAATCCGGGCGCGCTCGGTCAGCGAACTCAAATGCGGCTTCGTATGGAGCCCCGTCGTTCTTCCCGAGGCCTCGAGCGCCGCCGCGATCATCGTGGCGGTCGAGCCTTTGCCGCTCGTGCCGCCGACGTGGATCGTCGCGTAGCGCAGGTGCGGATCCTCGAGATGCCCGAGAAACGCGCGCATCCGTTCGAGCCGCTCCGGGTTGCGGCGCGACGCCGTTTCGTTGATCGTCCCGAGCAGATAGTCTGAGGCCGCTTCGAAATTCATCTCTATCCGTCAACGACGCAATCGGCCAAAAGGTCCAACGCGTGCGGTAAAGCCGGCAACAAAATCGCCAACGTCTCCCGCACCGCTTTGGGACTTCCCGGGAGATTCACGATCAACGTCGACCCGCGCACGCCCGCGACCGCCCGCGAGAGCATCGCGGTCTTGACGAAAGCGGCGGAAGCGGCACGCATCGCTTCCGCTATTCCCGGAATGTCGTAATCGAGCACCGCGGCCGTCGCTTGCGGCGTGCGGTCGCGCGGCGAAAGCCCCGTCCCGCCGCTGGTGAGGACGAGCGCGATGCGCCGCCGGTCGGCGAGATCGATCAATTCGGCTTGCAGCGCCGCCGCGTCGTCGGGCAAGACCCGTTCGTGCACGATCTCGTAGCCGCCGCCGAGCGACTCGGCCACGACCGGAATGCACGCATCGGGCCGAGTTCCGGCTGCCGCACGGTCCGAAAGGACGACCACGGCAACCTCGTACGGCGTCACGCTTGGGGCGAGCGCCACGTTCCGCTTTTCCCGCCGCGTTTCTCGATCAGGCGAACCGATTCGATCGTGATGCCTTTCTCGAGCGATTTCGTCATGTCGTAGATCGTGAGCGCCGCAACCGAAGCGGCCGTCATCGCTTCCATCTCGACGCCCGTCGTCGCCGCCGTACTTGCCGTCGCATCGATCTGTAAGACGACGTGCGTTGCCCAGGTGAACCCCACGTCGACGCGCGCGAGCGGCAGCGGGTGCGCCAGCGGAATGAGGGTCGCGGTCTGCTTGGCCGCAAGGATGCCGGCAATTTGAGCCGTCGTGAACGCGTCGCCCTTGACCAGTGTGGCGGCGCGCAACGCGTCGGCGGCAGCTTCGGACATCCGCACGAGCGCCCGGGCATGCGCGAAGCGCTGCGTGATCGCCTTCGTGCCGACGTCGACCATCGCGACGCCGCCGCCGGGGAGCACGTGACTCGGAATCAGCGCAGACTCGCGGGCGACGATTTGGCTTGGAACCGAACCCATACGAGCGAGAGCACGCCGAGGAGCGCGAAGAGCACGGCGTGCTTGACGTGCGGCCCCGGCTCGTGCGCGCCGAGCTGCAGGACCCCGGTGCCGTAAAGAATTGCGATAACGAAAAACAGGGCCGCGAGTGCGAGGGCGAGAGCTTTCACGAAATTACCTTTGCGAGAGCGAGGGCCAGACAAATTGCGCCAAACGTAAAGCAATACCATCCGAACGGCCGCAAATCATGCGAGTGGAACCAGCGTGTGAGGAACGCAACCGAAGCGTACGCGGTGAACGCGGCAACGACGCAGCCCGCCGCGGCTTGGCCGAGCACGCCCGAGGCGCTCGGTGCAAAGAGCTTGGGCACTTCGAGCGCCGACGCGGCGAAGATGACCGGCGTCGCGAGCAAAAACGAGAAGCGCGCGGCATCCGCGTGATCGAGCCGCAAGAGAAGGGCCGCGACGATCGACGAACCAGAACGCGAGATGCCGGGTAAGAGCGCCGCGGCCTGCGCCAGGCCGACCTTCGCGCCGTCGGCCCAGGGGAAGAGCGCGAGCGTCTGCGGCGCTGCGGCTCCCGCCACGGTCCGGCGCCGTAGCGCTTCGCCGGCAAACATGACGAACGCGTTGCAGATGAGAAAACCCGCGACGAGCGCGCTCGAGCCGAACAGCGCGCGCACCGGGTTTTCGAGAAACACGCCCAGCAGGGCCACGGGCACCGTGCCGACGACGAGCAACCACGCCACGTGCTCGTCGGGGTCGGCGGAGAGCTTCCCGCGGGCGACGCTCGCCAGGAGCGCGCGGACGATTCGCACCCAGTCGGCGCGATAGAAAACGATCAGCGCGACCGCGGTGCCGAGATGCAAGGCCACGACGAACGATAAGAACGACGGGTCGCGCCGGTCGAATTGCCAGTGCAGCAAGGCGGGCACCAGTACGGTATGTCCGAGACTCGAAATGGGGAAGAGTTCGCTTGCTCCCTGCAAGACGGCCAGGACCATCGCCTGCACCCAGGTCATCGCTTGGGAGCCTCTGTTTTCGTCCAGCTCATCGTTGCCTCGGGCCTCATTTACCTGGAGTAAACTTCGGCCCTCGGCTCCTCGATCTGAACGAAATCAGCGACTCCTCGTGCTACCGTCGGGCGTTTGCTCTTCCAATTTGCTATTGGCCGGTGAACTCGGCGCGGAAGATGTACGAACCGGCGGTTTTGACGCAGTTGACGATGTCGGGCACGTACTGCGTGGCTTTGGCCGCTTTCACGGCCTCGTTATCGAGCGCCTGATTGCCGGCGGACTTGTAGACGCTCGCGTCGGTGACCGCGCCGGTGGCATCGAGCGTCACCTTGACCTGCGTGACTCCCGTGGCGCCCTGTTCGCGGGCGATGTCGGGATACTCCGGCTCGACGGCCGTGCCTTTGATCGCCGCGTCGGCGTTGGGGTTGGCGCACTGCGGCTTCGGCGTGGGCGTCGGTGTCGGCGCGGGGGTCTCCGGCGTAGCGGCCGGTGCCGGCGGCGCGGGCTTACCGCTCGCAACGGTCCCATCCGGAACGGCGTCCTCGCTGCCCTTGGGCGGCGGCACGTACTTGTTCTCGGTCGACGGACCCTTCGCAAGCGACTTCGGCACGTTGAGTTTGAGGATCGGCTTGGGCGGGGGGTTCGTCTGCTTGACGGGCGGCGGGGTCTTGAGTGGCGGCGGCGTGGGCGGTGGCGGGGTCGGCGTCGGCGGCGGCGGGGTCGGCACGACGACCTTGATCTTCTTGCTGACCGAGACTTTCTCGACCTTATCTTTTTCGCTGTCCTGGTGCTTGAGCCCGAAGAACGGCAACACGATGAAGTGCAAGAGGATCGAAATCGCAAATGCGTAGAGGAGAAAAGAGCGTGTCTGTTCGCCCGGCGTTCTCGCCGGTGCCGGCGGCTTCGGACTTGCTGCGCTCATCTAGCTCTTAGCGCCCTCGGTCTTGTTCGCAAGGCCGAAATTCGTCAGGTTCTCTTTCTTCGCCGCGTCCATCACTTCCAGAATCGTGCCGTAATTCGCATGCGGATCGGCTTTGATGATCACGCTATTGTAGACGCGATTTGTCTGCTCTTGAAGAGCGTGCAAGAGGGCGGGCGTGCCCGCAATATCGGTCGTCGTCGCGCCGATTTGAATGTGGTCCTTATCGTCGATATAGACCACGATCTGCGAGGGCGTGACTTTTTCCGCGTTGTGCGCGAGCGGCAGGTGCGGTTCTTTCGTGACCGAGGCGAGGATGATGAAGATGATCAGCAGGACCAGCAGCACGTCCGTAAAGGGCGTGATGTTGATCGTCGACATGACGTCGTCTTCGCCGGCGCTGGTGGAAACGGCCATGTTACGACGTCACGAAGCCGACGTCGTCGAGATTCGCTTCCTTCGCGGCGTCGAGGATTCGAATGATCACGCCGTACGGCGCCTTCGTGTCGGCGGTGATCGAGACGTGCGTCTTGTTGCCGCGCTTTTGGGCCGTCTGCGACATCACGTAGTAGATCGATTTCTCGTCGGCCCGCTGGCTGTCGACGAAGATGACGCCCTTGTCGTTGACCTCGACGTCGATGTTTTTCTTGTTGTCGGGATTCGACTGCTGCGGATTATTGTTGCTATTGGGCAGCTCTTTCTGAAAACCGGGCGGCGTGGCGACGGCTGCTAGAATCATGAAGATGATCAGCAGGACCAGCAACACGTCGGTGAACGGCGTGATGTTGATCTCGGCCATGACGTCGTCATCTTGCTGCGCCGAGAGCAAAGACATCGCGCCTGCCTACTTCGCGCCGGCCGCTGCCGAGCGCACCGTGCCGACCGGCTGATACAGATCGGTCGGGATCGGTTCGCCGACGTTATGGAAGTGCAGCATCTCGGCCAGGTGATTCGCCGAGACGATCATCTCCTGATTGTAACCCTTGATCCGCGTCTTGAAGTAGTTGAAGAACACGACCGAGATGACCGCGACGAGCAGGCCGGCCGCCGTCGTAACCAGCGCCTCGCCGACGCCCGCGGCCACGACCGCCGGCGTCGAATTGCCCTTCAGCGCGATGTCCTGAAAGGCGTGGATGATGCCGAGAACGGTTCCGAAGAGACCGACGAACGGTGCGATGACGGCGATGGTCCCGATGACGCCCAAATTGCGCTCCAAGAGATTGAGGTTCTCCATCAACGCTATGGAGAGCGCATCTGTGATGTCCGCGCGATTTTTCGAGCCGCGAAGCAGTCCGAACTTGAGGATGTTCGGCAGCATGCCTTTATTCGTCTCGCACACTTTGATCGCGCCCGGGATGTCGTCGGCGGCGACCTTCTGACCGAGCGAACGAAGCAGCGACTTGCTGTCCCCGTGTTGCTGCGAGAAGAAAACCAAACGCTCGATGACGATTGCGACGGCGATCACGGAGAGCAGGATCAGGACGATCATGTCCGGTCCGCCCTGTCTGATCAGTTCGAAGAACCCACTAAAAAAGTCCACGCTAGCTGCGGCGCCTCCCGAAAAAGTCTAAGGTAGTCACTGCGGACGGACCGTACCGACGGCCGCGAGGCGTCGATATTTCACCCGTTCCGGCTTTATTCCTCGGCGCTTACGAGCCGTTCAATTGTTTGAGGACGTTTTCGACGCTCGTCGTCAACATCGTGTCGTTCGCGGCTTTTGCCTCCGCGTCGGCCTTGTTGAGATACGTGAGTGCGTCGGCTTTCTTACCCGCTTTGGCGAGTGCGACGCCTTCGACGTAGTTTGCCAGCGCGCTGTTTGGGTCGGCCGCCAAACCCTTGTCCGCCTCCGCTTTCGCTTTGGATAAATCGGATCCGGTCTTCTTGTTCAACTCATCGATGCCCGCACGGGCATAGAAGGATGCCGCTTGCGACGGGGCTGCGCTCGCGGCCTGCTCCCAAAAGGCCTGACCGGCGTCGAACTTTCCTGCGGTGTCGGCGGCCAACGCGAGCTTGACGTAATGGTTGCCGAGAACGTTCGCGAGGCTTGCGTTACTTGGATCGAGGCTCTTGATCTCGGCCGTCGTGGCTTTCGCATCGTCGTCTTTGCCCGCATCGAGTTGGGCGTTTAGAAGGTTGAGGTCGATCGCGACGCGATCGGAAGCTTTGAGAGCGCTCGCCTCGCCGCGCGCCTTCTCGAAGTCGGCGAGCGCCGCAGCATCGTCGCCCGCGGCCGACTCCGCGGTGCCGACGGCGTTCTCGGTGAACGGACCCGGTGCGAGCGCCGCGGCTTTTTTCGCGTCGGCGAGAGCGAGATCGTTCTTCTTGTCTTTGGTCGCCGCCGTGCTCGCTTCGGCATACGACTTTGCAACGAGCGCCTTATAATTATCCGGAATCGTGCTCAGGTTATCGAACGATGCGGCCGCAGCCGCATAATCGCTCGAGAGCGCTTGCGCGACGCCGAGATCGAGCGTCGCTTTGGG
>Ga0116227_10004220_pt1 | contig 31306 bp, 35 predicted proteins | sample S1TSphgellanicum_FD_89693 | JGI IMG/M metagenome (GOLD analysis project Ga0116227, IMG submission 89693) | Host-associated microbial communities from peat moss isolated from Minnesota, USA - S1T2_Fb - Sphagnum magellanicum MG | ecosystem: Host-associated > Plants > Peat moss > Unclassified... | reverse complement strand
CCATTAATGTGATTTTAAACTACATTTTAGGCATACGCTTCATCATGCTGGCCATTGCCGCCGGGTTGCTCATTTGTTTCATCACCTTGCGCATATCATCAAATTGTTTGATGAGGCGGTTAACCTCGGTTAAATTAGTGCCCGAGCCATTGGCAATACGATTGCGGCGGCTTTGGTTAATGCTATCGGGGTTTTCTTTTTCGAAGGGAGTCATGGATTGGATGATGGCTTCTATCGCTTTAAAGGCGTTATCATCTATCTCAACATCTTTCATGGCTTTACCAACACCTGGTATCATGCCCATCAGATCTTTCATGTTACCCATTTTTTTGATCTGCTGTATCTGGCCGTAAAAATCGTTAAAGTCGAATTTGTTCTTGCGGATCTTCTTCTGGAGTTCGGCAGCTTCCTTTTCATCAAACTGCTGCTGGGCACGTTCAACCAACGATATCACGTCACCCATTCCCAATATCCGCGATGCCATACGATCAGGGTGGAAAACATCCAATGCTTCCATTTTCTCGCCAGTACCGATAAATTTAATAGGCTTGTTTACAACCGATTTGATAGATAACGCGGCACCACCACGAGTATCACCATCTAACTTGGTTAAAACCACACCGGTAAAATCTAACCTGTCATTAAACACTTTAGCCGTGTTTACAGCATCCTGACCTGTCATCGAATCAACAACGAACAAGATCTCATGTGGATTAAGCGCGGCTTTTACCTGCTCAATCTCAACCATCATGGCCTCATCAATAGACAAGCGGCCCGCGGTATCCACAATCAAAACATTGTTGCCGTTTTGTTTAGCTTGTGCCAAACCTTCGCGGGCAATACCGATAGGGTCCTTTGATTCTAAGTTAGCATAAACGTCAACGCCAATTTGCTCACCTAAAACTTTCAGCTGTTCAATAGCTGCAGGGCGGTAAACGTCGCCGGCAACCAATAATGGCTTTTTTCCTTTTTGAGTTTTTAGGTAGTTGGCTAGTTTACCTGTGAATGTAGTTTTACCAGCACCGTTTAAACCTGCTATCAAAATAATAGTTGGCGTAGCGGGGAAATTAAGCTCGGCAGTTTGCCCACCCATTAATTCGGTTAACTCATCATTCATCAGCTTGGTTAAGAGCTGACCGGGAGATATGGATGTTAATACATTTTGACCTAAAGCTTTTTGCCTTACATCATCAGTAAACGCTTTTGCGGTTTTATAGTTAACGTCGGCATCAAGGAGCGCTTTGCGAATCTCCTTCATGGTTTCGGCCACGTTTATTTCTGTAATGGTACCCTGGCCCTTCAGTACTTTAAATGCCCTGTCGAGTTTATCCGAAAGATTTTCAAACATCTTTATATCGTATTATATATCGTAAAAATTCAGGCTACAAAGTTATGATTTTGAAGCAAAAACGCACAGTTGTTTATTGCCAATTTTTGCGTGATAGTTAAATACGGAATATTTGCCTTAGTTAGGGAACTTATAGATCACACCCAAAGCCAAACCTTGCGATGCCTGTACGCTTTTATTTGTGGTAATATCGTAAAGTATCGTCCCGTTCAGGGTTACATTTATTAAACGGTTAACCTTGGCATTCAAAGTAGCATCAAGGCGATGGGTAATGTTGGCAAAGCTATTATAAGGGATAAACAAAGCATATCTGCTTTGCAAATTCATGTTGGTGGCAATGTCTTTATTAATAGTTGCTACCAACTGGAACGCGAGTTCATTTCTAAGTCTGTCTCCTGGCTTTACCCCATAATTGCCTGGTATGTTATGATAAATGGTGGTATCCAAAACAAAAGTCTGGCGTGCTGTACCCGTACCTAAACGGATATCGATATATTTTACGGGCTTATATTCAAAACCTATCGACTCGGTAAAATATCCCGGCGACATAAATTTGGATATCAATAATGGCGCTACACCATCTGTGTATTGGTAACCAACATCAAATTGCGATTCAAAACTTACCGAACCGAAAAAGTACCACCTTTTAGATAACTGCGTGGCTATTTTATTATCGTAAAAAATACGGTCGTTGGTTTTGCGTGAGTATTGGCCCTTGCTTTTTGATATTCCATATATAAACAAAAGCTCGGTTGTGTAACTGAAAGGCTGTTTATTATATTCGGCCCTAAAATCAGAGTTGGCTCCAAGGGCAAATGAGCTTACACCACCACCACTCCAGTTATTACTAAAAGTGGATTGATTTAAGTTAAGTCCGGCTATCCATGATTTACGCCAGTAACTGATCTGGAAATCTATCGGTGTAACCGGGATAGGTTCTGGCTTAATCAATACTGGCCTTATACGTACTGGTAGCGCATTTTTGGGTGGATTAACACGGTATTTGTTAAGGCTATTGGTGTCAATTTTTATGGAATCGGCTTTTTGGGCAACAGCTGTCCCGAAAGAGAAAAATAGGGCAACGGTAAAAAAGAAAAAGCCAAATTTGGACATGCCGCAAAATAAAAGAATTTTTTTCAAAACCGGGATGGAAGTTTTAAACGAACGTAGTTAACTATTGTACATATCTTATCCAGACCCAAAACTTACGTTTACCCAAATAATCAAGATCGCTTTCGTTTCGATACGCCTCGCGTTCAAACACGATGTTTAAATAAGCTTGGTCATGATCGCGGTAACGCCACAAATTAATTAGATAGTTAAACAGGTATAAAACGTAAAATGGAATAATGAGCAATTCCAGTTCCTGTTTTAAATGGATAGACTCATGATTAATCAATACCAGGTCCTTTTTTAATTTTTCGCTTTGCACCAATATAAATGGAAATACAGCCATACCGCTCACCTTTAACCAGGGGCAAACTATAACCCAAGAGTACCTCATTTAGCAGGCGTGAGATCTAAACGCTGTAGCGAATAAGCATTCGGGTTTCGCTGGTAGCGCCTGTAATTATTGCGGATGTATTTGATAAAATCATAATCGCTGGCTTCCAGCACAAAGTAATAACCCGGGCGGTATTTAAACATAAAATCGGTAAGCTTGGGGTCTTTCAATCCTGTAATGGATGCTACCAATGTGCTGTTAAATCTGTTGTCGATAACGCTCTGATGGTAGTCCCTATCGATGGTCTCGCGTAACCTTTCGGCGTTTCTACCTTCGCGGCTCAGCATATTGTACAGGGCATCAATACTTAAACCCACACCACTACCGCTGATGTTCAACAGATCGCGATTTGCCAAAGAGCCATAAGCCTTGTTATACAGCTTCTTATTCTCTTCCAATTGATTTTGGGGCGATAAAAAGCGGCCAACAATATACACTGGTTTCAAAGGGATCGCGGTCCGGGTCATGTAAACCACCAGCGATGTATCGTTCTTTACCTTAACGGTATCGTTAAAAAAGCCTTCTTTTGAAAAAACGATCACATCACCTCTTTTCGCCGGTATTTTAAACTCTCCTTTAAGAGTGTTATATATACTGGCTTGCGTGGTTGTATTTACCACATTTACTTTGGCAATCCGCTCCTGGGTGCTCTTGTCGAACACGATACCTTCCACGCTTTTTGATTGCGCAAAAGCAGCGGGAAGATATATCATTCCTAAAAAAACGAACACCCATATTTTCATTGTGGAGTTAAAACTAAACGTTCCACGTCTTATCGCCATATCTTTAACAAAAATTAACACCGTTACTTTACAACAACCAATTTTTGGCCAAGTTTGATATTATTATCGCCCATGTTGTTCAAAGCCTTGAGTTCATCAACGGTTAATCCGAAACGTTTAGATATGTTATATAGTGTATCGCCTTGTTTTACGGTGTACAGTTTATCTACAGGTGTTACATTAACAATGGAGTCTTTTGCAACTTTACCCATGTTGTTATTGATCTGCGATAGCACACGGTCTTCGCGTTTAATCTTTTGGATCTCTCCTTCCGGGCGGTCATATTGATCCAGGTGATATTTCTGGATCACCCCGATGATCATTTGCGGATATTTGGGATTAGTTGCATAACCCGCCGCTTTTAAACCATTAGCCCAGCCCACGTAATCATTTTTATCCAGCTCAAACAATGGTGCATAGCGCTTTCGTTTTAAAAAGTTGGAGTGATCTCTGAAAGAATCTTCCGGATGGTCATATACCCTAAAGCAATCATTAACCAAATCGTCATCTTTATAGTATGATTTTCCCTTCCAGTCGGATGTGCATTTAATACCGAAGTGATTATTAGCAATGCGGGCCAGATCGCCATTGCCATTTCCCGATTCTAATAAACCCTGAGCCAGTGTAATACTTGCCGGAACACCGTAGGTATTCATTTCTTGTACGGCTATGGTTTTAAAGCGTTGGATGTATTGATCGGCAGTATAAGTTGGGTAATCAGAAATTGCGGCTTTGTGTTCCTTCTGTATCTGCTCGTTATTTCTACGTGCCTGGCTGTTGCTGATAGTGGTTGAGGCTTTTTTACGAGCCGAGCACGATGCTAAAACAACAAGGATAGATAAGGCAAAGGCAATTCTACGCATAAACATGACTGATTATCACCAAAGGTAAAATATGCTTTTGAACTACAAGAAAAATAGGGATGCTTTATTTAATATCCTCGTTGGCAGGGGCGGCAAGGCTGGCCATAGTTTCCGGATTTTCGTCCAGACTGTTTAAGTTGTATTTGGTTATCAGGCCCAAAACCTGTTTCCCCCATTTACGACTGCTGGCATAACCGGCTTTTTGGATGCCATGTACCCAACCTAAATAATCATAGTGAGTAAATTTATCAGATAGGCCGGCAAATTTCTTCTTCTCGGTCATGATGCGGGCAAAATCCTGAAAAGATTCGCCTACTGAATCATACTGTTTATAAAGTGTACTAACTTTTTTGCTTTTCTGTGTATAAAACACAACAGTGGTGCCCTTCATTCCAAACTGATTGTTCAGGTTTTGAGCTATTTTGCTATTTCCGCAGCCGCTTTCGTGCATGGCAATGGCTAAAATGATACTTGCGGGAATTCCTGATTGGTGCATGATGCGAATGGCATCATCTTTGAACTTGTCGATGTACGACTTTGAGGTGTTTTGCGCTGATGCTTGTGAGCATACAAAAAGCAATGTAATCAGTAATAATTTTCTCATAGTTACTTTTTTCTGATCACCGTAAGCCCGTCCCGAACGGGTAGAATGAATTGTTCTACTCTGTCATCGGCAGTGATCAAATTATTAAACTCGCGGATCAGTCGGGTATCGCTATCTTGTGCTTCACTGTACACCTTTCCCTTCCACAGAACGTTATCAACAATAATTACCCCTCCGGGTTTTAGCTGATTTATAACTAACTGATAATAAGCAAAATTACTTTTTTTATCAGCGTCAATGAATACAAGGTCGTAATTTTTATCTGATAATTCCAACATAATGTGCTGTGCATCACCAAAATGTGGAAAAATAATTTTTTCGAAAGCCGAGTTTTTGAAGTTTTTGCGGATCATTTCTTCCATTTCTAAATTCACTTCAATGGTGTGAATTTCGCCGCCCTCAACCAAGCCTTCGGCCAGGCAAATCGTGGCGTATCCGGTGTATGTGCCTATTTCGAGGATGCATTTGGGCCTAAGCATTTTACTCAGCATGCTTAACAATCTACCCTGGTAATGGCCTGATAACATGTGCGGTTTTAGTACCTTCAGGTTTGTCTCCCTGTTAATAGTTATTAACATTTCGGGCTCGGGTTCACAATGTTGGTCCAGGTAGGCCTGTAAATCGCTTGGTAAGATCTCCATTTTGCAAAGATAAGCAATCCTGAAAACTTGAAATATCCCAATACCCGCATAGATAAAAACGCTGAGTTATGGTGTAAGGATTTTGTATTTGATACGACAAATGGCTCAAATCAAGAGTTATCAACACAATGAATAATGGAATAAAAATAGAAAGTTTAACATCGCTACAAGCACTTGAACATTGTGCAACACTGCTGATTGAGGCTTACAATTTCCCCCCGTGGAATGACAGCTGGACACCCGAAACCGCAAAAGCGCTTTTAAACTGCTATTATAACTCGCCTGAGTTTATTGGATGGTTTGCAACGGCGGGCAGTGATGTTGTTGTTTTCGCTGTGGGGAATGTTGAACCTCATTATAACGGGAGCATTTTTTATGTGAGAGATATTGTGGTGTCGAGTCCGTTTCAAAAATTGGGTTTGGGGAAGGAACTGATGGCACGAATAAAAAAAGACCTGAGCGAGCAAGGTATCAAAACCATTATTCTGTTTACAAACAAAGCTATTGTCGGTTTTTATGAAAAGTCAGGCTTTGCTACGATAGAAGACATGAACATGATGATCTGCAAAGAATGATTTTAAACAATTAAATTATCACAAACCATAACAAAATGAAAAAATTAAAAATTACTTATTGGATTATTACCGGCTTGGTATCGGCTTTTATTTTACTCGGAGCCATAATTGATATCTCTGTTAGTCCGGATGCTGTGGCTTTAATTAAGCATTTAGGTTACCCGGTTTATTTACTACCATTTATAGGTGTAATGAAAACTTTGGGTGTTATTGCGATTTTGGTGCCTGGTTTCCCTAAAGTTAAGGAGTGGGCTTATGCCGGATTGGTTTTCGATACTTTGGGAGCTGTGTTTTCACATTTATCAAGCAGTGACGGATCGGATAAATGGGCCCCGGCATTATTGGCGCTCATCTTAGTGATAGCGTCATACTTGCTTTACACCAAAAAGAAAGATCAGCAATCTGCGATTTAATAGAGGTATTAAAACCGGCTACGGTCCATCCATGATTGGAGTATGATCGTAGCCGATATTGTATCCACTAATTCCTTATTCCGTCTATCCATCTTCCCCATACCGCTTTGCGCAATAACAGCCGAAGCCATTTTTGAGGTAAACCGTTCATCTAACATTTCAACAGGTATCTCCGGAAAGTTCTTCTTCAATATCGTAACAAAGCCTCTAACATGAGGTGCCGATTGGGATGCCGTATTATCCATCTGTTTGGGCTCTCCCACCACAAAACGCTCAACAGGGTTCAGCGCCATGTACTTTTTCAGATATTCCACAATATCTTTAGGGTGAATGGTATCCAAACCTGTAGCAATGATCTGCAAAGAATCTGTTACGGCAATGCCGATGCGCTTGGTACCATAATCAAAAGCCATTATTCTCATTTGGAGTATTTCGTAATGCGGTATGCGTATTGCGAAATACAAATGTAGTCGATTTGTGGTGTTTTGTCATAAATCAAAAAATCGCAATACGCAATACGCACATCTCAATACTATTTTAGTATTTTGCACCAAATGCAGTTCAGTTCAATAGTAGGGCAGGGAGAGATCAAGCAACGGCTGATCAATACGGTGAAAGAGAACCGGGTTAGCCATGCGCAGTTATTTTTAGGTCCGGAGGGTTCAGGTACGTTGGCTTTGGCTATTGCTTACGCGCAATATGTGTCATGTTTGAGTAAAAGTGATTACGATTCCTGCGGCGAATGTTCATCCTGCCGTAAATACCAAAAACTGGTTCACCCCGATCTGCACTTTTCCTATCCCTTTTTCGCCAAGCATAAAGATGATACTGCTCTTAACTTTATTGAGCAGTGGCGCGATGCGATCATCAAAAACCCATATTTAAGTCTTGACCTTTGGCGCGGTTACCTGGATGCCGAAAACAAGCAGGCCAACATCAATATTGCAGAGTGCCATCAGATTATTAAAAAACTCAGTTTTAAACCATTCGAGTCTGACTATAAAATATTAATCCTTTGGCTGCCCGAATACCTGGATAAAACCGGTAACGCGCTGCTCAAGATAATTGAGGAACCACAGCCGAATACGCTGTTTTTGCTGGTTGCTCAAAATCAGGATCAGATATTGAACACTATTTTATCGCGTACGCAACTCATCAAAGTGCCTTGCTTAAACGACAATGTGATTAAGCAGTATTTGATGGACGAGCATCACCAAACAGAACATGCAGCTGCCGAAATCGCTTTTTTAAGTGATGGTAATTTAACCGAGGCTCTGGCTATGTTGAACAATGATGAAAACAGTTATCACGATTACTTTATCAAATGGCTGCGCATGTGTTTTACTAACAAAGGGCTGGATATTGTAGACTTTGTGGATGTATTGGCTAAACTTGGCCGTGAGAATCAAAAGAATTTTATACGATACGGTATTAGCTATATCCGCGAATGTTGTATGCTGTTGGCTGGTGCCGGAAACCTGGTGCACTTACCAGCAAAGGAACTGGATACGGCTCAAAAGATGATTTCGGTGATGAGCTTACCTATGGCCGAAGCGGTTAGCACACTGCTCGAAAAGGCACATTATCATGTAGAACGAAATGCTAACCCGAAAATTTTATTTTTAGATGTATCTTTACAGATTGTTAAGATACTAAAGTTTAAAACGATCCCGCAAGGGACACATTATATACCGAGTTAAATTATGGGATGTGGAAGTTGCTCAACAGGCGGATGCGCGCCTGCAGGCTGCAAAAGTAACGGCAGTTGCCTTACTAATGGTTGCAGTAAATTAGATGTTTACGATTGGCTGTCCAACATGGATATGCCAACAAATTATAAGCCTTTCCCCATCATTGAAGTAAAATTCAAAGGTTCGCGCAAGGAGTTTTTTGTTAACCTGGATAATATTTATCTGGAAGCCGGTGAGCTGGTGGCCGTTGAAACCACAACAGGTGGCTTTGACATTGGCCACGTAAGCATGACGGGCGAATTGGTGCGCATGCAAATGGTAAAACGCCATGTAAACGAAGCCGATGTTGCCAAAAAGATCTATCGCAAAGCTACCGCTGCCGATGTTGATAAGTGGAAAATAGCCAAGGATTTGGAATGGGAAACCATGCACAAAGCCCGCACACTGGCTATTGAACTGGGCCTATCTATGAAGATAAGCGACGTAGATTACCAGGGCGATAAAACCAAAGCCACATTTTATTACACCGCCGAAGGCCGTGTGGATTTCCGTGAGCTGATCAAAAAAATGGCTGAATCTTTCCGCATCCGTATCGAGATGCGCCAGATAGGTATGCGCCAGGAAGCAAGCCGTTTAGGTGGTATTGGCTCATGTGGGCGTGAGTTATGCTGCTCAACATGGTTGACTGATTTTAAAACCGTTTCAACTTCCGCGGCGCGTTATCAAAACCTTTCTTTAAACACATTAAAGCTTGCCGGCCAATGTGGTAAGTTAAAATGCTGTTTAAACTATGAGTAGGATACTTATATGGATGCTTTAAAGCACATTCCGGATAATGTAAATTACCTCAAAACCGAAAAAGGCGACGCCCGTTTGCAAAAAACGGACATCTTTAAAAAGATCATGTGGTTTAGTTATCCTAAAGATGATAACTGGGTTCCGGTTCCGATTGATCGTGTAAAAGAAATCCAAAAATTGAACCGCGACGGTGTTACGGCCGTTGACCTTGGTGAATTTGCCGATGTTCAGGAAATAGAGAAAATGCCAGATTACGAAAACGTAGTTGGCCAGGACAGCCTGACCCGTTTGGACGATCGTAACCGCAACAAAAATAAAAATCGCAACAATAACGACAGGAAGAAATTCGGTCGTGATGGCGACAGGCCAGCTAATAACGGCGATAAGCCACGTCAACAAAACCCGCAGCAACAGCAGCAGCAAAGGCCTCAACAACCAAGACAGCCACGTCCCGAAGGAAGTAACCAGCAGCAACGCCCGCAACAACCAAGGCCTCAGCGCCCCGAAGGCCAGCAACAACCACGTCCCGAAGGTCAACAACAGCGCCCGCAAGGCCAGCGTCCGCCTCAACAGCAAACGCCACGTACGGTTGATGGTGCAATGAACCCGGAAGGTGGAGCTACACCAAACAATAATCCTAACAGGCGTAACAACCGCAGGCACAGGCCAAACCGCGGCAATGGCGGTGGGGGTAATCCCAACAATCAAGGTAATAATAATCCTAAGCCAACCGGAAACGAATAATGAAACAGGCTTTAAAAAGCTTTATTATTTTAATGATCGCCATGTTTACTATAGCGATCAATGGCTGTAACATAGCAGACCCAAAGATGATTGTCGATCAAAATACCGAGATCGACAATCAAACATGGTCGTACAATAACAAGGTGCGCAGCGATTTTGTGATTGATAACACCGCCATCGCCTACAACCTGTACCTCAATTTACGGGTAACGCCTAATTATAAATACTCCAATATTTTTGTGCTGATACACCAAACCGGTCCGGATAAAAAAACCGAAACTATTCGTTACGAATTTAAACTCGCCACTCCCGAAGGCGAATGGTTGGGTGCCGGAACCGGCAACCTGTACAGCTATCAAACAATCTTCAAATCTAACTTCAAATTTGCGATCAAAGGCAAATACCACGTAGAAATTGAGCAAAACATGCGCGATAACCCCTTGCGCAACGTAAGCGATGCCGGCCTGCGGGTAGAAAAAGCTCAATAATTTTTTTCTGAAATAATAATATTTTTAGTTTTTAGCAAAATCAATACATTTGTTTTGCTAAAATTCTTATCAAAATGGAAATTGCATTATTAGGTGTTGCTGTGGTTATATTGTTGATAGCCGTTGTGTTGTTTTTAAAGAAACCAACCATGTCGGGTATCTCTGTGGACGAACTGAATGATGCAAAAATCAAACTCGCCCGTGCCGAAGAGCGCGCCATTAACATCGCGGTTGAACGGGATAACCTGTCGCAGGCCTTACACAACGAGCGCTTGCGTTTAGAAGCTGGCTTGGCTAACCTGAATCAGGAATTACTACTCGAAAAAAATATCAGCACCAAAGCGCAAGAGGCCTTGAATGCCCAGCGCGAACGTTTAGCCGAGCAGGAAGTTTACCTGCAACAGGTACAAGCCAAGTTTAAGCACGAGTTTGAAAATATGGCCAGCAAACTGCTGGATGATAAATCGCAAAAATTTACCGAGCATAACCGCAGCAACCTGGATGTGATCCTTAACCCGTTCAAAGAAAAACTGAAAGATTTTGAAGACAAGGTTGATAAGGTTTACAAAATGGAAGCCGAAGAACGCAATGTTTTAAAAGGAGTGATCAGCCAGTTAATGGAGTTGAACAAGCAGATTAGTGATGAAGCTCAAAACCTAACTAAAGCCTTAAAAGGCGATAGTAAAAAGCAAGGCAACTGGGGCGAGGTGATTTTGGAACGGGTGCTGGAACGTTCTGGCCTGGTAAAAGATCAGGAATACCGGATACAGGCCAGTATGCAAACCACCGATGGCAGCCGTTACCAACCCGATGTGATTATTGACCTGCCGGATGAAAAGCATCTGGTTATTGATTCTAAAGTGTCATTGGTGGCATACGAGCGATTGGTGAATTGTGATACAGAAGAGGATCGTAAGCTTTTCGCGAGGGCGCATATCGAATCGTTGCGTAGCCACATCAACGGCTTGTCATCTAAAAGATACCACGATCTGTACCAGATCAACTCCCCCGATTTTGTACTGTTGTTTGTGCCGATAGAATCATCATTCAGTATAGCCGTACAGTTGGATGGCGAACTATTTAATTATGCCTGGGATAAGCGGGTGGTTATCGTAAGTCCATCTACTCTTTTGGCTACATTGCGTACCATCGCCAGCATCTGGAAACAGGAACGCCAAAACCGGAATGTGTTAGAAATAGCCCGCCTGAGTGGCGAAATGTACGATAAGTTTGTAGGTTTTATTGGCGATATGGAAGGTATTGGTAAAAGCATTCGTTCAACTCAGGATAGTTATGATAAGGCCTTGAATAAACTATCAACCGGTCGTGGTAATTTAACAGTAACCGCAGATAAGATCAAAAAGCTTGGCGCCAAGGCTGATAAGCAGATCGACGGTAAGTTTTTAGTATCCGAATAAAACCTTCACACAAATTATTCGATATTCGTAATTCAAATTCTGAGACTGTTATTGATATGAAGATCATCACTTATAATGTAAATGGCATACGCTCTGCCATGAGTAAAAACTGGATGGGTTGGCTGCAAGCCAGCGATGCGGACGTAGTTTGTCTGCAAGAAATTAAAGCCACTCCGGATGTATTGACCGATCTGCATTTAGTTGAGCAATTAGGTTATGAGCATTACTGGTACCCTGCCGAAAAAAAAGGTTATAGCGGTACGGCCATCCTAACCAAACGCACACCAAAGCATGTAGAGTACGGCTGCGGTATCAGCGATTATGATCGTGAAGGCCGCAACATTCGTGTTGATTTTGATGAGGTATCGGTAATGAGCACTTATTTCCCATCCGGCTCAAGCGGCGAGGAACGCCAAGACTTTAAATTTAAATTTTTAGATGAGTTTGGCGAGTATTTACAATATGTAAAAACCACCTGCCCAAACCTCGTGATTTCCGGCGATTATAATATTTGTCATAAAGCCATCGATATTCACAACCCCAAATCAAACGCCAACTCATCAGGCTTTTTACCTGCCGAGCGTGAGTGGATGGAAAACTTTGTACAATCGGGCTTTGTAGATACCTTCCGCCACATGAACGGTGAGCCACACAACTATACCTGGTGGAGTTTCCGAGCCAATGCAAGAGCTAAGAACTTGGGCTGGCGTATTGATTATAACATGGCTACCACGCCTTTGCAGGATAAGATCAAACGTGCAGCAATATTGTCGGAAGCAAGGCATTCAGATCATTGTCCGGTTTTGTTGGAGTTGGATTTGTAAATAACATACTGACTAAGTTAACTCCTTCCGCATCACATAATCATTCATCCAATACGGCCCGATGGGGATATCTTCTTCGTAAGCAATATTAAACCCCATCTTTTCGTAAAAGCTTTTGGCATTATTGTATCGGTTCACGTTAAGATCCAACACCTGTTTACCTGCGATCAAAACACGCCGGATAACTTCGTCAATCAACAACTTACCGTAGCCTTTACCCTGGGTTTGGGGTAAACAATAGAGTTTATGTAATTTATAAATGCATGATGCTTGTTCGCGCGGAGCGTATGCAGCAAAAGCTACAGGTTGTTCGTTTTCAAACAGCAAAATAAATGTTTGCTCGCCCGTGCTGATTTGTCCGCTTATCTTTTCAATAGAGTACAAAACAGTCAACATATAGCTGATCTGTTCTGTACTTAAAATGGGTGAATAAGTTGGCCACCAGGTTTGTTCGGCAATGTCTCGTATCGTCGCAACATCATCAATAGTAGCTTCCCGCAAGGTCATTATTATTCTTCTGTTACCGAAGTTGTTGAAGTTGATCCAACGGCAAAATATTGCTCCAATTCGGCCAAGGTTGATGAGTTGGTCGCGATATCTTTAATGATCTTTCCTTTTTCCATTAGTAAAATCCTATCACACACATCAGTAACGTGGTTCAAATCGTGGCTTGATACCAGGGTTGTCATCCCGCGCGATTTGTTCAGATCCTTGATCATGTTCTTCAACCTGATCTGGGTACTTGGGTCAATATTGGCGAAGGGTTCATCCAGCATCAGCAATTCCGGGTTTTGCAATAAGCAAGCCGCAACACCAACTTTACATTGATTTCCTTTTGATAGATCGCGGATGTATTTCCCACGCTTCAAGATCTCGCCATTAAAAAAATCGGAGAAAGTTGCCAAAAAACTATCCACCTGAACGTGGCTCTGTTGGGCAAGGCCACCAATAAAATAGAAGTATTCTTCGGGGGTTAAGTAATCTATCAAAAAGCCCTCATCTAAATACGATGCGGTATAATCTTTCCATTTTTCGCTTTGGGCTACGTTATCGCCATTTGATAAAACTTCACCACGTTCCGGGCGGATCAGATCGAGCATCATGCGGAACAGGGTAGTTTTACCGGCGCCGTTATTACCAACTAAACCAATACTCTCGCCTTTACGAATTTCCAGATGCGGTACATCAACAACAATTACACCGGCGTAAACTTTTTTCAGGTCTTTTATTTCTATCATGATTATTTATTTCTAAAGCCTTCGGCAATGGTATATCTTCTTTGGTTAAAATCTTTCTCCAGGAATTTAATTACAGCAGGGCGCATCAATACAAAAAATACGCCTATGCCACCCAATATGATCAAAGCAATATCCGGGTGCTTTAACCAGGCCAGCGGCCCGTAAACAATGTAGGGCGCTATCATCAGCGGGAAGCCCACTAGTAACTGTGTGGCACCAACACCCTCCCAGTTAAACGCTGCGCCCTTACTCAGGTCAATGCGTTTGTTGTTGCGATTAGCAAAAAACAAAACAATGGTTGTGCCTATCCCAATATTCCATAAATACATGGCAAAGTGCACAGCAATAATGTGCCAGCCAAAATAGGCATATGGCAAGGTTAGTATAAATGCTATGGTTGATATACCAGTAAATAAGTAAAATTTAGCTCTTACAAAATCAGTAAACCTCATTTTACTAACCAATATGCCATCAAAGTGACTGGCCTGCCAGCCGTACATAAACTGACCGTAGTTGATGATAAATACCCCCGTCATAAACTGGCCGCAAAAAACTTTCCAGCCGTCGCTATAAACTTTGTTGGTATAAAACAACAAGCCATATAAAAGGAACATGACAGTCATGATCAATGCGGAGCGAGAGCGTTTATTGCGGAATATCAATTTCAATTCGTTACCTATTAAATCGCCAACTGGTCCTAATTTATCTAAAATAGGATACTCGGTACTGCTTTTATACGATACTTTGCGCGATCCCATTTCTTCTAAATAAAGGTTACCCTTTAGGTAGTAAAAATTAACTGTGTACATGATCACCGCCAATGCAAGCGGTATCAATACCAATATGGGCATGGTATTTAAATGGCCAAAAAACCAGATGGATGGCGTGCGGAACGATATGATATGCCAGGCAAAATCGCCGGCCATTAGTAGGCCAAGCGTTACCGCGAAGGCTACAGATACCCATCCGTTTAAGCTTGATTTACGTTTAATATATAAACTGAGGTAATTGTTAAATATGGAGAGCGCTATGATGCTGACAAAAAACAAAGCTGCTATCCCCAAACCTTGTTCAACCCGAACAACCTTTAGCAGAAAAGGTGTAAATAAGATGAATGGCCAAACATTAAAAAACGACATCAGAGACGCGAACGACAAATAGCGGATAAGTGTGTTTTTTTTGACGCGTAAATGCAGGTATGGTTGCACTTTTAAAGTTGGCAGCTCCTGTAACTGAAAACGCATCAACAGATCAATCAAAAAATAGTAGAACAGGATGCCTGACAGCGCGGTAATTAAGCTATCATGAGGATATTTCATTTTTAGGAAAGTATCCATAAAAAATGCCAGAGCCAATACCTCAAGCGCTAATAGCGTGATTAGTATGCCCATCACTATCCTTATGACCCAGGCTTTGCCGGTATTTCGGGAGCGCCCCATCGACTTTAATTCGTGCCGGATAAAGGTTAACGTCATGTTATAAATATTTTGATTTTGTTAGTTAGATACAAGGTAAATCAAAATATTACAAAAAGCCACAATTCTTTTTACAGATTGTTTAACAGTTAATATTTATACCGGTTACCCCAAAGTTTTTTGAGTTTTTCTTTGGCTTCGGCTTCGCGGGCATTGTTGCCAGGCTCGTATATTTTGGTGCCTTTGATGGCATCGGGTAAAAAATCCTGATCGGTAAAGTTACCTTCAAAATTGTGGGCGTATTTATAGTCTTTACCATAACCAATGTTTTTCATCAGTTTGGTTGGGGCATTGCGCAGGTGTAAGGGTACCGGTAAATCGCCGGTTTGCCTAACCAAAGCCATAGCCGCGCCGAGCAGTAGTAGCTGAGTTGCTTTTTGCTGATGTGGCTAAATAAATTACTGTCTGCGATAAGATCAATTGCGACTCAGGCATGCCAATTACATTCACGGCGTTAAAGCAACTTTGCGCTAACAACAAAGCGTTAGGGTTGGCATTACCAATGTCTTCGGATGCTAAGATCAACATCCGACGGGCGATGAATAAGGGGTCCTCGCCCCCGGCTATCATTCGGGCCAGCCAGTAAACCGCTCCATTGGGGTCGGAGCCACGCATAGATTTAATAAAGGCCGAAATAATATCGTAATGCTGTTCACCTGCCTTATCATACAAAGCCAGGTTTTGCTGCACGTTTTTTAATACGAGATCGTTGGTAATGGTGATCTTTTTGCCATCGATAGAATTGATCAGTAGTTCAAAAATATTAAGCAGTTTACGCGCGTCACCTCCCGAAAGACGAATCAAGGCTTCATAATCCTGAATGGTGATATTTCGCTTTTTAACTATCTCATCCGTTTCCTGGGCTGTTTGCAGCAGGTGGATCAGATCATCTTCGCTAAGGGGTTTTAAAATATAAACCTGGCATCGCGAAAGCAAAGCCGAGATGACTTCAAAAGATGGGTTTTCTGTTGTAGCGCCTATTAGCGTAACTATACCCCGTTCAACAGCGCCAAGTAGTGAATCCTGTTGTGATTTGGAAAAGCGGTGGATCTCATCAATGAACAGCACCGGTAAAGTTTCGCCCTGATCGCGTAGGATAGATGCTTTTTCTATCACCTCGCGTACATCCTTAACGCCCGAGTTTATCGCGCTCAGCGAAAAGAACGGCCTATCCAGCGACTGCGAAATGATATAAGCAAGCGTAGTTTTTCCTACTCCCGGTGGCCCCCAAAATATCATAGAAGGCAATGAGCCCGATTGAATAGCTTTACGCAAAACTGCGCCCGGCCCAACCAAATGTTTCTGACCAACATATTCATCAAGATTTTTTGGGCGCATGCGTTCGGCCAGTGGCGGTAGGGTACTCATACAGTAAAATTAAGCAAATGTTGAATGTAAATCCTAAAAAAATTAGTAAACCATCAAAATTTATGCCTTAAATCTGGTACTTGTCCCTCAGCTTATCGCTCATCGAGTAAGCATCATCAATAACTGTTTCGGGGTAACCCAACCCCGCCATTATGGCTATGGCATTTTTGTTTTTCAGGATGCCGGGCTTTATTTTGTAATCAAACACCAGGCGGGTATCGGCAACCTGTTCTTCAAAGCAATATACGGCGTATTCATCGCCAAGCAGTTCGGCCAGTTCCAGATCATGGGTTGAAACAAATACAAAGCTTTTATTTGCTGTAAAGTGTGATAGGATAGCCTTTGCAGCTGCAACCCTTTCAATAGTATTGGTGCCGCGGAAGATCTCGTCAATAATAACCAAACTTTTAAGCGGGCTTGCCTGGCTTTGCTGCATAATGTTGAGAACAGATATCGCTTCAGCCTGAAAATAACTTTTATGCTCTTCAATATCATCGCTTACGCGGATGCTGGTAAATAACTGTAAAAATGGAGCCTCGTAGTTTTGTGTACAGGACGTATAAAGTGTTTGCGATAATAGGGTGTTCAATGCCATAGCCCTGATGAAGGTAGTTTTGCCCGACATGTTAGAACCTGTAATTAACACGCCTTGGATATCAAAAGTATCCAACGAATTGGGAACACAATCGTCTACCAAGGGGTGATAAAGTCCGGTTACACTTAATGTACTGTGCTGATTAATGAAATTTGGTTTGCTATAATAAGGTAATCCGGCTCTAAACGATTGTATGGAAATAGCTGTATCAACTTTACCAACGTATTTAAACAAAGCCTCAATATCATCGCGGTATTGAACTACCTTTTTGATTGACGAGATGAACATGGCCGGCTCAATCAGCAATATGGTTTTGATGAGTTCCCAAAGGGCATAAGCCAGATCGGTTGGGTCGTTGGCCACTCCGCTTTCAAAGGTTACGTAACGGAGTGATTTATTTAGATCGCGGGTGTTATTCAAATGGGCTTGGATGTCATCACCGGCACCGGTTTTATTAAAGATGTTTTTAGCGACCTGCGTTAAAATAAAAAGCTGTGGTAACGAATGGATGTATTTTAAGATGTTGCTTTTGTTGGTATAGTGTAGGTAAAAGTTGAATAGCGTTAAACCCAAAGCCAATAAAAATAGAGCCCCGATATGGAAGACAATGGTTAATATAACTGACGAGATCCAAATGGCCCAGGCTAACCTGATGTAGATGCTTAAAATAGTACTGTATAAAGGCGGATGCTGGTTGATGAAAAGCTGGTACAGATAATAAGCATTTTTATTGCCGAGCCGAAATAATTCTAATTGAACGGTTGTCCGAGTAGTTTCATCGGTAGTTAATTTTTCTGCCAGTTTGTCCAGATCGTGCAGTTTTTCAATATCCGTTTCGGGTGAGCGGAGCTGATGATATAAATATTGCTGACCGGGTTTTGAGCTTGTTCTATCCGCGTAATTAAAAACACTTTCAAGGTCAATGTCAATAGCAACCTGGTCGGATATGGAACCGGATGTTTTAGCATAATCGTGGTATGCAGATACCAGATCTATGTTTCTGTAATTATCGGCAGGCTTGCCCCAAGCTTCTATTAATTGCGCTTTAAACTTTTTAAGCTTAGTTTGTTTAGTGCTCCGGTTGTAAAAATAGATGAGCGAGATAGCGATAACTACAATTACCAGGTATATCATATTCTAAAGTAACAGTATTTAGTTAATTTAACGCCGCAATGTTTACTCAGTTTAATATAACCAACTTTAAGCAGCTTTGTAACCAGCTTGGCAACAATGATGCCGACCTGCAACGTGTCATCAATCAATACGGTTACCCGCCTTTATGGGAGCGCCCAAACACCTTCGAATCGCTGGTCCATATTATTTTAGAGCAACAGGTTTCGCTGGCATCGGCGCTTTCGGCATTAAATAAATTGAAGGATCGGATTCAGGAAATCACCCCGGCAAGGGTAGTGCTGTTAACCGACGAAGAATTGCGTGCGTGTTATTTTAGCCGGCAAAAAACGATCTACATCCGCCACCTGGCCGAAAATATTTTAAGCGGAACACTCAACCTGGATGAACTGGCGCTGATGGATGATGATAGCATTCGGCAAAAGCTATGCGCCATAAAAGGCATTGGCAACTGGACAGTTGATATTTACCTGATATTTATTGTACACCATACTGATGTTTTCCCGATAGGTGATCTGGCAGCGGTTAACGCTTTAAAGAAAGTTAAAAATATACCCTTAGCCACACGCGAAGAAGTTTTAGCTGTTGCCGATGAATGGAAGCCTTACCGCACCATTGCGACCATGTTGTTATGGCATTTTTATTTGGAAGAGCGGAAGAAACGATAGCGTTTAACTCAAAAGTAAAACAATTGTCATACAGCGATATGCCTGCAACATAATTTGATATTTAACGTATATTTGTTTGTAAAATAGGGATATAACGGGTTGATTTATGAGGAAAGCATTTTTACTATTCTTAGTTAGTTCATTTATTGGTTTATCGGCAAGCGCCCAATTCTGGAAAAAGGTGCCTCAGGTACGTTTTCCGGTTATCGAAAAAGCCAATACTAACACCATCAATCTTATTGCTCTAAACCCAATCCGGGTTAAAAATATTAGTCAGCCGGTTATTTGGGCACGCGGCCGTTACAGTCAGGATCTGGAAGAAGCGGCGATAATGAAGGATCTATACCACACCCTTCGCTTCCGAATGTATCCGGAGGCTATTCAGAGCTTTAATCAGCTCATCACACTTTATATCGAAGAGAGCCGCTACTCTGAAGCCAAATGGTATTTATTGCAGATCATTTACTTCGGTAAAAAAAGCAATAATAACTTCGCCGTTGTTAACGGGATGGTATCCTTAGGTTTATTGAAAGCGGATATTGGCGAGTATGATCAGGCCAAACAAGATTTGCTGGATGCCAAGGATATTTGTTTCGCTCAAAAAATGAATACCCAGGCTTTGGATATTGATAAAAAGTTAAAGGTGGTTGAAGCCAAACGCTTTGCCAATGTGAAGAATGATGTACAGTACGCCGAGGTTTTTGAAAACAAAAAAGGATAGTATTAATACGTCTTATCCGCATGGACGCAACCAAACTCAAAATTTTTATTGTTGACGACCATTATCTTATTCTGCAAGGTTTAAGTGCCCTATTGATTGATGAGCCCGGCTTCGAGATCTGCGGTTTAAGCAGCGATCCTACCGAAGTGTTGGAATTACTTAAAACAGCCCAGCCAGATATTTTACTAACGGATATCAGCATGCCCGTTATGTCGGGGGCTGAGCTTACCGCTTTGGTAGTTAAAAAGTTTCCTTCTATACGGGTTATCGCGCTATCCATGTTTAATGAGCCCAAGGTGGTTAACGAAATGGTTGATGCCGGTGTATCAGGATATTTATTAAAAGCCACCAGTAAGGTAGAGTTAATTAAAGCCTTAACTACGGTAGCATCGGGCCAAAAGTATTTTACAGGCACTATACAATACATACTTAATTCACCGCCCGAAGATGCCGAATCATTATTCACTACCCGGGAGATCGAAATCCTTCGCTTGATAGTTAAAGAGTTCACAACCAGGCATATTGCCGAAAAACTATTTATTAGCGAGAGAACGGTAGAAACTCACCGCCGCAACATTTTGCGCAAAGCCGATGCCGCCAATACCGCCGGCTTAATGCGGTACGCTTACGAGAATAAGATCATCTAATGGTCATCGCCCACAGCAAAGTCATTTTATTATATAATAACAAACAATAAAAGCACGTTATTCGTACTATTGCTATACTAATTGCGAAACAGCTTGTTAGCTGTTTTGCTTTTTATATACATTAGCAAAAATAATACAGATAGAAAATTGATGTTTGGTTCCAGTTTTGAGTTAAAGACAGTTAAAGATATGTTCAAGAGGTTATATTTATTTGCATTGCTTGGTGCCGCGCTGGCATGTAAAGCCGCCCCATCGCACCCGGTAAAAGTTAGAGGAACCAGTGATTTACAGCCCGACGAAAAACAAATGCTGGTGAGCAGGTACATTGCTCAAATGATAACTACGCAAAATTATAAAAAGGTTCCGTTGAACGATTCCTTGTCGGTAGTGATTTATACCAAGTACTTAAAATTGCTCGACGAAAATCATAACTACTTTTTAGCATCGGATATCCAAAGCTTTGAGCCGATAAAAACAAAGCTTGATGATGACATGAAAAATGGTGATCTGAACGATATCTTCTACATTTTTAATGTTTATCAAAAAAGGTATGAAGAGCGTGTAAAATACTCACTATCGCAGGTAGATAATAATTTTGATTTTAATGCCAAGGATGTTTTTACGTATGACCGTGAAAACTTGCCGTATGCCGCAACTGATGCCGAAATGAACGACATCTGGACCAAGCGTGTTAAATACGACCTGCTAAACCTAAAACTGGCCAGCCCGGATATGGTTAAAAACAGGGAGAAACTAAAAAAGCGTTACCAGGATCTGTTAAGTCAAAGCAACAAGCTAACCAACCAGGAGGTTTTTCAAACCTATATGGATGCCTTCACCACATCGGTTGATCCGCATACCAATTATTTCAATCCGTTCAACGCGTCGCAATTCAACATGGAAATGTCGCGTTCGTTGGAAGGTATTGGTGCCACACTGCAATTAACTAACGATTATGTAACCATATCAAGCATTGTACCTGGTGGCCCGGCTTTCAAAAGCAAGCAAATTGACGTGGGAGATCGCATTATCGGTGTTGCTCAGGGTAAAGATGGCGAGTTTCAGGATGTGATCGGCTGGAGATTGGATAACGCCATCTCGCTTATCCGCGGAGCAAAAGGCACTTTAGTGAAATTGAAAATATTACCTAAAGCCGCTGCAGCATCTGATAAGCCAAAATTGGTAGAGATTGTTCGCGAAAAGATCATCTTACAAGAGCAATCAGCTAAAAAAGAAATTCGAACTTATAATTCAAACGGTCGTACCATTAAAATCGGTATCATCAATATCCCGGCTTTTTACATGGATTTTGAAGCTTACCGTAATGGCGATGCCAACTACAAAAGTACAACCCGCGATGTTAAACTAATATTGGATACTTTAAAAAGAGCCAATGTTGATGGTGTGATCATCGATCTTCGCCAAAATGGTGGTGGCTCATTGCCCGAGGCTATTAACCTAACCGGTTTGTTCATTAAATCGGGCCCGGTAGTACAGGTACGTGATACCCGTAACCGTGTAGAAGTTGAGGAAGATGAAGACCCAACAGTATCCTATGCTGGTCCGCTGGCAGTAATGACAGATCGTTTTAGCGCGTCGGCTTCCGAAATTTTTGCAGGCGCTATTCAGGATTATGGTCGCGGATTGATCATCGGTTCACAAACCTATGGTAAGGGTACCGTACAAAGCGAGATCAGTATGGATAAAGTGATCCCGACATCTATTAAAGATCAGATCATGGCTTTGGTAGGTTCTGGTCCGGCAAAGCCAACAAAAACTAACCTGAGCGATTTTGGACAGATCAATTTAACCATAGCTAAGTTTTACCGCGTTAACGGAAGCTCAACACAGCATAAAGGTGTAACACCTGATATTACCTTCCCATCGTTAATTCCGTTGGATAAATATGGTGAAGATACAGAGCCATCGGCAATGCCTTTTGATACCATCGCGAAAAGCAACTACACTAAAGCCGGTAGTTTTACCGCGGTTATACCTAAACTAACTAAAATGCATGCCGACCGTATGGTGAACAACCTGGGCTATAAATACATTTTAAACTCGATTGCCGATTTTAAAAAGCACGATAACGAAAAAAGTATCTCGTTAAACGAGCAGGATCTGAAGAAGCAACGCGACGAGGACGAGGCAAAAGCATTGGAGCAAAGCAATATGGCCCGTACGGCATTGGGTTTACCGGTACTTAAAAAAGGACAAACTAAACCTAAAGGCGAAGACCTGGATGTAAACAAAGTAGAAGCCGGACAAATACTGACCGATTATATTTTGATGGATGGTAAATTAACCAGCGCGGGTGCGCCGATTAAGCCTATCAACAAAGAAAAATAAGCTAACATAACTATAAAGCAAGCCCTGGCCACAAGCCGGGGTTTGTTGTTTTAAAACTAATTTGGTTTAGATGGGTTATTTAAAAATGGCCAGAAAACCCCTGCTTGAATTTACCGATAGCGGCATCTACTGCCCGCAAGGGAAGTTCTATATTGACCCATGGAAGCCGGTAGACGATGCCGTGATTACTCATGCCCATAGCGACCATGCCCGCTTTGGCAGTAAGCGCTACCTGGCACATAAATTATCGGAACAGGTATTGCTGTATCGTTTAGGTGATATTCAATTGCAAACAGTTGAATACGGCGAAAAGATAATGAAGAATGGCGTAGAGATATCGCTTTACCCGGCAGGGCATGTGATTGGCTCTGCGCAGATTCGGATTAGTTACCAAGATGAGATCTGGGTAGTATCCGGAGACTATAAGACAGAAGACGATGGTATCTCAACACCATTTGAGCCGGTAAGATGCCATCACTTTATTTCGGAATGTACGTTCGGGATGCCGGTTTATAAATGGAAGCCGCAGAAAGAGCTGTTTGATGACATGAATAGCTGGTGGTGCCAAAATGTAAAAGAAGGCCGAGCATCGGTTGTGGTGGGATATTCTTTGGGGAAGGCGCAGCGTATTTTGCAGAATCTGGATCTTTCTATAGGGAAGGTTTACACACACGGTGTTATTGAAAACACAAATGAGGCATTACGCCGCAACGGAATCATCCTAAATCCCACAACAAGGATCACTATAGATACGCCTAAAGAGGAGGTAAGAAAAGGAATTATCCTTGCTCCGCCATCATCGGTTGGAACGCCATGGATGAAAAAATTTAACCCTTATGATTTTGGTTATTGCTCTGGATGGATGAGTATCCGGGGAGCGAAAAAAAGGCGAGCAGCTGATCGTGGTTTTGTATTATCAGACCATGCCGATTGGGATGGTTTGATTAGCGCTATTGACGCTACAGGTTGTGAAAAGGTTTATTTAACGCATGGTTACACAGCAAGCTTTTCGCGATATTTAAATGAGATTGGGTTTGACGCGCACGAGGTACACACTCTTTACGGCGATGATGAAGGCGAAGAAGAACCCATTGTATTGCCTGAAGAAGTCGCGATAAACCAAACGAAGGAGGTTGCCGAATGAAAGCTTTTGCCCAACTCTTCCTCTCGTTAGACGAAACCAACAAAACCAACGAAAAGGTTAAGATACTAAAAGACTACTTTTTGTCGGTACCGGATACGGATAAAATGCACATGTTGGCACTCTTCTCCGGAAGGAAACCTAAACGACAAATTAATGCTACGTTGGTAAGAACCTGGGCTATGGAAATGTCGCACATACCAGAATGGCTTTTTGCCGAGAGTTACCAGGTTGTAGGAGATTTAGCTGAAACTATAGCTTTGCTGCTTCCGCAGAATGACAAAAGCAGTGATAAAACTTTGACGGAATGGATAGCCGAAATCAATGACCTCGGTACCAAAAACGATGAAGAAAAAAAACAATGGTTGCTTGATTCGTGGGCGATGCTGGATAATCAGGAACGTTTTGTTTTTAATAAATTACTCACCAGTAGCTTTAGAGTTGGCGTATCGCAAAGTTTGGTGATCAAAGCGCTGGCAGATATTACCAATCATGATGCAGCTACGCTAACTCACCGCATTATGGGTAAATGGATGCCAGAGGATTATACCTTTGATCAACTGGTTCAGGAAGAAGGTGCGTCTGATGATGTATCTCGACCCTACCCTTTTTTTCTTGCCTATCCTATCCAGGAAACATCCGAAAAACAAAAATCTACAGATGAGTTGCAGGCTTCGCTGGGCAATGCTGGCGAGTGGCAGGCCGAGTGGAAATGGGATGGTATCCGTGCGCAAATGATCAAGCGTGACGGGCAGATCTTCATCTGGAGCAGGGGTGAGGATCTGGCTACCGAAAAGTTTCCTGAGCTACATCCTTTTTTAAATGCCTTACCAGATGGAACGGTTTTAGATGGCGAGATATTGAGTTTTAGTAACGGTTTACCGCTGCCTTTCAATATCCTTCAAACACGTATCGGGCGAAAAAATCTCAGCAAAAAAATACTGGAAGAAAGCCCGGTTGCTGTAATTGCTTATGATTGTTTGGAGTATGCCGGGGAGGATATTCGCAACAAAACTCAAAGTGAGCGCCGCGAAATATTAGAAGGTTTGCAAAGTGTGACGGAATACCCTGAAATATTCAGGATCTCGTCACTAATCAAATTTGATAGCTGGATAGAGCTGGAGCAAGAAAGAACCCGCTCCAGGGAAATGGTGGCCGAAGGTATTATGCTGAAACGGAAAACCGCCACATATCAGGTTGGCCGCCGCCGTGGTGATTGGTGGAAGTGGAAGATAGATCCATTGTCGATAGACGCGGTAATGATCTATGCTCAAAAAGGACACGGCCGTCGCGCTGATTTGTACACCGATTATACCTTTGCCGTTTGGGATGGCGATAAACTGGTGCCTTTTGCCAAAGCCTATTCTGGTCTAACCGACGAGGAGATCCGGAAAGTTGATAACTTTGTAAAGCGCAACACACTCGAAAAATTTGGTCCGGTGCGAACGGTAAAGCCACAATTGGTTTTTGAGATAGGGTTTGAGGGAATTAACCGGTCAACAAGGCATAAATCTGGCATAGCCTTGCGCTTCCCGCGGATATTGCGCTGGCGTACGGATAAGCCTATGGAAGAAGCGGATACAATAGATACGTTAAAAGCCTTATTGGGCTAAATAATTATAGTAATGAGAATACTACACGTGCTTAACGGTGATGCCACATTATCCGCTTTTGAACAAGCTGCCCTTGACGGCGATATTTTGGTTTGGCGCGAAGTATTATCGGAAGGGCCTTTAAGCGAAACTATATCTTCCGCCGAATTTTGGAAACAGCGGCGCAGCTGGATAAGCGATGGGTTTAACGAAACCGAAGATGGTTATACTCAAAAAGTAATAGACGAGATAGCTAAATTGAATGATGAATACGACGAGATAAACCTATGGTTTGATTTTGACATGCATTGCCAGATCAACCAGTTGGGGGTGATCATGTTGTTAAAAGAGCAGGTGAATTTATCAGAAGCCAAACTGTACATGATAAGTCCGGATGATTATCCGGATATTACCAATTTGAAACCTATCGCTTATCTCAATGGTGAACAGTTGGAGGATCTGTACGATTGCCGCTTGGCCGTAAGCGAAGTGGAATTTTATGCCGCTTCCAACTCCTGGGAACTATTGGTGAAAGGTGATAGTGAAAAATTAATGCATTGGGTAGATACGAATAAGTACTGGGGCAATATGCATTGGCTTTGCGCGGCTTTGAAAGCCCATGCAAACCGCAAACTAATCAATGCTGAGGGACTCAATAGTGTTGAAGAGGCTTTGTTAACGATCCATCAGAATGGTACCAGTAGCAGGATTGAATTATACCAGCAATTCTGGAAACAATATCCAATTTACGGAATGGGCGATAAAGAATTAGATTTATATTTGGCAAGCTTGCAGGATAAACACCCCATCAACATACATGAGTAACTCAAAAACATACATCATCAGCGGCGCGGGTAGCGGCATTGGTAAAGCAATAGCACAAAAATTTGCTGCAGAAGGTAACACCTGCCTTTTACTGGGACGTAATGAACAGGCTTTACAGCAAACCTTAGCTGGATTAAAGGGCTCAGGCCATCAAATTTTAGTTGCCGATATCCGCGATAAGCAAAGTTTGAGAGATGCGGCAGCTAAAATAGGTGGAACTATTATTGACGGATTAATTGCCAACTCGGGCATTGGAGGTGAAAACTACTGGGGTGATGCCGACAGGTGGGATGATATCATCTCGACTAACCTTACTGGTACTTATAATTTCGTGAATACCTTTTTGCCTCAATTGTTGAATACAGGCGAAGAAAAGCAAATCGTGATCACATCATCTGTGTTGGCGCGTTTAGGTGTGGCTAATTATTCGGCGTATTGTGCTTCTAAGGCTGGGTTGTTGGGTTTGATGCGATCGTGGGCGGTACAGTTTGCTCCGGAAAAGATTTTGGTGAATGCGATTTGTCCGGGTTGGGTTGATACCGAAATGTCGCAGGAGGGTCTACAAGGTATTGCCGATGGTATCGGGATAACTAAAGATGAATTTTATGATATCGCGATGCAAAGCGTGCCATTAAAGCGAATGAGTCAGCCTGAGGAAATTGCAGACCTGGTTTATTACCTAACTCAGCAACGATCAATCACCGGGCAAACTATCGATATCAACTGTGGCTCTGTGATGAACAGTTAAATTTTGGTGTATTCACGCTGATAGCTTAACGGGCTTTTACCTGTGATGAGTTTAAAATACTTGTGGAAGCCAACCAGGTTATTAAAGCCACATTCAAAACAGATCTGTTTAATGCTTAGCCTGTCTTCAATTAACAATTTGCAGGCATCGCCAACGCGAATCTCAATTAAAAACTGGGAGTAGGTTTTGCGTGTGCGCGATTTAAAATACCGGCAAAACGAATTTTCGCTGATGCGCGCCACATCGGCAATTTGTTTGAGCTGAATTTTGTTGCGGAAGTTAGCCAGTGAGTATTCGTAAATAGCATTAATGCGTTCATTCTCCACATCATTAAAATCATGCCTAAAACCGATTGATGACAGATAAACCAGGTCAGGTGAGGATGATATTTCTGATAAAAGCTCTATCAATATGATGATGCGATGGATACCCTCACTGTTAGCCATTTTATTGATCAGGCCGGCTACTTTTTTGGATGTTTCTCCGGTGATGTGAATGCCTCGTTTAGCCTTTTCGAGCATGATTTTAATGGCTTTGCTTTCGGGTAAACCTAAAAACTGATCCCCCCAAAAGTTTTCGAGAAAGTGGACCACATCGGCATCGGCATGTGTCTCGGCATCTTGTTGGAAATAGAGCTCATCATATCTCCAGTAATGGGGTAGATATGATCCTACCAGAACCACATCGCCCTCGTTAAAACGCTTAATATTATCACCAATAAATTGGGTTCCCGCGCCTTTGCGGATATGGATGAGCTCAACTTCGGGGTGGTAATGCCAGTGGTTATTGATGTATGGATAGGTATCCTGCCTAATGCTGAACGAGTGCGCCGGGCCATTGGTAACTTTGAGCAGTTGGGGTTTCATTAAGCTTAAAACTCGTACCTGAGAATAAAATTGTTATTTATATGCCAAAATAAGTTATTATTTAAACAAATCAAAAGAATCGATATCCCGCAAAACCTACTTTCTTTGTATAACCAATTATTATTTACTAAAACACCACACCGGCCATTTGTTATGAATAAATACTGTTTAGCCTGCGACCTTACCAACAACCCGGAACTGATAGCCGAGTACGACAGGCAGCATACCGCCGTTTGGCCGGAGATACTAAAAAGCATAACCGACGCGGGCATTACCAACATGGAGATCTACCGCTTTGGCACACGCCTGTTTATGATAATGGAAACCGATGATAGCTTTACATTTGAGCGTAAAGGAGCGATGGATGAAACCAACCCTAAAGTGCAGGAATGGGAGCAGCTGATGTGGAAATACCAGCAGGCTATTCCCGGTTCAAAGCCCGGCGAAAAATGGGTGTTTATGGATAAAATATTTCAACTCTAATTTTCTACCAACAACAAGATAAAAAATGTTAAACTTACAAGGAAAAACAGCGGTAGTAACAGGTGGCGGCAGCGGTATAGGTAAAGCCGTATCTAAAGTGTTTGCCCAGCAAGGCGCCGTAGTTCATATTTTAGATTTGAGTTTACCTGCCGGAGAGGCCGTTGTGGACGAGATTAAAGCTGATGGCGGTATTGCTTATGCTCATGCTTGTGATGTGAGCAATCAGCAACAGGTGAGCGCTATTTTTGATCATATCGGTATTGTTAACCTGTTGGTGAACAATGCGGGTATAGCCCACGTTGGTAAAGCCGATACCACGAGCGAAGAAGATTTTACACGGGTATTCAACATTAATGTACGTGGGGTTTACAACTGTTTACATGCGGCTTTGCCGATTATGAAGGCCAATGGTGGCGGCGCTATTCTCAACCTATCATCAATTGGCGCGGTAGTTGGTATTGCGGACAGGTTTGCCTACAGCATGAGCAAGGGAGCCGTTCATGGGATGACATTATCTACCGCGCGTGATTACCTGGCCGACGGTATCCGTTGTAATTCAATTTCCCCGGCAAGGGTGCACACGCCATTTGTGGATGGCTTTATTGCTAAAAACTATCCCGGCAAGGAGGCAGAGATGTTTGATAAACTATCCAAATCGCAACCAATTGGCCGGATGGGTAATCCTACAGAAATCGCTAATCTGATCCTATATTTATGCTCGGACGAGGCATCATTCATCACCGGTTGCGATTATCATATTGATGGCGGGTTTATTAAATTGAACAACTAAATCGCGCAACAGCGCTAAAATATTACACATGAAACTTATACGATACGGAGAACTAAACAAAGAGAAAACAGGCGTTGTGCTTGAAGATCAATATTATGATACCTCGGCTTTTGGCGAAGATTATAATGAGGCTTTTTTTGAGAACGATGGCTTAAACCGTTTAAAGGCTTTTGTTGACGCTAATAAAGCATCGTTACAACTAATACCCGAAGGTTCACGCTTGGGCAGCCCGTTGGCAAGGCCATCTAAAATTGTTTGTATTGGTTTGAACTATGCAGACCATGCTAAAGAAACCGGCGCGGCAACTCCGGCAGAGCCCGTTGTTTTTATGAAAAGCACTACGGCGTTGGTTGGCCCTTTTGATGATATAGTGATTCCTAAAAACTCGGTTAAAACGGATTGGGAAGTTGAACTGGCCTTTGTGATAGGCAAAAAAGCAAGTTATGTTGAAGAAGCTGATGCTTTGCAATACATTGCAGGCTATGTGCTGCATAATGATGTATCTGAACGTGAGTTCCAGATAGAGCGTGGTGGCACCTGGGATAAGGGTAAGGGCTGCGATACTTTTGCGCCGCTTGGCCCCTTTATGGCTACTGCCGATGAAATTACTGATGTTGATAACCTGCGCCTTTGGTTAACCGTAAACGGTCAAAAAATGCAGGATGGAACCACGGCTAACTTTATATTTAAAGTACCTTTCCTGATCTCGTACCTGAGCCAGTTTATGACCCTGCTTCCGGGAGATGTAATTTCGACCGGTACGCCTGCCGGTGTTGGCCTGGGCTTTAAGCCGCCGATTTATTTAAAAGCAGGTGATGTGGTTGAATTAGGTATTGATGGTTTGGGAACCTCAAAACAAACATTAGTGGCATATGCTAAAGGTTGATTCGCACCAGCATTTCTGGATATTTGACCCGGTTAGAGATAGCTGGATTAATGACGAAATGGGTGTAATTCAGCGCGATTTTTTGCCAGAGGATTTGAGCCCTGTATTAAAGGTGAATGGTATGGATGGCTGTGTAGCTGTTCAGGCTGATCAAACCGAAGAGCAGAATGATTTTTTGTTGAGCTTGGCTAAAAAGAATGATTTTATCAAAGGTGTAGTTGGTTGGGTTGATCTGCGGGCGGCTCATATCGCCGAAAGGTTAGCTTACTATAGTGGGTTTGATTTGATGAAGGGCTTTAGGCATGTGCTGCAAGGCGAAGAAGATCGGGCATTAATGTTGAAATCGGCATTCAGAAATGGTATTGCTGAATTAGGAAAGCATGATTTTACTTATGATATCCTGATTTTTCCGGATCAGTTACAATATGTGAGCGCTTTTGTGGGTGGTTTCCCGAATCAAAAATTTGTGATTGACCATTTGGCTAAGCCTTATATTAAGGATAAAAAGATAGATGACTGGGCGAAGGAGATTCGCGCTGTAGCGAAACATGAAAACTTATACTGTAAGGTATCAGGCATGGTAACCGAGGCCGACTGGCAAAACTGGAAAGCCGGAGATTTTACTCCCTATCTGGATGTGGTATTTGAAGCCTTTGGTACTGACAGGCTAATGTTTGGATCGGACTGGCCGGTTTGCCAGGTGGCGGCTGATTACAGAGACATGAAAGGTATTGTTGAGCAATATACTTTGAAGTTATCGGCAAACGAACAAGCCGCTTTCTGGGGTGGAAATGCTACCCGTTTTTATAATTTGAAACAATAAAACCCATTAGGGAAGAGATATGGATTTATTACTGAAGAACAAAGTTATTATAGTAACCGGCGGTGCTAAAGGTATTGGCGAAGGCATCAGCAAGGTTTTGGCCGGCGAGGGTGCTATACCTGTTATTGTTGGCCGTGGTGCGGCCGATAACCAAAAAACCGTTGATGCTATTGTTGCCAATGGCGGTCAGGCTTACCAGGTTGCTGCCGAGCTATCAAACCCTGATGAGTGCAAAAAAGCCGTTGAAGCCGTTGTTGCTCAATTTGG
>Ga0116227_10004219_pt1 | contig 31310 bp, 17 predicted proteins | sample S1TSphgellanicum_FD_89693 | JGI IMG/M metagenome (GOLD analysis project Ga0116227, IMG submission 89693) | Host-associated microbial communities from peat moss isolated from Minnesota, USA - S1T2_Fb - Sphagnum magellanicum MG | ecosystem: Host-associated > Plants > Peat moss > Unclassified... | reverse complement strand
ATTATATATATATATATATATATATATATATATATATATATATATATATATATATAATTAATTTAATCATTATTAATTAAATTGTTATCTAATTATCTAATGAATCATGTACTTGAATTGTTTATAAATTTAAAAAGTAAAACCAAAAGGTATGAGAAAAGTTTTTAAATTGTAATTTAGTTTGTGAAAAAGTTGCGACTTCAAAACTTATCCCATATTGCTTGTTCGTCATTCTTATTTTGAACACTATATAAATAAGACATGTGATCGTCAAATTTCACACAAAGAAATTTGTGCACATGGGATGAACGAATCAAAAGGCTTAACCCAAAAGAAAAGTTATGCACAATTTTAAATTATCAACCTCCCCAACCAACTTATCTACATAGTTAGGTAGGTACATAATATGACCTACCCACCTAAGTCAACCTATGTACCTACCTACCTAAATACCTATTTATATGAGTAAGTATTTAGCTTAAGAAAGTAGACCTACCTACTTACATTTTTACCTATGTAGGTAAGTAGGTAGGTAGGTATGTAGCCTAGGTTTGTAGGCATCTATTTATGTACCTACTTAAGGACCTATAAACTCAATATTAATATTTTGTATTAAATTGATCTTAAGGTGCCACATCGCATATTTATATTAGGCCACGTGTCATAATATAAGATTATCCAAGCATTTGAATTAAACATTTTAGATTATTTCAAATTTATTATTATTATTATTTAAATAATTCAATATTAGAACATGTGGTAACACATCATTTGCCTCAATTGTGACCAAAATAGTTGCATCATAGTCGCATGTGACAATATGTATACAATGGAGTCAAATGATGAACTTGTATTCATCGATTTTTTCTTTCATCGAATACCCCTTGTCATTTGTAAATAATGTCTCATGTGACTTGTCCAAGGTGACTAATGAGATTTTAATTGCAAATGTCACTTGCAACTAAATTTTAATCCTAAAGACCAATTGAAAATACATATTTTTCTTCTAATGATATAATCAACATACCATTGTTGACCACAATTATGTCCTTTGTGAGGTTTGAACCTTAGACCCCAAGGATAGATATCAATTCCTTTGCCATCCAACCACCCCACTTGATGCACAAATATAGTGCAATGAATTTTATTTAGCTCATACTTGATTTCAAACATTGGACAAACATTAATTTCAATATTTCATATTCTATTCATATTTGTCCAAATGGAAAAAAAATTAAGATTGATTCTTAATATATTTAAAATGACATACATGATTAAATATGTATATTTTCCAAAAATTTATTATTTTAAAAATTTTTGTTAAATAAAATTACATTTTAATGAATATTTGTTGGAAACTTTTTTTCAAGCACGTGATTTCAATGAAAAATATTTTTTTCTAATATTTAATATAAATAAAAAAATATCTCGCATTTATTAATATTTCATTTCATTAAAAAAAAATTTATACAACGTGATTATAATATACCATAATTTCAATTGATTCACATATTATTTTTATAAAGGAATAATAAATCTGTCACGTTTCAAAAATTAATATTTAAAAAAATATTAGTTATAATATTTATGGTGTATAATGTTTTTTATATTTTACATTTTAATCAAATCAAATTTAATAATGTTAAATAATTAATGAATTTGATGGAATTTTAAGTTTATATTTTTAAAAATATAATATATGAATTTTATCAAAAATTATGGTAAAAGTCTTATGATTCAATAAATGATATCTTTCTTAAACATTTTAAGCATTTATTTGATTTTTAAAAATCATATTTGATTATGATTATTATAAGTTGTAAAATTCAATTTACATATATAACATGTAATTGAATAATCATCATATATAATATTTAAAAATAGATCAAAATTCAAACATATTTAATAAAAATATAATAATTTGTATTCTCCATGTCAATAAACAATAAATAAAAACCAATAAACAATGAAAGATAGAAGTTAATTATCAAACAAATATTGTAATTCCAAAATGCCACATATGTTTTAAATCACATATGTTTTAATCATCAAAACATTGTAAATGGAAAATTTAAATTGGCCCTAGTTGCCAAAATAGTTATGACCAATTACAAAAACAATTAGGTTTCCATCCATCCAATGATCTATTCACAATATTGGATGAAAAATGTGCACTTTCATTTTACTTCTCCATCCAAATGACGCGCTCTTAAGTTTTTAGTTAGACCTAAGATGAGTCTAAGTTATTTAAACAGCGGAATTATGACGAACTCAGGGCACGTTCCCAACTCTCACCACTAAAAGATGTAGAGGGGCGTGCTGAAGCTCCGGAATGGGACTAGGGAGAATGACAAACTTTAGTTACTTACTCGAATCCTGCATCAAACCAACCAACAAGTTGGTTAGTACACTTTCTAAAGCACCTTTAATGCTAGGACAAGCCACGGGCAACTTTGGACTCATAAGACTCAACACGGCCTGGATTCAGGGGAAGCCATTACCTTCCCACATATAATATTCTCTACATCTCTTTGCGGCACCTACATTCGAATGGCTTTTTGTTTTGGGACTCCCAAGGAGGAGTCTCGAAATTGTCCCGGTTTAAACTTTCGGGACTTTGTGAGGTCATAACTCTTTGCTTAAACCTCTGATTGGGATGAGGTTTAAAGCAAACTTGTAGCTCTCCTTGAGAGCTTTCCAACAATGTATCGCGCTTCACTTGCACGCACCGGGGTCAGGTCGATTCCTGACTTTTAATGGTTGGGAGTCAAATTGCCAATTTGATTCCCGACCTTTCTTTTTGCCATAACATGTGCTATAGATGTCCAAATGGCCCATGCAAACCCATTTTCAACATCTAAACTTCGATGGATTTCCAATGATATAAAGAACACCCCAATGCAAGGCGTTTGGACCCATGCAATTGAACTTAAAAATTTTGGGAGTCTCGAAGGACTCCCAAGTCCCAATTTCGAGAGTGTGAGTTTCATCTTCACACTTTCTCAAAGTAGGGTTGTGACACCAAACATGTAATAATCACAAATTATAATCGCATTTGTGACTTCATTCAATTATATCAATATTATAGTCGTATATGTGACTACACATATTTACGACTAAAATGACACATAGGACTAACTTAACTAAATCATAGAAATAGTTGATTTGGACATTAATTGCATCTATAGTCATAACAATATGGTTGGAATGGACAAAATTTCTTCTAATGTTTTAGATGGAAGTTGCGAATGTGTTGAGGAGACGGGGGTAGGTTGGGGGGTTTGATCAAAGACAACTGTAGGGGTTGATAGAGTGAAAAGGAAAAAAGGTTCTTCTTTTACAGTATCAAAGGGGTTTGGGAAAGTGTACGGTCAAGGCCCTACATTCATGTGAAGGGTTAGGGCCGATAAAGGGAATTAATAGGTGGTGTGTGGTTTGTTAAAATAGGAGGGGGAACTAGCAGATGGTTTGTGGTTTACATAGGAGATGAGGTGAAAGATAAGTTTATGATGGCGCACGATAAGGCAAAAGGGTGATGGGAACTACGAAATTTGATGAGACAAAATGAGCTAAGGGACATTAAACATTTGGTGCCCATAAAGAAATAGACCTATTAAGAGCATAGGCCCCACTTTCTAAAGATTGCCTATTGTTATAGAATAATCTTAAATTTACAAAGCCAACCACAAAAGACTAAACAAATTAAAAAGAAAAAGTTAGAAAACCTCATAGGGTCCCTAACTAAATTGTTATGCCAAACCCAAACCCTACCTTCGCTATAAGCTTGGGGTGTCACAATCACTATTCTATTGGGTTCAGCTCAACCTGGACACCCTGGTACCAAAATATTACAAGCTTCACTCTTTGTCCCTAATCTTGTAGGACCTAAAACAAATAATATCACACAAAAATTTCAGGAAAAACAACTTTTTGTGAACTAATTACCTTTTTCAAAAACACTCAATTCATTTCAAAAGCTAAATAGAAAAAAGTTTCAAGTGATACTTAACTTTGCGATGAAAAACTTGATATGTCTTGACACACTTGTAAGACTCACCGTGACACTCTTAGCTAGTTGGTTGGCCTAACGAGATATGTGTTTTATGTTGCATTGGCCTTTACTTGCTTTGTAAAGACCCTCTAAGACCAAATATTACTAAGCTCAATCGGTTTCCCTGTTGCCTCTTTTGCAAGCGGCTGCTGTACTTGAGGCGGTTGCAAGAGACTCGCATGCACAGGGATTTGGGAATCTACTGGAAACCTAAAATTGCTTGGAGAAACCTTGGCCACTCTCTCGGCGAATGCAACCACCACCAGCAACGACGGTGCCGGTGAGACTCAAATCCAGAAAAAAACCTCAGTACCTGAGCAAATTGAAAGAAAAACCCTGACACGAGACGGAGAAGACGACAGAAGCGCGTTGAATGGGAAGGGGGAAAACGTGTGAAGAAGACGATGGATTAGGGCGCAATACTGTAGCAGTCAAGCAGAGTGGCAGCAGCTTCTCCGGTTTGTCGCAGATGATGTTGCGGTTGACGGTCGTTGGCGTTTATAAGGATCCAAGAGCACACGTCTCTTCTATTTGGATAACTTCCACAGTCAAAAAGTCAAACCCTGCGGCAGAGCCACACAGTTCTCCGCAGGGCTGCAGTGTCTGGCCCAGAACAGACAGTGCTCGATGGGGGCCGGGGGGTGTATTTACCCTCCTGCTGCTGCCGCTCCTCTAGATCCAGTACCACTCCTCTAGATCCAGTACCAGCTACTGCCGCTGCACTCTTTTGGTTCAAGAAACCATCTTCAGCTTTCTTCAGTTTACAAAACCTTTGGCACTTCAAGCAAGCAAGAGTACCCTATCAAACTATAGCAATGAAAATGGCCCAGGCTTCTTTCAGTAGTGGAGAGCTGATCTCTTGGAGTCCAGGGTCCTGTGGGACTCATCTAGTTATAGTTATATGAGTCACTTGCGAGGGAGATCATGAGGAGGAGTTCTTGTTTTGTCCCAGCAGTGATTGAATCTGATAGGGATGATCAATAACTTAGCACATAACAAGAAGCTCGATGTATTTGTCCTCAGTTTGGGAGTTTTTAGGTTTGCTTTCAGAGGTGTTGTAGGTTTATATGTTAAGCACCCCGACTTGATGAAAATCCAAATCTTTTGGACAGGATAGATTTTGCTTTGGCGGCAGTTTCAGTTTAACGCGTGAACTGTAGATTGCGCTTGAAGTTCAGGAATTATATTGGAAGTTGATCGACTTTGCTCTATCGAACCCTTCTGTGTGGCATTTTGTTACCAGGATTCCTCGTCTGTGTTTGTTTCAGTATGGGTGCCAATCTTAGTCGGAATCAGAGTCTGAAAATGTACGAGGATTGCAAAAATATAGCGAAGAATTTAGAGACGGAACGTGGAAGTGTCATGTTTAACACATATATGTGCAAACTCCTTGCAGACATTTACTCACTTTCGATTGCCGACTTGGACAACAGCTATTTACGGGGCCGGGATGAACGGGAACTCGAAAGCGATCTGCATAAGTGCCACGAAGCTGTAGCAGAAATGAAGCGCGTTATGCTTTGCGGCCAGATTTTGGCGAGAGACTGGACCAAACAGGAATGGTGGAAGTCCGTGATCCACTCATCGGATTCCAAATCTGTCAAAATACGGGTCGTTCTCCACCTCAAAGAATTTCTGAATTGCGTCAAGGCCTTCAAAGTTCGAATAGCAGAGGCTAGAGGGTATGAGAGATTTGATCTCCCAACCGTAGAAGGCTTGGAAAATTGGGAGTCCGATGTGGAGAAAGCTTCTAGAAAGGATACTGTCAGCTTGTTAGAAAAAGCAAAAACGTACTCGGAGAAAAGTAGTTTTCTTGCCACCAAATCGCCAACATGTAACATTGCAAAACATCTATTGGCTATGTTCACTCCCAACTCGAATTCCAATGGTGAGCATCTCCACTCGATTCGATACAATGATGTGCAGATTAAAAATGATGTGCCTCTTGGAAACGGATCATTTGGAAACGTGTTCAAATGTAAATTCCTTGGGGTGCCTGCGGCTGCAAAAGTTTTCAAGACCCAAGACAGCAACACGGTGAAACAAGAAGTGACCATACTTGCGAATTTGCAACACCCGAATGTGCTCCAGTTCATTGGGCTCGCTAGAAATCCAAATCAATATGTGCTTGTTACGGAGCTCATGGACATGGACCTACGAAGTTACTTAGAACAGAAAATCATGAAGGATGCCGAAACCCCTCCTCTGAAGCTGCTTGAAGCTATCGACATAATGCTACAAGTAGCACAGGGCATGGATTACCTACATGAGAGGGGGGTGATGCACCGTGATCTCAAGTCGCGAAATGTTCTCATAAATGTGTTGGATTATGGTCAATCCCAGGTTTCCAAGTCTGTGCGTGCCAAACTAGCAGACTTTGGCGTCTCAAAGTTGAAGGACAGCTCTACGTTTACCACACCGGACGTCGGTACAACTCTGTGGAGAGCACCGGAGGTCTTTAAAAAAGGCAGGGGGAAGAAATACAGAAAGTCAGCAGACGTTTACAGTTTTGCAATCATTTTCTTCGAGGTCTTGACTGGGAAGACACCGTTCGACGGCGTACAGCGACAAACGTTCTACGAACACATTCGCAGCGGGGAGCGGCCTGCTTTACCACCTACGAGCTATTGCCCGGAGTACTTATCGGCGCTCATACAAAGATGTTGGGCTACGAGGGCTGAAGCCCGTCCAACGTTTCGTGAAATCTGCCAAATGTTGGAATACTGCAAGGGCATACTTGTGAGGAAAGAATTTCCATCCTATATGCAATGCATCCGGGCATATGATGCTGATCAATTGAAGTCCAAGGGTCTAACAGTTTATTTCGATAATAGGTTCACATTCAATCGTGTGTGTGATGAAACATTGTTCAAGCTTTGGAACAATAGGGTTTCTAGGGTTCTACTGTTTTTGCTGTTCACGTTTGTTTTGTGGAATGTTTTTTATTTGCAGATGATTCGAGACATGCAATCTCGTTTCTTACTGCAGTTCTGTCAGACCATTTAGTCCTTTCCTTTTCTAAGTTTCTTTCATCTTCAGTGCAGGTTCACCACTTTGTTTCAGTCTCAATTACCTGTTCTTTACAGGCAACCCCATCATTTCTGTAGTTCTCTCCCTTCATTTGTGCTCTTCTTCTGTAGTTCTCTCCTTTCATGCTTGCTTGTGATTATTTCATTCATTTCATACCTGATTGCTAGTCTTTTGTTCCTACTTATATTTTATGCTAGTTTCAGGAGAAATTCACAGTTCATTGCCTCCAAGTATTCTTCTTCTTTGCCACAGATAAACTCTTTCCTGGATGCCATAGGTCTACCTTCTTTTGTGTTTACAATGATCCTTTTGTTGTATCCTTTATTCTTTCAGTCTTTTAATATTCATTGGCTAGTTTTCAATCTTGTTCTCAAATTGTCACAGTTTCTTGTTGTGGTCACTGCAATTAGTATGACAATGGCTTTATTGTTACAGATTTATGTATTTATCATGATAATAGGTGTTTGTCACAGTTTTTTGCAATTATCACAACAATAGTTTTATTTCCATCATGAGAGGACTGGTTGGAGGAGAATTATCATGCCTCCTATGTTATATTAGGTTACCTATGTGACAACATGATGATACCTTACAGGGTTTCCACTCATGCAGGCATATTTGGGCATAGCAAGTTGTAACCCATTTTCTAATCATAATATATATATATATATAGATGATGATGTAATCACCTGATGGGGTTTCAACTCTTGCAGGCATATTTGGGCATAGCAAGTTGTGACCTTTTTTCAATTTTTTTGCAAATCGTGCACTTCTCTAATGTACTCAAGTGAAGATATGCACGACATCTCTGTTGATCTTCATCTCATGTACTTCATTTGTTCGCATCTTCAAAGCTACTTGACATCAATCATAGCAAATGTGGTTCTTTCATCACTGAGTCGTGATTATTCCTCTTCCAAGTTTGATGGAATCAATGGGCTAAGAGGTGCAAACACAAACATTCCAGCACCTTATGGACGGCTAATTTCTACAAACAAAAAAACCCAAGACTGAAGGGGCAGTTGCACTCATAGAAGTGAGTATTAGAGGTGAATATTTTGGGTGCAAATTTATTTTCTGAAACTTTCTGAAATTTCTAAACATGTTTTGTTGCAGTTTAATTTCTTAAGACTTTTGAAACTTCAAATAAAACATGCAGTATTTGTGAGAAGACTATTATTGGAGTCAAATAAACAACAAAACAATTCATCAAGCAATTAACAAGTCAATTCTCTTTAGAAATTAAAGATAGTGAAATCAATGTAATTGCTCATAATCTTTCAAGGATTTCAACTCCATTATTTGCTATCTTATAGAAGATGATCTTCAATTGAGAAGTTTTCAAAATAAGTGAAAGGCGACAAGCTGAAGCAATCAAATTCATAAACAAGATGAAGAAGACAACAAAAATCCAACAAACAACATACAATAAAATCCAATAAGCTAATAAAAAAGCAACAAGGAATTCAGTAAGCTAATAAAAATATCAAAAAAATTTGAAACACCAAAACTTAAAATAATCAATTCAAATGAAATTGGAAACCAATAATTAAAACCAACCAGGAAAGATATAAGAAAATAAAATCATGAAGCAAATCAACAAGCAACTAACACTTCAAGCATATTAATCCAAAAAGAAAAAGAAGCTGAGAAGAGAAGCAACAAGTGATAAATAAAAAAATAGCAAAATAAGGAAATGAACATCTGAGTAATCGACTAGTAATAATAATTTCAGAAGAAGTGACATGGGCCATCTGGTATGACATGATCATGAGCTCATGAAGACATGCATCATGGATGGCATGGCCCCCATCACTTGTTCAATACATAAACCTGAAACATGCACAAGCTGATGCACATGAATGGCATGTGTTTTGCTTGGTTTGAGCCCAATTGCTCAGACCTCCAAAGTGACTAGGGTAAACGGGCTCGTCATCAATCACGTGCCTATGACCGAACAGTTATTTATATCTTATCATATGTGCTTCATTTTGAGTGATTTAAAATGTTATGTGAGTGTTACCTCAAGCTCTAGAAATCATATTTGAAGTGCAAAGGAAAAGGAGCAATGAAAAAATAACAAGAAAAATAAGCTTTTTCAACTTACAAAATGTGTTATTTTTATTTTATTTTCTCTTTGGACCACTCCTACTTTCAAGCCTCATAATTCTTTTATTTCTTATTCATTTTAAGCTATTTACAGTGCTATAGAAGTGCCACCTCAAATTTTACAAATCATCTTTGAACTCTAATAGCAACATATGAGAAAAAATTTGGGTGTTGAGGAACTGACTTTGTGGCATTCGGTGGTTTGTTTTTTTTGAGTTCTTGGCCTGCTCTACTTTGGGGTCTGTAACTTTCTCAATTGTAATCTGTTTTTGACAATTTTTAGTGCATCAAATACTTTTAAATGAATTTTTTGTGCACCAAATGCACCAATAGGACGGGTTCAAGTTTTGTTTGGACACTAGAAACAACAAAGGCCTCCCCTTGGATCCAGCTTGCCTTGAGTGCTTAAGTGTTCAATCACCGATCGATCTACTCTAGCAACTTGAAGGTTGAGAGTTAAGCCCATTTTAGACAAAGGGTCCAAGGTCCAATTTCCTAGGAACCAATTTAGACTGATTTGAAGCAAATTGAATCCTTGAGTTGGACTGTACCTTGGTCCCCAGCCTAATTCTTAGTTTTGCAAAAGAGGATCTCTCCTTTTAACACTGTTTTTTGGTCTGAACCAATTGACTTTCCCTCCAAAACAGGTGCCATATAGGTTTAGCCGCAATTTGCCACTTTTTGGTCTTGGACCCTTATCTAAAGGCCTTGGGACCAATTTAAAACTTTCGACCAATAAGATTTCTTGAATTCATTGGTCCCTGGACCTTGGACCCTAGTCTAAAGTTGGCCTTAAGATCATTGTTTCTTTTCTGTCGAACTGGGGTTTAAAAAATTATCCCCCATTCATTAGGTGTCATATTAGGAAAATGGATTGAAAGAAGGATATTGTAGTATATCGTAGAAGATTGAAAAAAGGATATGGCAGTTTATGGTAATATATTGAAAGAAGGATATGGTAGTCTATGGTAGTATACCTAGTAAGAATCATACTTGGGCTCCACATTGCTGCACATAATCAGTGACATTCAAACTTTTTTTTTTTCGTATCATGTTCTCATTTGGTTTTCAATATCTCGTTATTATTTATATCAATTTCAAATTTAATTTAAATTTAATTAAATATTATATCCATGGTGGGTAAGGTAAAAAAAGGGAGATAATTATTAACAAAAGAAAGTGAGATAGTTATTAGTAAAAAAAATGAGATATTTAAGCTTGAAAATGAAATAGGACTTTTTTTCATATTCTTACTGGTGTGTAGGGGAAAAAAGTAAGGAAATTATTAAAAAATAAGATAATTAAGTTGAGAAATGATGAAATAGTTATGAGTTGTCTCTAGAATTGTTCAGGGATGATGATATGATCAAAATAATCATGTAAAAGCAACATACAATTTTTTTTGCAAATCACCCCATATAAACCAGTTCCTACATCATTGGAATTAATTAGTCGTGGGGGACCCCAAAGTTCACCACATTGGGCTATATACCACACATGGAAGTTTAAAGAAAAAAGCATCTTTTTATATTTATTGACAGCTACCTACTGGAAGTTATTATGAAAATCTGTCAATTTGGAAATCTAAAATTCAAAATCTTATGAATTTAAGTCATTTTTCCATGAAAATCATTTTTAAACCTATGTCAAAACCATATTTTTCACATTGAAATTTGGCAAAATTTTGCCAATTAAAAAAATTCACCAAGCTACTATCACCCATCATCCATGCTTCTCTCCTTGGGGATGGCCTTTTGATTAAAAAGCCCACATTCCACTGGGGCTCAAGAACTGGCCAACTCAAAATGTAAAACTCTTGTTGGTTGAGTCCTCTAAATTGGGCCTTGGGTTTACACTAAGTCCCAAGACCCACAAATGATGTTGCTTATATGGATTTATTTTAGCACCAAATTCTTAAGGGGACTCATGCAAAAGGAACTCTCATAAAATAAAGTCCACCTTCTTGGGCTTGGCCCAAAAGTTATATCATTAATTTATTTGTATTTTTCAAAATATTTGCCCATGTGCCAACCAAAGGGCATTTTGATTGTGGGCTCAGATTGGCCCAAGAAGTCACCTGACTTGGGCCAAAGATTTTTTGGGCTGGGGTCATAATGTAAAGCAGTCCTTGACATGATTGAGCACCAGTTTTTTTAATCTTCATTTTTCATGTAGTTGAAGTGGTGATCATCCATAACAAGATTTAGCCAAAATTGGCGATAAATCAGCTTTTTTTTTATTTTAAAATTTAACTATCCTACTAGAACATAATATAAAAATCTAGCAGATTCTAATTATTTCTTAAAATATGCCATTAAAAACCTCTAAAATGACATTTTCACATTTTCAATTCTCAAATTGGCAAAATTTCTTCAAGGAAGACACTAATATGCAGTAATCAAGCATGTGACTCCTATACATAACCACAATAAGGGGCCTAGGATGAGGCAGTCCTGCATTTTGGGAGTGCCCCCCACCATAGTAGGGCTTTAGCGTCCACGGTAATAAGTAGGTGGGTGGTACCTAGTACCTACCTATTATCTACCAACATATTTACTAAAGAAACATCAAACACTTGTGTGAACCAGTTCTGAAAAACAAAATAGAAATGTTCCGGTTCCACATGGAAAATGGTACTGGGAATTTGGTTCTAAGTCCAGCTCTTTTTTTTAAAAATCTGGTTCTGGTTCCAGTTCCAGTTTTTTAAATTCATACTCAGTTCCAGTCCATTTCTAGTGAACTGGAACTGGTGGTTAATTAGCCATTAATGTCCAATTAGCTCTCAACTTTAGTCTTTTTTTAAATCAAAAACTTTAGTTTTTCAAAAATCTTTGATTTCAGTTCCAATTCCAGTTCTAGTTGTACACATAAATAAAATTGAAAACCCCCCCAATGCCAGGTCTAGTTCTTAAAAGGTTTTGATTCCAAAACTACAAGCAAAAATCGAACTCGGTTCTTGTTCAATTTTTACTGACTGAAACCAAAATTGACAATTCTAGCCTAGCAAATCAGGTACCCACCAGTGTTGAACAGTTGTCAACTTTTAGACTGTAAAGCATTTTTATTTTCTTACAAGCAAAAAAAAAAATCAATTACTATACTAGCAAGTTACACATTCATTTAAAAAAAACCTCCTTCACGAGTTATGAATATGCTAGTGTTCAGTTTTCAAAGCATGACAGATATGCACAAAGGTTATGCATATCAATTTTTCAATTTTTTTACTTAAAAAAGAATTTTACAAGAGTACAACCTAGTCTCCCAAAACAAATCACAAAATTCAAAATAGAGTAACTTGTGGGGGAATTGAATCCCAATTCCATGGAGAAGTCTATCCAATTGGAACACAAGTTCTTTGCCCTAACCACACCCCATACAAACCCACCCCAACCTTAAAATATCAATCACCATCAATTTGCAATTCTTCAAAACAATTATGTTCTTCAATTAAATTGTAGTTCTCCTTTTCCAAGAAATGTTTCATTTTCAAGTATTGCTTCAACTTTAAATTTGGCTTGCAATTGGCACATGAGTCATCAAGCCAATTTTTCGCCACAATAATAATCTTATTCAAGTTCTTCACTTGCCTTAAGGTTGTCAACACCCCCAACAAGATTAAACAACCATTCAATTTCTATTTGTGAATTTAAGATTTCAAGAATTTGTTTTGCAAGTTAAGTCACATATGAAAACTAGCTTTCATGGATGCGTCGCCAAGCTAGTGGATATATACTTGTAGATGAAGGAATAGAAAGCCTCTTAAAGAGATAATTCTTAGTGATTAATGTTTAAGAAAATTCTTCAATTTAGGCCCCCCACACCAAACATATTCCTCAAAATTTAGTCTTACAACATCAACTATTGTTGTGAAATATGCATTGGCAATAGAGTTTAACTAATCAAAGCACACTATCAAAAAAGGAATGACAACCTTGACATCATAGTCAAATGCCAACAAAATTGTATTCCCACGTCCCACCAAGTTTTCCACAACATGCAAAGCTTTGAAGCATTGATCCAACATGATAACCATCATGTTGTGAACATGTCGTGTATCAAAAGACCTCAAAATCTCCAAAAAAAATTTGATCACCTTTATAACCTCTAATCACATATTTGTATGCAAAAGGAAGATCTTAGGCACAAAAGGGTCAAAGATTTAAGGCATGCTAGAAGGTTGCAATGGCTCAGTTTCCATGTTCATAATAAATGTAATAGATGTCTTCAAGGCATTTGAAAACAACTATTGGCCCTTGAATTGATTTATCACATACACAAATACAACAAGCTTCAAAAGTAAATGTGAAGTCCTGCCACAACAATAGTTCACACTTGCCGACTTTAAATACTTTTTGTTGTAAAGCTACCAATTTAAGCTTATCATAACAAAAAATTATGGCATTTTTAAACCCAAAAGGGTGAAAACACGGTCAAAAAAGCCAAGGGTGCTAAGGTACAAATCCTTTTCCAAGGACTGTACATAACACATGTCATTTTTTTGTTGGTTTATAACTTAAATTTTTATATTTTGAATACCTAGTTTAACACTATATGTTGATATAAATATGTTTTGACTACAAATTGAATTCATATAATATGTATTATGCATTCACACCCTCTATCACATAAATATGAACAACTTTTGTTGAAGGCCACATTTTCAAAATCCATAATTTTCAACATCAAAAGCACGTTTGATCCAAATGTGCTACAATTAGTTATGAACAATTTTCATTAATTCAAATCATTTTGCCCTTCTAATCACCAATGTTAGAGGGAATGGTGCACATTTGGTATTAAAAATAAGATGTTTGAAAAACTTAAGGAATGCCCACGTTTGAGGTTTGAGAGCCAAGAACATGGAAAAACTTTTTTTTGTGTGTCAAGCTTTGAGCATATAAACTTTGTAATTAATGAAAAATATTCCAAAAAAATTTATGACAATCCAAACTATTATGCTTCCCTTATGATCTTTCAAACATACAAAAATGTATTTTTAAGGAATGTCCATTCACTTGGATGACTCCTTTGACTTTGTTTTTACCCAAAAGTTTTTTCAAACATGATGACTTTGTTGGTGAATCTAGTCTTCATTAAAAATTTCAATTTTCAATGTTGCATCCCACTTTCAAAATATGAATGTTCCCACTTTTGCTTTTTTTTCCTAGACTTTTTTGTCCAAGTAATGAATTTTATGTAAATTAACTTAAGTTTTTTCAACCCAACAAAATCTTTGTCATTATTTGTAACATACTAATAGGCATTAGACATCAAATGCCCAAACATGTATCCTAATACAACTTTAAAATCTTCAAAGGTTCACAATCAATGATAGAATGCAAAGTTGTTGCCATAGCTATCAAATTAGTGCCACATCCTCTACAAATGAAATTATTTGATGCAACAAACCAAACCTTTCCAACAAAGACCAAAATTATATAACCATGGGTTTTCCGCTTATGTCATTCACTTCAAACAACCCACAATAATATGCATGGGCATTCAAGTTTCATTCAAAACATTCATAACCAAAAATAAATGTATCCACATCACCACAAGGCATCCAAAGATCAAAACTAGCAAGACTACTATTGCAAATGCAAAATTCAACAAAACATGTTAAATCTTTATTTTCTTGATTATAGCAAGTAACAATTCTTCCATAAGAAAAGACTGAAATTAAACACAAGGGCATTGGCATAAAACTAGCCTTAAAGCCAAATGTTCTTGCAAGTGGATGAGGGCCTATAACCCTTGCAAAAATAAAAGACCAATTCCTCTCAAAACTATTGTTAAACATCATCCGTTTTTTAGGGGTTAGTGGCACCAAGAAATGCAATAATTTCATAACTAAATGAACCCATTCTTTTATTCCTTAGTTGCCGAGTATGAATAAGAGGTTCTCCCACTTTCTACCTAAGTTATTAATTTTTTTGAACAAACACTTTGGATTAACATTTTACACATGAATATTCATCCAAGAGTTATACCATTAGCTTTGTTGTATATAACTAAACCCTTGCAAAGAATAAATCTTTGCATCAAAACATCATGAGATGTTTGTTCAAATCTACAATTTATGCATCACAACATTTATGGTATCACCAAATCCATAGGCACCCCATCATTGATAGTAAGAAATCCCCAACATATGAACATATGACTATGAAGTATCCAAGTTAATACTTGTGTTTCTAGAAACACAAGTTGTAAATTAGCATCAACATTTGACATTAATGGAACAACTTCATCAACTCCACCTATACTCTCAACAAAAAAACATTTGTCCTCTTCAACCATTGAACACAAACAATAAAGACATCAAACATTAAAACATTGAAACACACAAAGAACTTTTCAAGCTTTCAAAAATAAAAAACACAAAATGATAAATAATAATAATAATAATAATAATAATAATAAAAGCTTACTGGGTGAAAGCACACTACAGTGAACCCGTTTTGGACACTTTTGGGTTTAATATTATAATACATATAGTATAATTGTTTTAAAAGTATGGTCCATCTAATTTTGGGTATCAATTTTGGTTTTTGGGTTATACAATTTTATTTTATTTTCAAATAATAAATCTCATTTTCTATAGTGAAGGATCCATGGGTATATGTATGATATGTACATTGGTTTAATAGGGCTCACTATTTCATTTTGACTACACTAACTTTAAAGCTTCATTAGTCATTAAAATAATCAATTTTAATGCAATTTCAAATATGACCCATCTAGCTATGCTTGTCATCTTCCATGTGAATGTGATTACTTGTTAAATTTTTAATTTACCAAACATTTATCATTTTTTGCTAGATTTTTTTTTTTTGAAATGAAAACTTTTAAATTAATCACATGGTATCCAAACATGATTCAAACTATGTGAAACAACATGGTTCAATACACCTTTAACTTTCAAAAAAATTAAAAATCATTTAAATTTGTTTGGAATGTATTTTTGTTTTTGAATACACATGTACATTACATTTGTTTTCAAAAATATACTTCAATCTCCCACTTTATAAAATACAATGAAATAGTTTTTAAAAAATATCTTGCCTAAATTAATATATTTTGACATAATATGCAAAAATATTGTGAAAATATTTCAAAAGTTTGAAATGAAATACACTCAAACATGCACAACCTTGGAAAGTGATACAATGTGACATGCACCCCAAAAGGCTTCACTGTAATGTGCTTTCACCTTGTTGATTCCCTTAACAGCAATGTTACTAAACTTCACAGATTCACTAAACAATTAAATTGAATGGATGCTTCCCAATGTCAGGGCCTCCCAATCCATCCAACAACAAGATCACGAGGTTGATGCCTATTGATTCACCAAACAACAAGATGTAGCCAATGCCTTCCAATTCATCCAATAACAAAATGTAACTAATGATTGCCTTTTAATTCATCTAGCAACAAAACATAGTCGATGTTTCCCAATTCACCAAAGGAATGAACCCAAAGTTGATTCACCAAGCAACAAAACACAAAACCAAAGCCCTACCCTCCTAATTCACTAAACAACAAAACTAGAGACAATAAAAAAATAACTCTATAACCAATGTTTGGACCAATTCACTAAGTAACAAACCCAAAGCTTATTCATAAAACAATAAAACACCAAGACCAAAACCTTTTCCTCCCAATTTGCTGAAGAACAAAACCAAAGACAACAAAGAACCGACTTCATAACCAATGCTTTTTGCTTGACCAAGCAATGAACCTAAAGTTGATTCACCCAGTAACAAAACAAAAAACCAAAGTCCTTCCCTCCCAATTCACTAAACATCAAAACTAAAGACAACAAAGAAGCAACTCAACTATAAAACACAACAAAAAAAAGAACCAAAGTGTTTTTAAATAATAAATTTTATACCAAAAACTTACTTAATTCGAAATGAAAAGTGCATTGTGAAGGAAACATTTTGTTCTTTTACAACAATACAATGAAACATTTAAAATAGGAACTAAAGTGTTTAGTTCTTGCAAAACTCACAATAAAATGAAATGTTTGATTATTGCAAACCTAACAATGAAATGAAACATTGAAATATAAAATGAAAATTTTGGTTCTTATGAAGCTCACAACAACAAAAAAAGGACCCAACAAGTTTATTAAAAAATGGTATGAAGCACCCCACCAAATGTTACAAAAGACTTTTTTAAAAACCTCAACTAAAGTGCAGAAAATATGAAGATGCAAAGCAAATTGCAAAGTGCCAAAAGGATATTGCAATAAGTTCTCCCTAAACCTTAAACAACATAAACCTTAAATAAAATACATACTTCACAATTTATAATGCATTATTAGTCACTTGAAATGAGAAGTAAAATCTATCATATGACAAAAGGCATCTCATACACAAGAGATTAATAGATAAATTGCATGTTTGATTAAAGAAAATGAGAAAGATGGAGATTCATTGAGAAAAACAATTCAAACACATGAGGCCATTGCAAAATCACTATAGCACTACACAATTAGAAATGACAACACCCTAGCCTTTTTATATCCCAATAGTGAATCTAAACGTATGAGTGAATAATTTTACATTTTCGATAATAATACAACCATGTCTACATCCATGTATTCAATAAAGTTGTGGTCTTTTGAAATGTAACAATTTTGAGTTTGTAAAATTCCTTGCCATTCTTTCTAGAAACCTTTCAAATTAGTATTGAATTTTTTTTCACCCTTTGTTTTGTTCCATTTGGTGGAGCAAAATTAACATGTGAAAATTGAATTGATTCTTGGTTGCCTTGGTTATCATTTCCTTTCATAATCAAGGTTGGCATTTGATTAGTCACACTTGCCCAAATGTAATTCCACAAGTCCATTTCGTCAAAATATTGACACTCATAGGTTGAAAATTTGATTGGCCCTCTTATCATTTTTACATTCAACATGAAATATTTCAAACTTATGTTTTAATTTAACCATGTGTGGTGAGCTTCAACCATCACAATTAGAAAAAGAAAATCAAAAATGAATTTTGGATTGCTTCAAGAATGCATTCCAAATTTAAAATCACATTCAAAAACTCCATTACCATTCAAAAAATAGAAGCACCACACAATCACTTTGTTTACTTGAAGCTTCAAATTTCCACACATCTCTTCAAGCCAAAGTACGCCTCCCATGTTGATCCTTATCATAAGCTCTATGGGTTACACATATACAACAATAGGAACACAACATGGCTAATGATTCTCTAAAGTTTGAATTGCTAAGGAGTAGAAGAAAATTAAAAGGACGTATGAGTTAAAGACCACTAAAATGCAAAGTGGCCTACAACCTACTTTTTAAGTAAAAGCTTTTACAGATTATGAAAGGGGTTTTCTTAAATACTCAAATTTTCATTTCTATCCTATTCACCCTTGTTTTGTGAACAAAAGTTGTAATACTAGTCAAATCACACCATAAGCAAAAGGCACAATGGGGGAACAACTAATTGGATTTGTGATTTTTTTTTTCTCATCAACATTTTGAAACCTTGTTTCTTCACATTCATCCTCCATTTCATTTTGAGTCATAATTAGAGTTTAAATTCATAATCTCACCACTTAATGGGGCCTTCTTTCTCCTCCTCCTCATGCTCCTTGCCATTGTTTGGCAAGGAGCATGAGGAGGAGGAGAAAGAAGGCCCAAATGGGTCACATTTTTTTTGTATTCTTTTTTTATGCCACCTTGGCTTTCTCCTTGGCTAATCATCCTCTTTTCTCTTTGGCCAAATTAACTTCTAACTTATTTGTGCCACCCTCTCCAAACAGGCATCACTAGAAGGTACCCTTAAGTGTTGAATATTGAAAAGTAAGAACAACAAATTGAATTGCACTCAAATTTTGTGGGAACCAAAGAAGAACCATGCAAAAAATGAGGTTGAGAAAATGTCACCCAAAGATAACTCTAACTCCATTGTTGTGATTGAGAAAACTCTCCATTTTGTGAGAAAACATTTTTTTGTGAAACAAATTATGCAAAGAAATTTTTATTAAAAAACAACTTCATACCATGCATGTGAGAGAAAAGCTTAGGAATGAGCTTGAAATAAGATTACAAAATGGGAAAGATGACCTCTAGGTAATTTATAAGGTAAACAAATATAGACTTGACAACAATCAAAACCCCCCCCAATTACTTATTGTCTTTAAAATGATTAAAATATTCTTTGCCAACCAATTGTTGCATTTTGTATATGGTCTCCCCAAGAATTTTGTCAAATTCACTTCTTTGGTAATACCAATTTGATTAATCTAATACCAATATTTTAGAAAAATTATAATTATTGTGATATGTGATGGGCTAGGTGAATGAAAAATCACTCATGATTCATTCATTTAGAAAAATTGATTGTCATTAATTGCATCTCACATTGTAAACATGACCAATGAAAGAAATGACTATAATCATGTAGTCACTACGATAATTATTATGAAACATTTTACATGTCACATACAATTACATGATAGGTTTGGATGTTAATAATACAAATGAGCAAGTTGAGAATACCATGTTTGGCATAATGTAATGTTATTAACTATTACACACTTGCTTCTAAATTCAAAAGACTTACTACTAATAATATCCTAAATTTTTTAAAGTTTGTTATATCCATGCCATTTGCCAAGGAAGTATGTGCCACCTATAGTTGTCACCATGATATCTATATGAAAATTTAAAACAAAACTAATGAATGAGGATAAGGAAAAAAAGCTGAATTCACCAAATGTGATTTTAAAAAGATATCAAAGCTTGAACAAATCCTTATTAATAATCTAAACACTTGATTTTTTGATTTTTTTTCATGATTTCACTGGTTTGGGAAGACCAAAAGATGGGGAAACCTTTTTTTTTCAAAAACTAGTGTGAAAAACAAAAACAATGAAAGACATTCCAAATGTAGAGGTCTTCTAGTATGGATTATACTTGAATTGAGACCTTTAGAAGACCCTCAAAGAACAATTTTCAATCCTTTGGCCCCACCACTCCTATCTTCCTAAGATGGGCTCTCTATGAGTTACACCAACATTATTAACCCAACAAAAATTGTGGGTTGTCCAACCTATCCAACGTGTTTTTCAAAAGATTCACCTAAAGCAAGGTCCATGAAAGTTCAAGCTCTCAACAAAAAGAAATATAAAGTATAAATTGAGTTTGTGGTGCTAAGGTAAAGTCACTAGTGGCATAATTTCACGTGTAGTGGTTGTTTGAATACAATATCATGCAACCCATGTTTTAAAATTGTCATTGTCAAACCCTAAACCTATTTTTTGGGTTTAGGGTTTAGGGTTTGACATAATTCCTTGTATCTAAGAAAACCCAAAAAAGAAGTTGGAAAATAATCAAGTATGCCAAGAATTTTACAAGTAACTTGGTGATAGTTATTTAGATTTTGGGGACATTTGTCAAATATTTGGGTGCTCAAAAATTTCTTAAGCATTTTCTTAAATATTTATTATGGATGAAAAAGTGGATTGTATTGAATCAAATTCATAGATGAAAATTGGATAATGATTGATGAATTTCATTCATTGGACAAAAATTAGGTAATTATGGATTGACTTCATCCATGAACAATGAACTTGGTAATGCTGATGAAGCTCATCCATCATGAATGAAAAATGAATGCTCATGCATGAACTTGTCCATGAAAAACAAATTAAGTTACATGACTACTTATGAAATACTTTTTTGCAATTGATTATACGATAACCAATAGATATGTTTTATGAACTATGTTGGAGTTGGTTGTTGCATGTTATTTGTGATGTCTAATATAGATTATGAATCATATCATGAATCCACATGTTATATTATTGAGCATTCCATAGGCTGCATGGTAATAATGAATTTCAATATAATATGTAAAATTACATCCAAAATTTTATGGCAGCAATTGAATAAGTTGACTGTTGCCATCCCCTCTTCTTGCATAGTTCTTTGTTCTCAAATCTGCATTAATTAAACGTCAAAAAACTACTGTTTCTTAATCAACAAACTTGTGGGCCATGTTAAAACTTGTTCTTGAAGGTATTTCATTCACAAATTGCTAGCAGATGTATTGGACCCACTGCTAAGAAACAGCTTTTCTTTGTTTAAAATAATTTATTATTTTACAAAGCATGTTCAATAACCATTTTTCAAAATTTCTGAAGGTTTTGACAATTTAAGAGTTGGGATAAAAGTTAAAAGTATGCTTTATGATTTGCTAGAATGCCTTGGCAGTCTAGAGGTAGAAGCTATACCCCTTTGTTGGGGGTTACTAAACACCGAATATCTTTGAAAGGTGGAGCAATTTACATGTGCTTTGTCTGATACACTGAGTGATAAGCCATACAACCAGTGAACACTAAGGGATCTCAACAAATGGCTCTTATGTAATCTATGTATGCAAGGTCATCAAGATCAACACAAATAAACTGTTCAGCAATGTATTTTACCAAAGAAGATTTGGAAAACTGCATAAATACAGTGGAAGCTACAAGTGCACATGGTGATTAGATTGCTGACAAGCTTGAGAGTTATTTCAACATCAATAACTTAACTCTCCAGATGCACCCAAAAACAGCTACCCGGTTCTATGGAGGGAGCTGTTGCAGTCAGCCTTCCCTTCAGGAATTTGATTCCTGGACTAGAGCAGGAACCTGTAAGCCCACAAGGAGGGGCAGGATAGCAATACTAAAGGCCACAGTTAACCTTCCTTTCATGAGTTGGATTCATCAAGTAGAGCAGTAAGTCCCTATGGCAGGTGGGATAGCAGTACCACAGCCTTACAGGGATTCTCCCAACACAGCAGCATTCGCTTTCCGATTGTAGAAGTCTGGCCCAAGGAAAATATTGAACTAATGATTTAATTTACACACCACTAGAGCCTCCTACAGAACCGTCACCAACTGTACTTACCTCCTCTTTAGTCTCCTGATGTTTGTTGTCTGTAAGTTCCTGTACTGTTGGATCAATCGACAAGCGCACAGACTCCTGTTGAGTATCTGCACCCCAACAAAAGAACGTTTAATTGCAAGAAACCTCAAGCATCCAGATAGAAGAAATAATGCCACCATCCACCATCCAACCTGTGCATTGCTTGTATTCAGTGCCAGATCGTATCCTACAGAACATCAGCTAACTGTCATAGAACTGATGGGATAGTTATACTGTACCAGCTGCAATATTTGCACCTTCCATGGTAACCTGCCCTTCAGGTTTGATCAATTCACCATCCCTTCCACTGTCTTGGTTGTTTTGAGAATCCTCTGATTGGGACACAACTTGCAACTTTGCAGTAGACTCTTGAGTTTCCTGCACTTCTGCTTTCTGGCTGGAGGTCCAGTCAGAACCATCCCTGCCCTGCCCAATATCTGTTTCATGGGAGTCCTTCACCTCAGCACCAGCACTGCCATCTGCAGTGGTAGATGATTGATTTTCCTGAGGACTTCTGTCACCTTTCTCCTCACCTTTCTGTTCTTCTGATGTACTCTCCTCCTTCTCCTCCTTTGTCCCTTGAGAGACCTGAGTACCTCCATCCTTTGAACTTAGTTGTGAATCAGCATCAACATTGCCTATTTCATCCTTTTCTTTTGAGAAACCCTGAATAAGTTTCTCTGTCTCCATCCGTTGCCTTGTGAACTCATCACGCTTGTCTTCCTCCTCTTTGCTGGCTTGAACATTCTCTGAATTAAGAGATTCTGCCTGTTGCTGGGACTCATTCTCATTACTGTCCTTTGTTCCTTCTTTATGCCCATCACTCATCTGGTACTCCTCCTTTCTTCCCTGAGAACCATCCCCTACATTCTCAGTTTCAGTTTCCTTCTTGGGCTCATGATTCCCCTGCTCTTGAGAGCTATCCTCACCTGTTCTCAACTCAGTCATCTCCTGTGAGTGACTCTCCCCTGGCAGAATCACATCTTTTGAGGTTTGGTCATTACTTTTATCAGAATCCTGACCCAGCTTCTCTTCCACTTGCATCCCTTCAGACTCCAAATTCCTGTTGTCTGTTTCTGGTTTTTTGCCCAACTCCTGACTGCTTCCCTGTTCTTTGTTGGAAGTTGTGGAGCCCTCCCACTTATTCTCCACCATAGACTCAGAGTCATTTGTCCTCAGAATAGTAGTGTTTCCTGCCTCTTCCACATAAGAAACCTGATTTTCTTTTGGTTTCTCCTCCCCATCCACCACAGTAGACAGATTCATCGTGGAATCTGTTGATTTTGTCTCAATCTTTTCTGCAGGCTGCTCAGTTGTAGTCCCACCTCTTGAGCCATTGTTGAATTCTATGTCCTCATCTCCAGAATCCTGTCCAGACTTCTCCTGATTATTCCTCTCTTCTTCATTCTTGAGATCCGTAAAGTCTGTCCCAACATCTTGTTGCAGATCTGCATCCTCTTGTTGCTGGTCTGTAGCCACAAACACAGAAAGAGGGTCAAAACCATATACATGCAACCTGCAGTGGCCAAATCAACTCCTTTCTCTTGCAAATGAAAAGGGTCATTCTAGACAAGAACAGACATTGACTGGTCTGTAAAACTCCTTTTCTGCTGGAATGTATCCTGCAGTGTACTTTAGAGCTCACATACTGGAAGGCCCACATGGTTCCACATAATTGAATTGCAGGCAACAGAAATGCAAGAGAAGTCAGGAAGACCTAGATCACTGGCATCTTGGTCATGGGATTTCTCATGAGTTTCAACTTCTACATCTTGGTCTTCCTCCTCATCCTGAAGATCAGCACCATCCTTTGCTGTGTGCTCCACAAAGTCCACATCATCCCTTACTGACTCCTCCCCAGTCCCTACATTAGCAAACCTGTATTATCAGAGATACAGCAACTCCCAGCTCTCTTGCATCTGTGAATCAGAAGAAATTGTGCCAGGAAGTGCAACTACTGGCAGAAAAAAGGCTGACTTTCATGTACATGAAAGGCATGAGCATGAACTCAGCAAACCATGTTGTTGTCAAGCATTCATTGTGCAAGGCCAAAAAAGATGCATAGCAGGGCCCCAGGATATGGTCCTTGGCAACCTACACCCTTCAAACCTCCTCCTAGAAAATATGCAAGGAGAACTAGTTCCTGGTGAGGTATGCCATACCTTCAGCAGCATCAAATGCATTTACTTCATCTTTTTCTTCTTCTGCTGGCTCATCCCTCTCCACTTCTTGTTCCCGCTCCTGCTCCTCCTTTGCCACTTGCAGATCTGGTTTCAACCCCTTCCGACCAAACAGGACCTCTGTCCTGGAATTCTGAAGTCCACCAACTTGATCCTCATCATATGATAAGTGAGCAGGTCTCTGTGCATGGTTAAGTTGGTAGATTATCCATGTCAACACCACAGTGATCATGGCAATCTGCACCACATGCTTCACCTTGAACCCCTTGGACTTCTGGTGTCGCTGTGCTGGGAACATTGTGGAGGCCCAGACTGGAGAATACATTGGTGTCACAGCTTCTTTGCTGTCCCTCAAACCTTCTTCATTCGATTTTCAAAGTCTCTGGCCCTTCCACTCACTCTCTCAACCTTGGTGCCTGCACACTTCGAAAATGAAAGAAAAAAAGTGCTCAAACTTGCGCATCCTTGGTCCATTAAAAAGAGTTACATCCCAAAATTGAACCGCAGAAATTAGAAACATGGAGAAAACAGATTCCAGGGTCTGAAGTTTGGGATACTTTAGAATCTGGAAACTGAAATTTTATGTAATTTCCCTAAAAGTATTTAACACTGGTTCCTGGAACAATCCACGGTGACCTAATCGCGAAGGTTGTATCTACATAACACTCAATGTTGGGCCAGACTTCTGAGCTCCTCACAGGGGAGCCAAAACCAAAACCCTAGTCCTCGAGAGATAACAAAGATGTCGGCTTTCGCTACTCACAGGGATATGTATGTACCCCTGGCATACTTCACAACGTAGTTTGACTACTGACGAAATAGCCAAATGCACCAGCACCAGCTCAAAATGCAACGAGATCATAACAAATGCAAGCCATCACTCAATTCCATAAGAAACACACACACACACACACACACACACACACACAGATGGAGCGAAAAACTCACATGAACAAAAAACGAACTCGTCGCCACTTCGTTGATGGAATCTGAGAGAAACAATCCTGAGAGTATTTCCGGATCAGAAAACTAATACCTTAGCGCTCCCGTAACTCCGCATTCTTCAACACAAAAAAAAACATTACTGATGAAGTGGGAATCAAAACACTAGTCTTCAAGGGAACCAAAAACGGAGGACTTTCGAAGGGGCAAAACAAGCCCAAGAATTTATTAAAAAACACAAACACAACCAAAAAGATTTTTTTTTTTTCAATTTTAAAAACGATCCCCCCGAGCAAGTAAGAATACTAGAAAAGCTACGACACGGGATGCACCAGCAATTCAAGGAGTGATGTGCGCGAATCCAGTTTCTACATCTCTCTCAGTGGATTAGGAAGCATCTATTTGCCACGCGATGGAAGCTGGAAATGCGCAAAGCTTTGCGCAATCTTCGTGTTATTTTCTTCGTTTTCCCTGCCGACATAAAAGTCCTTGGCTTTCGTGGACTTGCGAAGGTTGGCGGGAATCGTTCCCAATTGGCTGGACACGCAAAACTTGGAAGGGGATTGGTCAATAAGAAATTTTTGAAAATCTGATTTTTTTTTTCCTTTTTTTCGCTTGTTGGTAGGAAATGAGTTCAGCTGGGATATCTAACACTAGTACCTACTTTGAACCTACCTACCTAGTACCTACCTACTTACCTACCTAGTACCTACTTTGAATGACTTCCACTTTCTTTTATCTCTTCTTCTTTCTTTTTTTTCCTTTTTTTTTTGGGCTTGAAAAGAAAAGAAAAACAATCATAGCATTAAAAGGAAGGGCCCAAAAACATAAACCCAAAGGAGCAATTAGGTACATCCCCCAAGGGTCAAAGTTTGCATGACTTTTCCTTTTTTTTTCTTCTTTTTTTGTGCAAATTCTTAACTTGGTTTCAATTGTGACTCACTTCAAAGTGTTTTTTTTGAACATTTTTTTTTTTTGTTATGTAGAATGTCATTGGATTGTATTAAATTATGTTCATTTTTTTGGGTTGGAATGTTAGGGTACATGTTTTGATTTCCATTTGTTCAGCTATCTAGTATCAATTAATAGCCTCCAACAAAGGATTTTGGTCATACCCACAAATAATGAGCTTAGATTTTTCAAGAAAAATTGAGTCAAAAGTTATATAATAAAATTTAAGCATTGATGAGAACTTGATTAGTTATATATATAATTGGATAAGAACTTGGAAGGGGATTGCTAATATTAAACTAAAAAGTTTTTCTTTTTCTTTTTTCTTGTTGGGAGGAAATGACTTAACAGGAGCTGTTATAACAGGAGTAGTTTGACAACTTTTCTTTTTTCTTTTTACTTTTGAGTTTTTTGGTTGGAGTTTGTGCTTCATGTAATATACTTTGTGTGAATTTTTGGTTTGATGTATAAATTGTGTGCAATTGTTTTTTCTTGCATGCATTTTTCAATGTGCACATTCTCAACTTGTTTTCAATCTTGACTTAATCAAATATTTTGAACAATTTTTGAAGTTAAATGTTATTGGGTGAAGCATTATTGAAAATATATTATTTTTTCACTTGTGATTGTTAAGGATTTTTTTTTTAAAAAAGTAAGATTCTTTGAAATATTTATCCTCAAATCATGTTATTTGTGATAATTGTTTAGTGTTTCATAATGCATTTATTTGTGTTTGTGAGAAACATTAAACTAACATTCATGTTTCATTAAAATGCATGTTGATTGGGAGAAGTTGAATTATTAGTACACAAAACCTTTTTATATGAGAAGGTGGGTAGGTGAAAGGAAGTAGGCAAGTTTGAATGATTCAAACATATGGATAGACAAACATCACTAATTGTAATATAATATAGATTAAACATTTGATTTTCTTATGGGTTACTTTCATCCCAAGTCAAAATCTATCATATTGAAAAAATGGGAAAACAAAGTGATAGGTGTTTGTGAACTATATACACTTGACAATGCAAAATCAATTTGAATCTCTAATCAATTACAAGGACATACATCCTTTCCAAGTTTAATCATAATAGGTATGCATCCTCTTAGGAAGGGATATTATGGTCACTTTAGATAAGGGTCCAAGGAGCAAGGTCCAATGAAATCAAGCATTCCTATTGGTCAACAACTTTAAATTGGTTCAATGGTCTTTAGATGAGGGTCCAAGATAAAGACAAATCAAATTGTGATCTAACATACATGGCATCATTTTGGAGGGAAAATCAATTAGTCTTGACACAAAAAAAAAGCTTAAAAAAGAGCTCATGGTTTGGAGAACCAACTGTAAGCCAAGGTTCAAGGTTGTTCATTTCTTTGTTTTCTACTTTTTTCATTGTTTATTTTTACCTTTGTTGCTCAAATTCTTTAAGAATGGGAAACATGTTACAAATTGAAAACATTGTTGAGAGCGCACCAACTTTCCCATTTTTGACCAATTTTTAGATGGACATGTCTACTTTTGTGAATTTTCACAAGGTGGTTGTTAAAAGTTGGAATGCATTTTCAGCCTTTTCAAGTGGACAAAATGGAGGTGAATCAGAAGGTGGGGGAGAAAGTGTAGAGTTGAAATGCCAAGTTTCACAAGTGGAAGGCAATTTGCATTTACAAACTCCATGAAAAATAACATTGCATTCATCATATTTCAATGTCATCCCACACTTACTCGATGCAATGCAACCACTTGTGCAATCACTTTATGCATGGCCATAGTAAAAACAAGAACCAACAATATCTTGTGCCTACATTAATCCATTATGTGTAATAAAGGTAAAAAAGAAAGAAATAATAATAACAATGAAATATTAAAAAAGGAGAGAAAAAAAACTTAATCCTAATCCTTTCACATGTTAATCATACATTCTTTTATATCACTCCCTCAAATTGAACACCCTACCTTTAAACACATTCATAATACCTTAGGGAAGAAAAAAATTCATGTGAAAAAAGGTCCAATTCAAGGTTCAATTTGCTTCAAATTGGTCCCTGGGCTTTTGGGCCTTGCACCCTTGTTTAAAGTGGTCTTTACATCACAAACTTAACATCTTGCGACATAGTAATGGAAATCATGCAAAATTTGTTCATTCATAATTTGTATGTTTCATGCATTGATATTGTGCATTGAAAACATATTTGACACATTAATTTTAAAAAAGATGTGAAATTCATGTGACATTCGTTCATTCATAAGTTCATATTTCATCCATCAACACATTTATTTGTGTGTCAAACATATTTTAAACACATGATATTTTTGTGTAAAATGCACAAACTTATGAATGAACAAACTTAATTCACATGATTTTCATTATTAATTTGTTGCTTGTTGATCTACTTAAACCCAAAAATGTTAATAGCCAATTTTGGGAATAAAATTTGCATGTATCCAATGAGATGGTTGAACATGCATTCAAAAGGGCACATGTGTGAACATAGTTTTCTTATTTGTGGATTCCCACCATGTTCCCTTTGATTTTCCTTAAGTTTTTCCTTTTCCTTTTCCAATAAGCCATTTTGATGGACCCATCACACTAAATTTTTTAAAATAATTGAAACTTTGGATGCTTTTCAAAATATAATTTTAATGTGAAGATGTATGCCCCCTTTTGGCCCATTTGTATAAGCCTTGCACACTTAGAATTAGAATTATGGACATGCAAGATGCATTTTGAACTTGTCCAAAATGTTTAATTTAAAAATATCATGTTAATGTTCAATGGTTTTTTTCAATTTTTTGATGGAACATCACCAAAAGCATCACAAGGAAAATTTAACATTAATTAGTGATATTTTTTCAGAAAATTTCCAATTATTAAAAAGCTGGAAATAAATTCCCCCCTAAACTAAAAGTTTAATCAAAATGTGGCAAAAACTAATTTTAAAATTTTGACATTTTTTTCTTTTAAAAAGGGAAATTGCAGCAAAATACATCCATATAATTTCCAATTTTTTTCTCAACATAGTGCAAAACAATTCCACAAAAAAAACATTGCCATGTCACGAAAATTAGTGTTGAAAAATAAATCCAAGATTAATTGTAAACAAATTTAGCATGGATTCTTTGCATGATTTCAAACTAACCCCATGATATATAGATTATTGATAAACTACTGATTTTCATTCAACCATGTAATTCAATTTTCTTTATCATGTCACAATTTAAAATGTGAAACATTTTCATCCCATTGTTTATTTATTTGTCAAAATTGCAACAACTCTTTCATTTTCAATTAATGTACTTATATCAACATTTTTTTGGGTGCGAAATTTTGTTTAAATGATAAAAATAAATATAAAAAAGAATATTTTATCATAATATTTTTTTCTAGAATATTTTTGTCACAATTGGATTCTGCTTTTAATTTGGTAGTAGCTTTTAAACTAGTGTTTTTACTATTTAGACAAGGTTTTAAAACATGTCACCATTTAATTTTAAATCCCTCTTGGGATGCTAGCCAATAATGCAAAATTTGAAATATGGAAAAAAATGACTAATGTGGATCAATTTATTACTAAAAATGTAGGCCAACTTACAATAAACTTGGATGAAATCATCATGTGTTTAACTTCTTATGTTGAAATAGGGTAATGCATTTTTATTTCATTCCTTTTCACATGCAAAATGTTGTTCAAAAGGTTTTGAAAGCTTGTTGCATTTTTAAGAATAAAATAAGCAATGATAGTTAAGTTGACCTTTTCTTAATCCTCGCTATTGATCAAAGAAGAGGAATCCACTTCCACATGTCTTCCTTTTTACAAGCATGATTCCAAGTCCCACCCTCACACATAAAAAATTTACAAATCCACATCCATTTAAATTTGACCATACCATTATCTATCATCATCCCCAATATATGTAAACTTGAATCTCAAACTCCTTTCACATGTCAATTCACATAGTTATCACCTCTCTAAAACCCGTTCCCCACATTTCCTTCCCCCATCCTCTTCACTATTGTTGTACATTGATTTAAATTTGATTAAAATGATTAGCATAAAGCCCACCTTTGACTTGGGGCAATAGCCTTTTGGTGAAGAAGCTTTTATTTACAAATGCCAACTAAAGCACATGTCTTCTTTCTCTTTACGAAAGATGGTTATTTTTTAACTCTTAATATTCATGATTCCCTTTATGTCAACTATCATGAAGTGGTGTGGGGGCAATAATGATTGTGTCACTGAAAAAAAATCAAGTTTTAAAGGTATAATTTTGAAATAAAGTATTTTTACCAAGTGGTTCAAGGAAATTTTTAAACTTTTCATTATGTTATATTCCATATGGACATCCATGACCATGTGGAGAAATGAAACACAATTATGATGTTTGAATGTTCATGGTGTTGACAAGGTAGATGCAATTTAATTTCAATTTGATAATGGGTATGAATTGGGCAAGGACTTGAAGATCAAATTATAAGTTTCAAACAATTTGTATTGTTCTAAGGCTAGGTGGGAAAATGATTATTCTATGTAATAAAATATCTTCAAATAATAAAATTAAAAAAAGATTTTAGGATTTAAAAACATTCATCTATATGATGTATTGAATACTATGGCCAATTTCAAAACTTGGTGAATTCAAGGGGGAATGATGTGGAGTAAGGCACAAGGACAAGGGAATTAATAGAAGAAGGGGGCTTCATAAGGTGTTGCAATTTGAAGAGTGTTTCATGCTCTTGTTCTTGTTGAATTTGAAATGAAGGTTTTTGAACATCAAGATGCCAAAAGCTATGCAAAGTAAGTGTTCCATATTTGGCTTCTTATGTTTCTTTAGTTTTAGTATGTGTTCAATTTTTGGGATTTGTTGCATGTATGACCAAACTAAACACAAGCTTTGAAATTAGGCCATATAAAAGACAATTTTTAACAAGATCCATAGTCATTAAATTCTTTTATGTTTTTCAAGGTGTTGAGTGGATAGTAATAAACCTTCAAATAACTTAATTTTTAAAAAATCATTTTTTTTTTTTTTGGAAATGTTTATGAGAAAATTTTCATTTTAAACTTTTTTTTTTTTTTTTTTTTTTTTTTGTTTTTTTTTTTAAAATTT
>Ga0116227_10004218_pt1 | contig 31325 bp, 26 predicted proteins | sample S1TSphgellanicum_FD_89693 | JGI IMG/M metagenome (GOLD analysis project Ga0116227, IMG submission 89693) | Host-associated microbial communities from peat moss isolated from Minnesota, USA - S1T2_Fb - Sphagnum magellanicum MG | ecosystem: Host-associated > Plants > Peat moss > Unclassified... | reverse complement strand
CTGGCCTTTACCCACTGTAGGGAGCTGATGAAGTCAGTGGGGAAGTTGTGATAGTTAAGTCACTATCATACATACTACTGTTGATGGTCCCTGAACAGGTGTGAGACTGGCACTTTTGTTCATTGTGTGTTTTCATTTTTTGTTTGTTTTTTTGTCTCCCCTTGTTTGGTTCTTTCTGTGGCTTCCTGAGGAAGTGTTAGCCTTGCTGTTTCTTCTTCATCATGAGAATGGAGGTTTCTCTATTCTTATGAAAGATATATACATTTCACAGGAAATTCCCTTCTTTCATGATGCAATATTTTTTATTCTCGTTATGGAAGTCTTGTGTAGGTAATGCCTTGTGATGTAGTGCGCACTTTTGATGTAACAGGAATTGAAAAGCCCATAGCAAACACAAAGACAGTACTGCTAAGAATTTCTGCTGGAATGGATCCTCCAAGTCCATTAGATTCCAAGCTTGGGGCCTTGGTCAAACACCACTATTTATCCTGGATATTTGTCCTGGTTCTTGTTGGCATTGAAATTGCTGCTCAACTCATTACTCCCTACAAGCGCTATGTGAGTCAGTATATGTTTGTAACTGGGGAACTTAAGTATCCATTGAAGTCAAACACTGTGCCTTTTCAGGCAGTGCCGGTATGCTCTGCTTCTCCTTAAACTGCGGCCAAACAATTATCAACCTGCATACTTGGAATTCCAAATTCTTGCATAGTTTCTTGTATTCACGTTCTTTGTCACAGAAAATGTCAAGGAGCAAGTGGGAATGTCTATTGATAGGATGCTAACAGGGAAGCTGAATGGGGCAGGTGATTGCATTGGTGATACCCTTAATTTTTGTTCTGGGGCTGAACTTCTGGAGGAGGAGCATTCGAGACACACATCATGCTGTGCTGGGTATTTATTTTATATTATATTCATGATTCCTGGCTTCCCAGTTGTCTTTTACAGGAATTCCATGCAGCTGGCTTCTTATGTTTTTGGCACATCTATGGTTGGTATCTAGTATCCTCTTGTAGTTCTGACCTTGTATGCTCTTTGTGGCAGGTCTCTTTACTGCTGTTTTACTCACTGCAGCTATAACAGATTCTGTGAAGGATGGAATTGGGCGCCCCCGACCTGACTTCTATGCACGTTGTTTCGGAAGTGTGAATGGCACAGCTGTAATACCTTCTCCTAATGTCTTCAAGTAGAACAAAATCTTGATATTAGTTCACTGCATATCAGTATGATCTCATATTCCGGGCAAAACTTTAAGTGTCCTGGGGTATTCAGAGTCTTGGAAGCCTCGTCTTAGTCTGTTGTTCAAGGAAATTGAAGGTGAAATTGACTCTTTCATGATGCAATGGCAGCTTTATGATGTAACTGGTAATGTGATATGCACTGGGAGTACAGCTGTAATGAGGGAAGCATATAAGAGCTTTCCAAGTGGCCATACATCATGTAAAATCCTTCTCTCAATCCCTCCTGTCCTCACAGGTCTCCTTCACATGTGAACATTTGATTTCCCCCAAATTTTCTGCTTCAGTAACTGACGACTATCTATTTAGTGCAATGCTGGTGTGACAGTATGGTGTCATTTGATTGTCATTAAGCTTGTCCTCTAGTCATCTAGGTCACAGACCTCCATTTCCATACCTTGCCAGGTAGGCAGCCATGTATTTTGCATTTGTGCATTTGCTTACAATTCACCACATCCTTGGAACTCCAGCAGTTTCCAGAGAGGTACAACTGGAGATCTAACACACATGGTTGCAATTCACAGGGTCATTTGCTGGCATGGGATACTTGTCAATGTATCTAGCTGGCAAGCTTGGCATCTTTGACAAGAAGGGTCACTCTTGGAAGCTGCTGCCTGTTATCTTACCCCTTCTCCTGGCCATCTTTGTGGGTGTCACACGAATAGACGACTACTGGCACCATTGGACAGATGTGTTTGCAGGTGCTCTTCTAGGTGAGTGTTCATGTGTGTGCAGCATTTTGGTTTTAAATCCCTTTCTTCCAGTATTCTCTATTCTCATTTGCTCAGTGCAGCATGTAATTGCTGTTGGACTGATCATTCTCAGCTGTACATGGGGCTTGAATCATGTGTATCAAAATTGGGATGTTTTTGCATGTTCTTAGCTCTGTGGAGACAGTTTGTAGCCTATGTCATCTTACTCTTCCTTCCAGTGAAATCCATGTCCTGTTTGTTGTAGGACTGAGTGCTGCATATTTCTGTTACCGCCAGCATTTTCCAAGCTTGTATGATGAATTTGGTGAGTTGATTCTGCTCCGCACCCCTACATTAAAGCACAGAGCATATACATTCTTTGCCTGTGATTGAGGCTCCTGTCAATATAGCTTCTTTTAGACTGCAACTTACTTGGTAATTGGTTGCCTTGCAGCCTCACAACCATATGCGATTGTGGTAGGGACACGCATTTCCCACAACACAACCTTGGCAGGCACCAATTCTGATGTGCCTCTTCAATCAGACATGTCAACATATAATGATGTGGAAAGGGGAAGCTAAATGTAGACTAGAGGCTAATTGTTCACTTCCTAATTTAGAAAATGTCAGCTTTCAAGAGTTAAATTGGCCATGCATCAACCAGCACACAGGTTAATTGTCAAGCCTCTGAGCTAATCCATTGGAGCTTGTCCTTGAAAATGGGCAGACTACCAAGCAGGTGTAGGTGTGAGTTCTCTCCACTCTATGCTCTTTTATTCTCTTCCATTTAGCACAATATATTGTGACTGAGGCCACTGTTCTAAATCTAGTTATCAGATGTGGCAGTTGCAAATTCTAGATTTAATCCAGCTTGATTGGTTATATTTCACCAAGATTTTTAGTTTTGTGTACAGCTGACTGGTCTTGAGCTTGCAAAGGACACATCTATTGCACTTGAAATACTACATGCACCATCTTACCTCACCTTTTCTTTTGAAATTCCACATAAAATTTTCAAACTATGTGGCCTCATTTGTGCCATAGATCATTTCACAAATGATGCCCAAATTAATCCATTCTCAATGCTTTCTAGTTTGCATGGTTTTGAACCATAGTTCAGATTCAACATCTGTAGAAGGTGAAATACTGTCAAATTTAAGGTGTTTTGGAAACTGTTGTAGCTGTGTGACAACTTCAGGGGTATCAACTCCAATTGCATATTGTAAAGATCCTCAACAGCAGCTGTTATTTAAGATATCCACTTGGCTGCTCCCAATTCTCATCAGGAGCAGCATTCCAGAGCAGTGCTGGTAGCTGAAATATCTATGTTATTTTTTTTTTGGGGAACATTCTTCAATTGTGATTTATCTCATGGGAGGAAATGATCTTTCTATGGCTGATTTTCAGTTCTTTTTCTTGTTGCCCCACATTAGCTAACATCAAAACAGCATCAGATTCTTGTGAATTTCCATGCTACACATCCTTCCATGAATTGTTACAAAAGGATGGAATTATCAACCATACTTCACAATCCCAAGAGCTTCAAGTTCTCTCAATCAACAACCAAAATCCTGACCTTACATCTCAGGTTAAACCCTAGTTCTCCTTCAGTAGCCATATTCCTTATTGGCGCATGCAACTTTCAAGGGAACATATATCCCCAGCAATTCTGCAAACTGTACAAGTGGGACCATCTATTCTTCTGGTCACTACTGATGGCTAATCTCTCACTCCACCAGCAGAATCTCAGTTACTAAGCTCAAGAACTAAGTGCAATCACCAAGCTCAAGAACAAAGGCGACTCACCAGGCTGTGCTTTCAAAAAGCTCCACACCAAGTTCCACTTACTAGGTCTAATATTCTTAATGGAGCTGACTTGTCAACTCCTCCAATCATATCAACTGATTAGTAAACCTGGATATTTGCAGCAAAACCCAATTATTTAAATATGGTTTCAGCATTTTTTAAATCACTGCTATTACCAGGTATGCTACATAGTAAGTTGCAGCCAGAAAAAATACCCCCGCATTTAAAAATGTGTACTTCATTGTTAAGAGTACCTATAAGGACATTCCTTTTCCAGATTTCTCTATCTGGAATATACCATTAGAAACTAAAACCAGAAACCCAAAATACATATCAAAAAAACTGTATATCTTCTGTGTATTATGTAACTGGTATACTAGAGACTTGTTTGAGATAGTATATATAGATTGCTGTAAATACAGATATTATTTGCATAAGCAACTATTTTTCGGTAGATAAAATAGAAACAACTAGAATATGAGAAGAAAAGTCAGTTAGTCTCTATGTACATGTTCATTTGTTCACTCAGCTGGTTTTCAGAGCATACACAAATATATATATTTCTCTATATTTGGACAATAGTGGTATGGGAAAGAAACGTTAGCTTTTTTCAGTCCCTATAAGGAAAAACCCCACATAACAAAAACTCAGAAAACCCCAACAAAATGAAACAAAACAAAAAAAGAAAAACAACAAAGAGGTTGACATCACTGTTTCAAGAGAAAATTCCCAGGAAATCAGGCAGCTTTGTAGAACTTTTGTGGCTGCTGGTGGTGTAAGCGGATTCTGATCTTCCTGGTGTAGAAGGTATGGAGTAGGAAGGCTCTGACCTCCAGTCTGGCTGCCCATACTCAGAATCACTGTATGAAGAACAGTGGTACGAAGGTGGTGGTGTTATGTAGCATGTACTGATTGAAGACTCGTAAGCAGGCTGCTCATATGCACAAGCTCTGACTGAGGTTTTGTAACTGGGTTGTGAGTATGAAGAAGATTTGTTGAAGGCAGATTCATGGACAGTTTCTTCATATGGGGAATTAGAAGACTCATACAAAGGTCTTGCATATGAGGAATAGGATTCATATGCAGGACCTGCATATGAAGAATATGAGGCATTGTACTCTTGGTCGCAGGGTTTAGTATAGGAAGAAGAATAGGAGGAATCAAAGGTAGAGGATTCGTCCGCAGGTTTTGAGTATGAGTCAGACTCAAATGGATATTCATGTGAAGAATAACCTCTGTAGCTTGTCTCATATGTAGAAGTGGAATAAGAACTGGGATTGTAGAAGGATGTCTGTGAAGCATGAGGAAAGGCAACATATGCTGATGCTGTTGCTTCAGTTGGGGCTTCTTCAGGAGCAGGTTCCTCAGCAGGTAGTGCAGCAGCTGCAGCTGCTAACCTCTCTTTGCGTTCCTCTGAGAGCCACTCTGCAAACCTGTCAAATGATACAAGTTAGTGCTGACATTGTTGCCATCTGTTGAAATCTTCTCAACAGGACTGAGACTCCTGTGACCCAACAGCGGATCAATTCTCTTCAAGTCATACTAATAGTCAACAAGTGCTGCTTGATACCATGAAACTGACAGGTGCCATCCTTAACATACTGACCAACAGTGCTTGATTTTGACACCAACCTAAAAAACAATGGTCTTAGAAGCAGGACATGACACAAATGACAGGGTCAATAGTTGACAGACCCTTCAATTGTCTGCAGGACAGCATACCTGTAGAGAGCTTCTCGATTTGTTCCAGCATTCTGGATAGTTGTGAGCCTTCCAGTTTGGAAGTCACGTTCTGAGACAGGCTCATCCAATAGATGTTTTGCAAAGTTAATCAGCCTGTATAAGCTAGCTTGGCTGGTTTCATCCACCCCAGATACGCGTCCCTTCAGATTTTCTGACTGCATATGAAACACAACACATCAAACATCACTAGTGATCCACTGCAAGCCCACACACTCCACTTAACATTCCTCAACCAAGGAAAGTAATCAGAGTGGGTTTTTAGCTTGCCAACTTCTCAACCAGAATCTAGTCACAAATCTCTTAAAAGAGTTGAAAGGAGCACACCAGCATCATTTAAAGACATTAGAAAACACTGGAAAATGGAAGTTTTGGTGTTTTGTCTACTAACACTGGTGTTCTTATAATATGCACCTGGATACGGAGGTAATTTGTGCCACAATTCTGGGACTGAAAAATGGTGGCAAGGTTATAATCCACCATATCTGCACTTCCATTGTATACCATGTCCACTAGAGGTGCATCACCCTTGTGGATGAGCCAGTCACGTGCACCCCATCTGGATATTTCCTTTGCAGTGTATCCTACGGTTTGCTGTCCTGTGCCCAATGACAGAACTAACAGATCGTTGTAATTCTGCACATTTTCCATCGGAACAAGTCATTAGGCTAAAACCATCAGGATGCTCGCTCAATGACATTGTGAGCATTCAACATCACTGTAACCTGACGTCAGAGGGTTAGAATCCAAATCACTAACCGCAAACTCCACTCTTCCAGCAGATGTACCACCAGACTGCAGCTCCTTAATCGCCTGTGTGATAGCCACATATGTCTGCCATTTCCACACAAAACCATGCCTCTCAGCCAAAAAAAAGCGGAATTCCATAGATATCGAGAGACTCCCTACCAAGATTATGATCAGAAAACAAGCAAAGATGTGGAACACAATTCAGAGGGGAAAAGGTGGTCTCATCCAAAATTGCAAAAACTTTCTAGGTTAGGGATCCAACAAGGTGCATCTTTTGGTGAGGTTAAGTGAATGCAAGACGAACCGGATTATTCACAGCAACACCTCCATCAATCAAATTGAACTCCCGAACTGCACTTGTGTTGGGGTCTGTCAGCGTGAAATGTACTGGTGGCAGATATGTTGGAGCTGCCGCTGTAGCCTGGCATACAAGCTTCACCTGTGCATTTTCTAGAGGATCAAGCCTTGCCTGCAAAACAGTTTTCAAACCTTGAGTGCAAAGGAGACAGGATCACACCAATCTCTGAGCATTCACTTGTCATAGATGTTGTCATGGATCACATTCTGCTCAAAAGCACATGATTTGTTAACTATAAAGCAGAAGAATATGTATCTAAGGTTCAAAGAAATAAACAGGGCTGGAGAAAAGTTCACACCCTCCATGATGAGAAAAACACAGGCTGCTGCAGTTTGGTGTCAAAAGCAGGAATGATGACTGATGTGAGAGATGTGCTCAAATGTGGTTCGCCCTTGATGTATTTCTCTAGAATTCTCTCCAGACCACTTGATCTGTATTTTGGGCCATTGAGAGCCCTAAAATTCAACCGAGTTTCACTGAATAGTCCTCTGTCAAACAATCAAAAGCCCAACAGCACCTGAATCAGCTCTTGGATAGCAGAGTTCTATGACACTTGGTTTCTTCACACCATCTCTAAGGACTGAATTTTCAGTTGATAATTGCCAGTAGATTTAATTGCCACTAATTGGAAGCACCCTTCTTGGTCCTACTAATCCTGTGAGTGACACCACCCATTCGCACCAAGTTGACACAATACCCACTAAACTACAGGAGGATAGAAGCAGGCCTGGGAAATGATGATGATCCCCCCCACCCACATATAGACCTTATTGGTCTGAAAACTCCACAAAATTGGGTTCAATAAACAAACAACTACAAAACAGGGTTGAATGGAAAACCCACAAAACTCCACAAAATCAGGTTTAGACTGCCTGAAGAAGTTCAAGTGCAAGGTGACAAGGCCCAACCAGGTACCCCATTCAGATTTCTAGTGTGATAATGATGGGAGCTTCTAGAGCACTTTCTGCTGCACCCATGTACTTGACATGAGCACTGCTAGAAAGAATACTGCTGCTGCTGCTGCTGTCGCATCCTCTACATTCCAGTTGTGCCATCATCTGCTGTAGAAATTCCTCTTGTAAGGAACAAATCACCTGTGAGGGTTTAAGGTCCTTGAGATGAGAGGCAAAGGAATGAAGGAAAAATGAGTGAGTGCAATCTGGACAAGATTGTGAACTAAAATTAGAGGAAAGAAGGGAGAGAGACACAACAGGGAGGGAGGGAGGGAGGGAGAGTACCCAGTATGGGGGAAGATTTGTGCAGAATACCAAAGGTAGAATTGGATGACATCCTTGGCAGTGCAGATGGGTTTCTTGCCGTTGTCCTCACTCGGTGTAGTTAGAAAAGCTGTGATCAAACCACCTGTGCTGGTGCCTGCAATGAGATCGAAGTAGTCCACCAATCTTGCCTCTGCCCCATCCAATCTCTGCATCACCCCACCAGAAACAGAATTTTTTTTTCCCACCTAAAATGTTAACAAAGCGAACTCCAACCCTTTTTCCAGTTACACTAACACACATGCACTTCACTGCTGCTCTCATGTGCACTGTAGACAGGCACACAAGGATAATCTCAACCAACCTCCAAAACCCACGGAGCTTCTTCATCTCTAGAAAGCTGATTGACATCTCTAGTAGCTTGAAACTGCTGCCACAAAGACTTGTTTAGAAAAACAAAGAGAGTTAGTTATCTCCTGTGTTTGTGTTCCCTTGCAAGATTCTCAAAGTTTTTGAATCTTAGTTTTGTTGTGATTTTGGTTTTGTGGTGTTTTGTTTACCTGTAATTTGCCCTCGAGGTCTGCCAGAATTGTAGCAGGGATGAGGCCGCGCACTCCACCCCCATCGATGCTAAGTATGGTAAGCCTCTTCCCTCTGTTCCCCTTGGCTTGCTCTCCCATGAAAGCGGTCGGCATTTCGTCTGTTTGTTGTTCCCGATCGATCGTTTCCTTTCCCCCACAGAACACAAGTGCTAATCAACTGGGTAAAAAACCTACGTCGACCACGAGGAAGAACAAGAACAAGAGCAAAGAAAGAAAGTCGAGGCTGACGGACGCAGATCAACTGCTGAAGGCGAGAGTGTAGAATGTGATGCCCGGAGAGAGGGATTATGGGTGCTTGCTCAAGAGGCTCTCATGGAGTATAATAATATAGCAAAGCGGCAGATGCTTGCGTGCTCTTCTGTCGCAGAGGAGAGAGAGAGAGAGAGCGAGAGAGAGAGAGAGAAGATGCATGCAAGTTTCGTTCCGCACACAAGCATGGACCCCACCAAATGGTCAGAATCGTGCTCCACTGCCACGAAATCATTTGCAGTAGCAGCAGCAGCAGCAGCAGCAGCAGTGCCCACAAAGATTCTCAAACTTTTTGCCCCCCTTTTCTCTCTCTCTTTCTCTCTCTCTTACTGTTTGTCTGTCTGTGTTTCTCTCTCTGTATCTCTGTCTGTCTCTCTCTGTGTCTCTAGAGTATGCGTGTGTCCCTCTCTTCCCCTGTCAATCATCATCATCATCCCCATGCAACGTGACACAAAATCTTTTACTTCATCATTCTCCTTTTCTTCCCCCCATCATCATCTTTTTTCTCTTCAACACTGCACATTTCATCTGGCTCCTTTCTCACTTCATCATTCACCTTTTGGTGTGGACTATACACACTACTAGGTACTAAGACTTTTTCATCAGTTTAATCACCGTCATCAATCAATTCTTCACTTCAAGAGTTGAAATCTGTTTCTTCATCCGTTCCTTGCACAAAATTCTTTCATCATCATTATTTTCTTCTTTCTTCTTCTTCATCATCCTCATCAATTCTTCACTTCAAAAGTACATATTTGTTTCTTCATTTGCTCCTTGCACACTATTATATCATCATCATCATCACCCATCATCAATTTCTTCACTTTAGGAGTCCACATTGACTTCTTCATCTATTGCTTTCATCGCCATCTTCTTCTTCTTCTTCTTCTTCTTCATCCAGCATCCTCAATTTCTTCACTTCATGAGTCCACACTAACTTCTTCATCTACTCATTTGCACACAACTCTTTCATCATCATTATCTTCATCACCCCTCCTCAATTTTGCACCTCAAGTTTCCACATCGAATTCTTCATCTACTCCTTGGACACAATTCTTTCATCATCTTCTTCTTTATCACCTATTCTCACAATTTTCAGTTCAAGAATCCACATTGGTTTCTTCATCTCTCTTTGCACACAATTCTTTCATCATCATGATCATCATAGAGTCCACATTGATTTCTTCATCTACTCTTTATACACAATTCTAATTTCATTCAAATTTTGTCCATACCTTTTGCCTGTTCTTCTTACCTTATCGATGAGCTAATGTGTGTAATACAAGTTCCTTACCATGGTGTGTCATTTGGATGCCCAGATTTTGTTGTGCTCTTGGAAATTGGGAAAAAATATTTTGAGGATCAGAAAGATAACTTCCAAAAACGCTCAATTGCCCAAAGATGTCAACTCATCAAGCAATTGCTGGGGTTCTCAATTAGGTGGGAAGAAGAAGCAACTTAGATCATAAATGATGGTGCACCTACAGATAATGAAATTTTGCAATCAGCACAAAATATGGAGCTGGAAGAAGTTGATATTGTTTCTTTCAGTTGTTGGGCCATCCTATATAAACAAGGGTTTGTCACACTGTGGCCTTGCCATTTACATTAAAAAGTATCTTAAGGCAAAAGAAGAATTATGGAAACTCAAATATTTCACCATGCAAAAATTATAATCTCCAAAAAATCCTCTAAAAGAAACCAAAATTCTTCAAGATATTATAAGTCTATAACAAATCTCAAGTTTCAACACAAGCCAAAATATCATCTTTAAATAATCCTCATATCAAAATAGACCTATTACCTAGGGGCCAAAATCCCTTAAGCTACTATACTCTATAATGAATCTAAACACAATATCCTTGCCTTGGTAGACAAGGCCAACAAAGCATAAGATGAAAATTGATCATATAGTAGTAGATGGGAGTTTGAGATCTTACATAGGGGATCTGTGCAAAATCTAACCCAACTCAAGCAAATAGTAGAAAACAATACCAAGATCAGGTAGTGTACCCAAAATTATGGGATTGGATTTAGGGTTTAGAGCTATTGGAAAAGTGATGAAAAGTTTGGAAAATTCCAAAGAGGCCTGCTGGGCTGGGGGCAAAAGGGTTTGTGGTGTTGGTGTTTCTGGATGAGGACCTACACAACCATCAATGTTATTCCTGGAAGTGGGTTGATGAAGAAAGGATCCCCACCCATGATGGTAGCAAACAACAGGACTCTTGTTCTCTTTTGGGTTTCCCCAGATTTACAGTTAAAACTCTCTTGCTTTCTGATCATCAGCCATTTTGTATGGACAATAAAATAATCTTTTATGTGGTGACTACTATCCAGCATTAAAAACCTTAGTATGTCACCACGATGTCCTCAAAAAGAAGACTTTGCAAATTAGGAAGCTTGATTGACAGATTCATAATTTTCTCCTACATTAATATCACACTCCATGAGTGTGGCTACTTATTCATAACCAATCATAGGAAGCATCTCACTAACATGGCAGCCAGCCTTTTTTTTATTGGCCAAAAATCGCCAGAGAGCAATGGAAGAAAGTGCCCTACGAAATCCATTAAATGAAAAAAAAGGGATTTTTTTTTTTTAATCACCATATATCATCACATTCCAAAGCTCAATCACCACCTTGCAATGGAAACCCTAATGTAGATCACCTGGTGACGTAGGGCCCATCACTAGCTTGCACCATTAGATTTAGGTTGATCGTCTATGATCTCCATCAACGATGGATCCTTCCCCACAAATCACATCAAGTTTGTGTTGTCTATTGCCACTCCCTGCACTCATTCTGGAGCAACCATCGCCATGAGCATTGAGATGGAATGGACTATGCAGTGTGTAATGTGGAGCAGCTTCAAGCCTATGGCATTATGATCATTGATGTGAAGTGCTAGGGGCGCATCGCTATGTCATTCTCGTCATCGAATTGAAGCGTGACGCCATTCAACTTGCCAAACTTTGAAACGCAAGTATGTTTCCATTTTCTCCTTGATTTTTCTTTGGAAATTAGGTTTTTTTTGTTTGTTACCTAAACGATGAAGTTGTGAACATTGTGGAGCACACAATGCATTGGATTGTGCAGTCTGAACTCTGGACTCTAGAGTGTTTTGAGACTTGCATTATTGTTTGTTTTTTCTTTGAGATGTGAGGCTATGAGCATTACAAATTTCTATAGACACTAGAGAATTTGTGTTTAGACAGTCTTTGTCTAGACTTTGGATTTTGTGGCCTCTGTGTGTAATGTGCACAGTGTGCATAACAAATCTCTTTTGAAGTTCATGTTGTGTGAATTTGATGGCTTCAACAAGGTGAAGGAATGTGAAACGTAAAGTAATCAACATTGTTTTACATTTTTCTTCAAGTCGAGTTGTAATCCTAACAATAGATCTCTTTTGGTGATCCCACCTAAGTTTCTAGTAATGCCTCCTTATGAGGCAAGCTTGAGCGACAACAAGGTTGTATCAAACTTTGAATCAAAACACAGTAATCTTATTGTGTAATTGGTGTGCCCAAATGGTTTACCGACCTTCATTCCCCTTGCTACATTTGATTTGTTTGAGATCCAGGTTTTGGCAAATGAAAAAGATGAACCTTTGTTGAAAAAATATTAGAAAAACTATGATGCCTCTCACAAATGTAGAAACATTTGGGCTACATAGTTTCCGTGGGTAGAAATGCTCAAGAGTGATTTTGGAGATTTTAATTATGTGAAGTGCATTGTGTGTTTGGTTGTGAAGGGAAAGGAGGTTATTTTGGAACCTAAATCATGGTTGGGTAATGGTCAAATGCTTACACAAGCAATTCTTTAAAAAAATGTGAGAGATTGTTGCAAGTTCAAGGTATCTTGCTGTTTCTTGTGATGAAGTCATCACAATTGATAACCAATCGTGGATTTCAATTCAATGTTACGTTGTTGAAGATTGGTGTCGTTTATCTGTACTAATTTTTGTAAAGTAGGTCACTGAAAGAGGAGGTTCTAATAATCTGACTAAAGTGATTATGGATGTTCTAAAAACCATGCAGGTGTTTTCGATACAGATGTTGCTACAAAACTATTGTGGTTTGGCGTTAACATGTAAATGTTTTCCAGGGGGTGAAAAATGGTTTTACGTGCCAGCTACAAGATACATATGTTCCCCACTTGGAAACCATTCATTGCATGGCACATCACATTAATTTGGTGGAACAAACTCCATTTCATATCCTTGTTGTGAAGTGCATAGAAGATTTGTTTTAGTTGCTATATTCATATTTTTATCATAGCCCGAAAAGGCACCTTGAGTTCTTGAAGCTTGTAAATTTGATGAAGGCAAAGGGGAACAAGATTTTGTGAAATGTAAGATTACATTAGATTAGCATGCTTAGTCCAACAAAATGGGTTTTCTTGATGTATATGCCATTAGTTGCAAAGATGGTTTAAGATAGTCCATCTCTAACAACTATTCAGGTGAATTTCAAGCTTCTTTGTGATGTAAATTTGCTTATTTCCCTTTCTTGCTTGATGCCCATGTTGGAGATTATCCATGTGCTAATCAAATTTGCATAGAAGAAGGATCTTTTTGTTTGTGATTATGTTGTAACAATCAAGATTTGCCAAGGACAGTTGTGTACTCACTATTCAAATCCTATCACGAAGTATACATCTAATGTTTTCAAAGAGTTCCATGACCCGGTTGATTGCATTCACAACACAATGCATATGAAATGGAAAACAAGTTTTTTGGACCTCAACACCTTGGGTGTTGAATGCTTATGTTTTGATTTTGTGGGTTTTACTTTTTGGGCTACAAGTTTAGATGCCCATGGGCAAAAGATGTAGGTGTTTTAGGATATTTTCAATGGTCTTGTGGATGCCACAAAGGCATTTTGTTTAAATTTTTTATTTCAACCCATTTTGAGTCTATCTCCATTTGAGTTTGTGTTTATTCAAGTAATGAATACATTCTAAATATGTTTGAGTTTTTGTCTATCTATCTTTATTTCAATCTTTCTATGTTTGAGTTTATTTGGGTCTATTAATTTGTGTTTATTAAAGTTTGTTTAAGTTTGTCAATCTATTTTAAATCCTTCTGAGTTTTTGTAAATTGAATATGTCTGAGTTAGAGTCTTTGTTTCAGTCATGGTTTAGGGTTAAGGTTTGAATTGTTGCATGTTTGAGTTAATTTGAATTTTTATCTAAGTCAATTGAGTCAATCTGAGTTAGTTTAAGTTTTGTTTTAATTAATGTGAATTAGTCTAAGGCTCCAAATTTTAATCTACTTGAATTTGGACTATGTAGGGAAAAAAATAGTTTGTAAGTATTTGTTTGAGTCTATTTGTCTTTTTTTAAGTTTGTCTTTGTTTTTTGAAGTTTGAGTCTTTTATTGAATTTATGTCGCGACCCTAGCCTTGGGTATGCAACCAAGGCAAGGGCTTGCAAAGGTGTGAGCCAAAAGTGAAGTTTGATAGTCATATCTCATGCACCCGGGAGTGTAGGAGGGATGAACCCACACATTCCCAAGTGGGTTCCCACTTTGGGAGTTGGAGTTCTAATGGATTCCTAAATTTTTAAAGAGCAATTGTAAGGGCCAAAACTCATTGGATTGAAAAGTTTTTTATACCATTGGAAAACTCGTGGAATGTAGATGTTTAAAATGGGTTCGCACATCCCAATTGAGTATTTAAAACACAAGTTATGGTCGAAAGAAGGGCCGAGAGTCAAAGTGCCAATTTGACTCTCGACCATTAAAAGTCGGGAATCACCCTAATTTACTTGTTTGTAAGTGGCATGCCACATATCATTGGAAAGCTCTTGATGATGGTTGTAACTTTGATTTCGACTTCACCTCCATCGGAGATTTGAACACAAACTTATGGGCTTCCAAAGCCGTGAATCCCAATTTCGGGAATTTTGAGACTCCTAAGAAAAAATGACATTTAGATGTAACCCCCATGGCTAATCACAAAAAAATACTATAAGGGAGAAGGTGATGGCTTTTCCCAAGTCCAGGCCATGGTGAGTATTGTGCACCAAAAGTGTTCCAACTATGCATTAACCATCTTGTTGTTTGGTTTGTGCAGGTCCGTGTGAATAATTGACCCGCTTGTCATTCGTCCTAGTCCCCATCCTAGAGTTTTAGCATGCCCTTCTACCCCCAAAGTGCTACAAGTTAGGGAATGTATCCCCATTCCTTTTGTTGTTTCACCTTCGGATTCGCATATGAGTCTTAAAAGGAGTTTGGGGGTGCGTCAATCTATCTTTGAAATTTGAATTTGTCTTTGTCTTTGTCTATCTATTTCTTTGAGTTTATATTCATCTTTTAAAATCTATTTTAAGTTGAAAACTAAATATATCTTTGTCTTTTTGAATATATATTTATATGTGTCTTTTTTTTAATATCTTAAGTTGAATCTATTTTTGTTTTTATTATGTTTTTGTCTATCTGAATCTGAATATGCATGGTTTATTTGTAAGTTTAAAAGTTTGTTTGAACTTTCTAAGTAGTAGAAAATAAGGGTATATTTGAGTTTATGTGTAACTTATTGCTTCTTTTTTATTGTTTTCAAGGTCCACCACTAGAATTTAAATGCTTGGTTGTAGTTTGTGACCTTGTAATCACTTGGGTTTTGAATGGTTTTATTTGCAACTACGGTAGAATCATCAATTATGGAATTAAGCTCAAGGTTTTTAGTGTCTCATATCATGGACGCTATGGGAATTTGCTATCCCTTGTATTGGCTTCAAACTGATGTGGAAGATAATTTCAATTATCATTTGGAGTTGATCAAATCACACTACTGCACTGAGTGGCATTTGGAACCTATCAAACTCTCAAGTACATCCTTGGAAATGGCCCGGGATTGTCCATCCATTTTATCCACAAGTGGTCTTGAGATGCAAGTTAGCATATTCAAGATTACCTTGAAGTCCAATGTTGTTGCAGCAATGGAGCTTCCATTTCATGTCAATCCTTTAACATGACTTTGGAGAACATTGGAGGCTTTTTGCATCTTGAAGCATTCATTTCCGAAATTTTTCAAGTTGGCAAAGATAGCAAGAGTGAAAGTGTTCGGGTTAGTGGAAGATGAACGCACATTTTCCACGTTATTTTTCATGAAGTCAAAATTGAAGAATCACTTCAATGAACACCTACACACAGTTGTTGGGATGTATTCCCAAACTTTCTTCACTTTGAACACCTTCCCATATGATGCATGTTTTGATGAATAGAAGAAGCAAAAACTAGGCGAAGTTTGGATTAAGTTATGGAAATAATTTAGGGCCTTTTTAACTCTCAATGATGACAATTTCTAGTTATAGTTGGGTGGTTTTTTACTAAGGAAACTAGAACATTAGGAATAGGGTTGAAGTTGAAGATGCACTATTGAAGATTTGTTTGATTGTGTCTTATTGAGTTTGTCTGATTTTGTGATTTTGTGTCTGTGTGTTTGTTTAATTCTGTGCATTATTTATGTAGGTTTGTAATATGTATGACTTTGAGTTTGTTTTTGAATAGTGAATATGTTTGATTTTGTGTATTTTAAATTATATTTGAATAGACAATTTGTGAATTTGTGTCTAAGTTTTAAGTCTTTTTGAGTCTATGTTTATTTGAGCAATGAACACGTCTAATTTTGTGTCTTTTTTATTATGTTTGGTTTAAATTGTCTATGTCTATTTGAGATTTGAATATTCATGAGTTTGTCTAAATATGTCTACGTTTGTTTGAAGGTCTAGACTCTATATGTTTAAGTCTAGTTGAAGCATCATATTTCTAAGTTTGTTTGCATCTTGGTTTGAAATTCTGAATCCACTGTCCAATATTATGTTCTATCATATATTGTGCAATTTTGAGGTTGAGCTTGTGTGTCATATGTACATTGTAAGTCCAGACTCCATTATGTTTGAGCTTTTTTGTCCAATCATCCAATGTTGAATTTCCATTGTAATTTGTGAAGTGTGTCCTAAGTTCTAATTCTAACTCTTGTTGTGAACAATCACCCAACAATGAAAAAGGACTTTATTCAAGTCTGAGAGAGTTCTACACACAGATAGCTTTATACTACATAGATGATAGTGTAATGTGCATCGCCATAGAGCTATGTAATATATAGGTTCTGTCACCATATTTTAGATTATGTGATGCACATTTTGCTAGTTTCTGTTGGTGCAAATTTCCATATCTCGTCAACTTGTAATGAAATTTTTTTATTGCAAATAGCCATATTTCTATTTATTGAAATTTTTTGTAGCCAGAATTTCCACAATACAACATTTGCAGTATTGCCAAATATGCACTCCAATTACATATCTAAGAGCCACTTGCTCGAAATTACAAAATCCTTAAAAAAAATGGCTGGTGGCAGCACACCACTAGGCAAGAGCTCCCCAGTCATATTACATATTTTTCTGCCTTCTTTTGACATTTGCATACCTCTCTAATACTTTTTTGCACATGGTCACTGGTTGGCTGAACCTCATAACTCACTCTCTTCTGTGTCCCATAACCTGTAAGCTCAGGCTCTTGTGCAAAAGGGTATGTCTGGTAACCAGATCGAGTGCACTGATTACCATGAATGGTCTCATCTCTTGTGCACCCCAAAATATTCACTGTAACCTGTGTGCTCTTGCTGGTTACCTAGTCCATAGTTAATTTACTACTATTGTTTCTGTGCCACATTCATATGTTGCAGTACTAGTAGTAGTAGCATTTTGTCATCACGATCAATGCCACACTTTCTTTTTGCTACCACCTTTAGCCACATATTGCAAGGACCCTTGTTCAACAAACATGAGTGAGTGCCATAATCATTGGGTGCTTTCAGTGAAGATTTGAGAATGATGGATAGTGGTCATGCTGGGGCCCAGTTGAGGTCTAACCCTGCATTATGGGATCCAAGACGAAAAGGTTTGCAATTATTATCAGACAGAATCCACTGGCAGAGGTGGCCCATTAGTTTTGCCTTCCAAATAAGCCAATTTTGGAATGAAAGGTCTAAACTTTTGGCAGCTTTTTATACAATTTTCAACGACAACCCGTCTCTTTGTATACCAAGAAATTATCAGCTCTGCACCAAACTTTATATAGAAAATTTCTTAATCTCATCAGCTCTACGCCAAAGTTATTATATACGAATTCTCTGAAAGAACTGGTCCCCCTTCCCTTGGCTTTTACACTGAGTGGCTCATCTCTGGGCAACTTTTATACAATTTTCAACGACAAAATTTCTTCCCTTCCTGCACTCGTAGCTGTCAGTTGCAAGAAGGAAGGTTGAATCCTTCAGCTTCGGATACTTTATGGAATTGATCAAATCCAACAACAATTTGTAAAGCCAGTAGTTAATTGGAAGAGAAGATTTCAGCCTCATAATCAAAATACTCTCTAGAAGTTGATGATCAAAGCATATCTTCATCATCAACCTCTGGGCTAAAAGAAAAATTTTAGTACAGGTGGTACCATTTCCGTTGTGGGCGGGTATTCGAGACTGCACCAAACACTCACCAGGCATCAGGTCCACATTTAAGTCTCATAAGGCCTGCTATACACTAGTAATCACGGCCAATGTTCAACCCGAATCCAGCATTCCTATTGGTGCAAAAGTTGAAATTGGCCCCAAGAGCTTTACACTAGGGGTCAAGGCTGAAATAGAAAAAAACTTTTCAATCTGCCCCAAGTACTAATAAATGCTGAACTTATGGCCTTGTTTGTCTGATTTTGAAATTGTTTTAAAAACTGGAACCAATGATAACTAACAAAATCAAATACCCACCCAACATTGTACTACTATACCTGTTATTGATAATTGGCACTTTTGTTGAAGTAATTAATTATTAAAAAACAGGTTCCACAGCTGTTTTTTGTAATTTCTCAAACCTTAGACAGTTTCAGTTTTCAGTAATGCCATGGCAGTTCAGAGGTAGAAGTTGCTTTGGGGGTATCCTCAATTGAAATTCTTACATAAACAACTCCCTTTTTATTGGCCTTGCCTACCAAGGCAAGGATATTGTGTTTAGATTCATCATAGAGTATAGTAGCTTAAGGGATTTTAACCCCTAGGTAATAGATATATTTTTATACGAGGATTATTGAAAGATAATATTTTGGGCTTGTGTTGAAACTTGAGATTAGTGACAGAGTTATAATATCTTGAAGGATTTTGGTTTATTTTAGAGGATTTTTTGAAGATTATAATTTTTGCATGGTGAAATATTTGAGTTTCCATAATTCTTCTTTTGCCTTAAGATACTTTTTAATGTAAATGGAAAGGCCACAGTGTGACACACCCCTTATTTCTGTGTGTATTTTGAGGGATCTCCTCTAGCAGAAGAACTCTAGGGCATTATGCTAGGGGAGCTCCCCCAATTTTATATGTTCCCATGGAAAAAAAATAAATCTACAAAATGAGAAAGAAGGGGGGAAATAAAAAGAGAGTTGTTCACATAAGGGGATGTTCCTGTACTCATGAGATTTGGGAACACCCTAGGGCTCACGCCCTCGAGTGTCCCTTCCTCAGGAGAATGTGCTTGTCCAAGAACATCCTCTACAACTGAAAAGCTCTAGCAGAAAATTTCCAAAATCTCTAGAGGGCAACTCATCAAGCAAAATTTGTCCTCCACAAGAGGTGGGGCATTTCAAAAAATGAAACTTACTCACTCTAGAAGTAGGTTAGGGCAGGCAAATGATTTGATGTTTCATTTAATTTTAAAAATGAATTCTAATTCATTTGTTAAGTATTTCATTTTATTTTATTTTCCTTGTTGTGAAATCTTCAGTTTAGTTCTAATTTTTTGTTATGTTAAGTTTTATATGTTGTTACGTACATTATCAGTAATTGAGAGTAGATAGATATAATTTAAAGATAATGGCATGGACCCAACTGGAGGAGAAATCTTGTGGTGGAAAAAGCACGTAGTTGTAGGCACTAGAAACACTAGAAAAACTTCGAGCAATGAAAACTCTTGGGCAATTCTAAGGACTGACCATGGACTGTTATGTATCTATCTAGGCTGAAGTTCAATGGGTCAAGGCTGCCTTTGGTTATCATCAACAGGAGATGAGAAATTATTACAAGTGACTACTTAAATTTCCCAAATGCATTATTTTTGGGTGGGTGTTTTTTCTTCATTTTACAACATGCATTTCGATACTGGCGTGCAAGTAGGTTAAATCCAGGCCAAGCTCATGGTCCATATGGTAAAACTATGGAACACATGGAGCACAGGGTCCATGGTTTGTGACCTTGTTCAAACACATGGAGCACAGGGTCCATGGTTTGTGCCCTTGTTCAAACACATGGAGCATGGGTCCATGGTCCATGTCAGTGTTCAAACAAGGCATCACAAACATGCTGGCCCTGCCAGTAGATAAGATGTTGTACATCTACCTACTGTGTCCACAGTCTGAACACTCCATCTTTCATCGAATATTGATATTTTTAATATATTTTTCAAAGTTGGGAGGACTAAAATATATTGATTTTAATTCCTCGTTTCATTTTTGCTAAATTTCTCAAATGATTTGAGTCAATTATACAACAAGAGTTCATTCACCTAAAAAAATGATGACAATGAATTCCATAAAAGTTCATTGTAATGTGCAATTACCTTTAAGGAATGCTTCATTGGAGGGCAATCAAATATGTCATTCAACATTTATAAAACACACAATCACATGACATTAAATTCATAAAGACCACATCTTCCTCATCTAAAATAATTCATGTCAATGGTGTGATTCAAATTGGGGAGGTGATGTTGATACAATTAGCTGTATGGCAACATACCCATTCATATTGCCTAAGGGAATTGTGTCATGGCAAAACAAATGTCAACCTATTGTTACACTCTCTAGCCCCAAGGCTGAATATATGCTAGTCTCACACACTCTACAAAAGAAGCTATTTGGCTTCACAAGTTGCTTACCACATTGAGCTTACCACCGAGCTTTACCACTCCTATGTATTGTGATAATCAATCGTGTACCGCCCTATCCAAAAACCCTTCCTTTCATGCCAAGAATAAACATATAAAAATTTTGCAACATCATTTTTAGAAATAACATGTTGAAATTCAAGAAATTGATTTCATCTATTGTGCAACTTGCATGGTTGTTGATATCTTCAAGAAGGCATTGCTTGAAAACAAACATTGTGCTTGTTCTCATGCTGCAGGCATCTCTACTTTCATGTGAGAACAAAATAGGCACACAATGACTAAACATTAATATATCAAGGTTTCCTCTCCTTGTGATGACTGAAATTAGTTTTTTGTTTATGGGGGAGTGTATTATGAAATTTAGAAAAAAAAATCCTATTTTGTAGAATAAGATTTTGTAAAAACCTTTATTGAAAGGTCAAGAGGTGTGACAACTTTTTAGTTTTGTGAAAGGATTCTAATTCATGTACAAAACAATTATTAGAAATATACATCACAGCTTTTTCTTTCTCTTTTAAGCTTGCAATTGATGTATTCAACATAGTTAATGCACTTTTGACAATTGTCGTCAACCCATGGTAGTCAAATTCAACTTAAGAAGAGAGCTAAAGTTGAGCTAAATTTGGAGAAGTAAATAGAGCGAAAAATGCCAATTCAAAAGTCTTAATGTTTAAGGATTCAAGAAATTTTTGGGATGAAACATGAAAAAGTATGAGTTAGTATTTGGATTTCACCAAAGCAATACCCAACCCATAAGAGTATCACCGAGTCTCCATAGAATACATGGCAAACAGTTGGGGTCTCTATCCAATTGTTACCAATTTCAAATCCTATATAGTTCAATTGTGAAAAACCTACCCTAGGACCCCTTTGTTGATACCCAACCATTTTCTGAATAGCTCCCCCAACATGGGTTCTGATCCAACCATGGTTTTTAAAACTGAAAGAACTGTCAAAGGACCTACCATAAACCACTGGTCCTTTGAAAACATTAAAATAAACAGGAGTGAGCCCTTTGATTCTGAAAGCTTTCCAAAAAACCTGAAGTGTAAGTACCTTGATTTCTAAAATTTTCAAAAGACAAGAACTGGAGATTAGTAAGAAGGGGCATGTGTTGCATTGTGGCCTTGCCATTTACATTAAAAAGTATCTGAAGGGAAAAGAAGAATTATGGAAACTCAAATAGTTCAGCATGCAAAAAGATAATCTTTAAAAAATCCTTGAAAAGAAACCAAAAATTCTTCAAGATATTATAACTCTATAACTAATCTCAAGTTTCAACACAAGCCAAAATATCATCGTTCAAAAACCTTTATATAAAAATAGACCTATTATTATTACCTAGGGGCCAAAATCCATTAAGCTACTATACTCTCTAATGAATCTAAACACAATATCCTTGCCTTGGTAGACAAGGCCAACAAAATCAGAAAACCGCCCTTGACACTGATCCATAGAGATGCTCCAATTAACAGACAAGCATCTTTGTCTTAAAATGCCTGCAAAGCAAAGTTATTGGGGGACTAAATGTAGAGTACTGTATACACGAATTTGTCCACCAACCAACTTGTGTTTCAAAACTAGACAGACTCCTCTTTGCTTTCACTGCCTGCAAAAAAGAACCATTTCATGGCACAAATGCTTCCTAGTACCTACATAAATAGACAAACCGCTTCCGAAAGTTAGTTGACTGTTTTCAATCTTGGAATGATTCTTTGGTGCCCTGCAATTATTTGTTATGAGCAAAATGACTTAGGCATATGGACTAGCCTTTTTGCCATGAACTCTTGTAATACAATTGTAAAAATTGTTCATTTAAAAAAAAAAAACAATTGTCTTCTATGTACCTAGTACATACCAGTGTTGGGCGGGTATATTTGAAACTGCCTCCGTACCCTTTCTGGGTATCAGGGTCATTCTTAAGGTCCATAACCAGGGTTCTTAAAACAATCAAATGCCCAGTTTTCAATATATAGCCACTGTTCTTCAAAATGTTGTGGAAAAGTCAGCCGGCTGCCCCAGAAAACTGTCACTTGTCGGGTCTTTGAGGTTTTTGAGTTCACACCTCGAGGGAGATTATTTCAGGAAGTCCCTGCTCCCATGGCGTTACCCTACATATACAAACCTACAAGAAAAATTCTAGTCCATTTGGGGGTACCCTTATAGAGTGGAATTTACCCTTATAGAGTAAGGCCCTCAGAGCAGGGTGGGTTCACAAAGTAAGGGCGCCCTTTGGCTCTACCTTGGGCAGGGATTTACTGTGGGAATGCCCCACTCCTGGGGTGTTACCTAACATAGAGGCTGCAATAACTATAACAAAAGATGTCTTTATACACCAAATGATTTCATTGAATTTTCAATAAACTCATTGATCCCACTGAACAGGACCTAGTGAAGATGCAATGAATTTATTGGTCTAGTGAGCAGGGACCAGTGAACTACACCCGCATTTTGTAATAGCGAATTATTTAATTTTGATTATTATTTTTTTCAAAAGCTTGAAACAAGTGTGGTTATCTGATTCTGAACTATTCAAAAAGGGGATCCAACAATTATGAACAAAATAACCTGCCCAACACTGGTACCTACATAACTATTCCAATTCAGATTGTTTTCCAATCCAAAGTTGATCTCCATATACAATTCAGACTCACTTTCTAGCAAGTTGATCTATGATATGGAGAGCAGCAGTTGCAGACCCAGTAAGTTGACCCTGTATTTCAGGTTGATAGAGGCAGATGATTAAAACTCACAAGATTTCCCCAACTGAAGTTTTGGGTTGTTTTGGGAAGATTGCAGGAGAACAAAAGCTGCTTACCATATGATGGAGAGATTCTTTGTCAAATTTCCCCAACACAAATGATCATCAAGTTTTGATGACACATGTTTCCCAGCTTATATTTACACCTGTTTGAAATCAATGGGCAGCTTGCCCTAGTTTGAAAATATGTGCACGTGAGTAAAAATAATAAAATTATTAGTTAAAACATTTTTTTATCTGGCAGTAAATATTGTAGGCAATTGTGATAATTTTTGTTTTACTTTTTCATGTATCAAAATTATAATCCATCGAGATGCATCATGCTATGTTGTCATCATGAATGTGATGATACAAGTGTATTGTGTAAGCAAGAGTAAAAAAATTTCAAAATTGGCATGGACAAGAAGTTGTCATGTTTTCAAGTCTATGGTTATTGCAAGGTGGCTATTAATGTATTAAAAAAATCAATACATTACTCACATGTGGTGTGCACTTTCAACAAGTGACAATAGATGGTTGAATGCTCTTCAAAAGTTCCTTTCAACCAAGCCGCCCGCTCTTGTTCTAGACTTATCATCTCAAAGAGGCAATAACGACCAGTGTTGAAATCACTGGAGTCATTGGTCCTTTGATTCTATTCTGTTTGAAAAGATTGGAACAGATGGTTCTCTGATTCTGGGGTTTTAATATACGGAAATCACTTATATTTTACATTATGTTTTAGCTATTTAATATTTATTTATTAATAATAAATAGTTAATAACAAAATCAAGTACCCACCCAACAGTGATTACAACTTACAACCCACTAGACCAAGCAGAACCGCCCTGAGCTGCTGAGTCATCTAGTTTGTAAGATCTTTGCTATGGAGATGAGCTCAGCAGGCCACCTCCCAAAGCAAAAAAGGGACAACTTTGAAGCCCCACCACGCCTACCCATGAGGAAGAGGTTCATGTTCGTTGTTTGTCGGGCGGTGTTTGTTGTTACAATTTGTCACCAAGATACACAATCTAGTCATGCATAGTTCAGCACTCTTTCAAAAGAGAATGAAAACCATTCTTGGTGCTTAAATTCCTTCTCGATTCAAATGCACAGACTATGCACGAAATATCACACACACACACACACCCATATATATAATTCTTTCTCTTTCTAAATGTATGGCTATGCATGATATATCTCACACATGTACTTAAAGGGGTTCGTAAATCTAACAAATTTCATATTTAATATTTATTTTTCTCTTTTTCATTGTTTTTGCAATGTTAGATGATCTTTAAAGGGTAAAAGCATGATAAAATAAACACAAAAAGCCCTTGCTTTAATCACACATCATTCATATAAAAGCAATAAAATAACATCAATATGTGTGAATGTATGGTGAAAAATCATCTATGCCCTTTATTGAGCTTATAAAAATGTACTTCCAAAATTCGAAAAAAATGAGCTTTAAAAATAAATTAAAAAATGGATGATAAAATATATGTTTAGAACTATTCAACACAAAATACTCAATGAAATAAGCTAGGACATGAAGGTTATTATATAATTAAAGGCATCATACAACAAATATTTTAATGTGTATATGTCAAAACATATTTTTACATATATTCTACAAAAGTTAGCATTGCAAAAAGTAAGTTTCACATCTATTTTCATTTAAAAAAAAAATTAAAACAATGCGATATTGAAAAATTAATGCACATTAATGAAGATATATTTTATATTTGATCATCCAAGTAAAATCACTCAGTGTACAACAATTTTATGAAAGGTGTTATTATTACTTTACATCCAACCTTAGCAAGATCATTTCATTGTCTACTTTATACTATTTTCACCCTATATCCATATTGCATATTTAATATATTTTCCTAGCTGTGTCAAGATGGATTTGTATTCTCGACAAGCATCAATATTGAGTGGGGATATAATAATCCAACCAAAACTGTCATTACAACTAAGGTCCCAGTGTCTAGAAAATAATAAAATTTGTTGGACCACGTCCAAATTGCCTATAACCATATCCTTTTTTTCTAGGACAAATAATGATAAAATGCCTTTGGGTTTAAATGGATAAATCAACCCATCATCCATGTAATTAACATATTAAACTCTAAACCACACAACCCCCAAAATTTGACCTCATATAGTCCCACATTAAGAGTCTAAAATATCCTTTGATAGATAGAGTTAATTTGAGAGAGAGAGAGAGAGAAAACATGACCAAAACCCAACTTGAAAAAGAGCCTCTTTCCCTACAAGAGAGCAAAGTCTACTTGGGCCATTGTTCCTATTCAAATGTGGCTCTATCTAGTCCTAGTCCATGACCATTATTTCACAACTATTTTGTTTGAAATTTTCACCTTGGAACAAGATATGTTCAATTCTAAGGAATTTTTGAAAAATAAATAAATCAGTGGTTATATCTAGAGATTTTGATTTTTCAGATTTTAGATGGCACCATTGGATAAACCAGTTAGTATGGTTCTTCAGAGTTTCAGTAATTTCTCAACTATTAGTACTTCATTTTACCATTTATTCTTAATTACTAGTGATCTAGTCATCGAAAATGTGCAAAATGTAGTTGTCTAAATAGTAACATTCACACAGTTTGTTAATTTATTATGTCAAAACATGGCATCCATGATTAAACCAATTCATTACACATGACTAATTGAATGATTAGTCATTTCATAAAACAATGGGTCCAATTCAACTAAAAATCGCATAAACAATTAACTTAATCAAAAAGGATTATTCATGGATGCCATGTTTTGATGTAATAATATTGTTCAAAAAACTCAACAATTGCCTTGGTGGTAGCAACCTAATCAAATTCCTTAGACAACAAAATAATACTATTAATTATAAATTCAAAGAAATTTACCTTGGCTAGTTACTAAAACGAGTAGCTATATATATATTTTAAAATTACAATTAATTAGAATTGGTGAACCAACACATTGACATCAATGATAAGCCTATACGGTTAAAAACTTAACCAAGTATACAATCAACCAAACTATACAACTACACAAAATTGGTACTTAGTATTTTCAGCTTGTTAAAGTGAACCAATAGCCATTAGTGCACCAATTCAGGATGAGGCCATTCAAGTTGTTTTGGGGATGAACCAAAAACACATCCTCTTCCCCTACCTAGGGATTTTTCAGCCCCCTTTTCAGCCCCAAAATTTTCCCCTCCTACCTACCTCCCCCCTCCTACCTCCCTCATCTCATTTCTTGTTCATTCCATTGGGAGAACTTTCGAACTTGAGTAGTTCAAAGCTTCGAGAGACACGAAACACAAGACTCGAGGAAGGTGGAAAGTTCAATGTTGAAGGAAAATGGAAAGGAGAAGGCAAGAGGAGTGCTTCATCCCAAAAGCAAAAGTGGGAGAAGAAAGGTAAACTCCTTCCTTTCTTTATATTTTTTTAATGTTTGAAGTGAAAAAGGAGATGGCACAAGCATGCCATTGCCTTTTTTTCTTTTTTCTTCTTTTGTTTTTTTGCTATGAATAAGGCAACAATAGTAACCTTGTTATCATCACCCAATTTTCCTTCTTTTTGCTTGAAGCGAAGAAGACAATGACAACAAACTTGTTACTGTCGCATTTTTTTTCTTCTATTGTTATTATTGCAAACAAGGCGATAAAAACAAGCTTGTTGTTGTTGCCCATTTTCTTCTTCTTTTTGCTTGAAGCAAAAATGGGTGATGACAACAAGCTTAACGTCATTGCATTTTTTTTCTTTCGTTATTATTGTTGCAAACAAGGTGACAATAACAAGCTTGCTATCATTGCCCATTTTTTTTTCTTTTTGCTTGAAATGAAGAAGGCAACAATTGTAAGCTTGCTACCCTTGTTTTTTTTCTTTCTGTTGGTGTTGTTGCAAAGAAGGTGATAGTAGCTACTGTCACATTTTTCAAGTGTTTTGCTGCAAAGAAGGCGATGGAAGCAAATCGTCGCCTTTTAAAAAAATAATTTAGTTTGCTTTCTTTTTTTCCTTTTTCTTTTTCTCTAGTCCTTTTGTTGCAAAAATTGTTAATTTGTTCATCAGAATCAACAATTGGGGAACAAAATGTTGCTCCATCAGAACTAGGAGTTAATGAATCAAGCAATCCATGTGGTTCAAAAGTTGGCAATGGTGGTTGTTGCAATTCAAATGATAAGATCTTTCCCAACACAAATTGAGAGTTTTGATCAAGAAATGATGGGTTAGATTGTTTTAAAATTTACATACATTAGATCAAATGTATAAAAAAAATTGTACAAAAGGATTTAAATTTAATTATACTTGCACCTTCCATCATTTGATGGAATTCATGGGAGTTTTTTTTCAAAATTTTTTTATTGCAATACTTGAAAGAGATTAAAATTTGTAGTAGTTGCATCTAATTGTGTGATTTTATGTTTTGTAATACCTGCATTTTATTGTGTGATCTTTTTATGCCTAAGGTTTTAGGGTTAGGGTTTTTTATTATAAAGTAAGGATTTATTTATTTTTATAATTTTTGGTTTAGTTTGAGAGCTTGAAACTAACTAGGCTTTTCAGCCACTAGTGGCCCATTGTCCACCTCATATGGGTCAAAAAGACAAAAAACGGATGAAGGTTGGGTTGAAATGGAAATGTAAAGTTAGCATTTGCATTGTCACATATTCTACCAAATGGTTATTGACCAAACATTTAAAGGAGGTGCATGGCTTAGTGGGAAAAAAAACCAAACCTAGGAGTTTTCAATTTCTGAAAGAGGTCTTTGACATCAAGACCATGCTAAAATGAACATTCGCATCTTGGGAGATGCCATGTTCATGCAAAAATAGAATGATCAAAAAGTTGCTAGTTGCATTCGTGCCAAAGCCCAATGCAAGTGGGATAAGTTAGTAATTATTATAAAACAATGTTCACCGTTACTAAAACCAATTTTGGTGAAATTAATTTTAAAACAGGTGTTGTAAGTGTTGGGTCTTAATGCATGGGGCATGGGATGCATGTTTTGAAATGCAGCATCACAAATGGAGAAGGACAAAAATTTATAATAGATGATCTAATCCACCCGTTTTGCATATGCACAATAATTGAAAATGGCATGGGATGTCAAAAATCAGAATTGAGAGTCCACTGAAGTGAATCGGACATAAGAGTTGATAGTCGTATTGGATTTCCATGAATCTAAAATGATTCACGGAAAATACGAAAAAATAATAATCAATGTTTATTGTTTTTTTATAATTTTGTTTCATCCAAGGTGTGGTAGGGTTTAATTTGGTGGTCTTTTTGGGTGTTTATAGGGTTCATGGCACAACAAAAGGGAGTTTGTTGCAAATGGAGTTCATGTTGAAATGCAATGCCACCATCTATACACTGTTCATCATGTAACAAGGGTTGCAAATGTAATAGTTGCTTATTGAACTAAACACAACGTTGTAGATATGATATAGTTAGCTAGGTTTTTTCAACCTTTTCATTTTTTGGACTACCCAATTTTTGAATTTTGGTCCTTTGATATACTGTAGTGAACCCTTTTTTTCATTGGGTTATTTAGCCATTTTTTGATCCACTCATTTTTGTAAATCTTTTATCAATATAATATTTTCTTTTAGTCACACTTGTTTGATGGGCATATGGTTAATCATATATGCTTTCTTTTTTATCATATTTTTAGTGTTTTAAATGTAAGAATCAAAACTTAAATAGTCCCATATGCACATTTTATAATTAATTTGTCTAGGGTTTATAAAGATGAAATGAACATTGTGCAATACCTAAATCTAATGTATTAAGACTCACATCACTTAAAGATTTAAAAAATAATACCCACACTCTAATTAATTTATTGGCATTGTCATGAAACCAAACATGCAATACCTACGTCCTTTCTATTCTAACTTCTATAAGGCCATTTCAAATATGCAATACTCGCATATAGGTCTCCATTGTAATATTTACGTGACTCATATGACATGATAATCCAGTTTAAGTATTAACAAATAATGTCATAATTAAAGAAGTACTAAAAAAAAATTTCAGATAATGTAATTGATTGATTACCATATTTAAACAATCATTTATTTCTTAATATTAATTAACTGATTATTTGGTTGAACTTTAATTATTCAAATAATTAAAAATTAGATTCAAAAATCAAATTGATAAATTGATATTTAATTTATTATCTTAATTATATATTTTTTATGTTGATAAGTTATTCAAATCATTATTTTAAATAATTATTCATGACAATTAATTGTCATAAATTAATTTAAGTATAAAAAAAAATATTTTGGACACCCAAACCACTTATTGGTTATTTTGAAGTGACATCACATGTGGGTATCGCATTTAAGCTTGATTATTCACCTAAGGTTGATTAAATCACCTATGGATTATTTTGAAATGAACTTGCATGTGGGTATTGCATATAGGATTTGGTCTTCATTCAAAGGCCCACCCAAACTACATATTGGTTATTTTGAAATGACCTTACATGTGTGTATTTCATTTAGGGTTAGGTTTGCACCTCAATTTACCTAAATCACTTATGGGTTATATATAAAAAAATTTGAATATGGGTATTACATTTAGGGCTGAGTACTCATATAATTTTGCAATAAGCACACACATATTTATTTTCACCAACTAGAAATTTGGCCTTAAGTTTTTGAATAATTAAATAAAATTTGTAACAAAACACAAAAGAAAGTATGTCTTTTACCATTTGGTAATATTTCCAAGTTGAATTTTTTCACTTTTAAAAAAAAAAATATAAAATGACTTTGGATTGTTTTATATATGCTTAAGCCTTAAAAATTCTGTCCAAAATGGACCTTAGATTTATTTTAATTATTATAGAAATGTAAAGCAAATGTTGATTAATTTATATGTCCCAAATTCTAAACCCAAACCATAATTCTAACATTAAGTAAAAGATTTTACATTAAGCTTTAACTTTCTATACCATCAATGTAACAAATTTTGCATTATGTTCATTTTTATATATGTTAAATCATACTATAAGGTGAACAAATAATTTTGAAAACATGAATTTCATGATGTATTAGTGAGGAATCAAATATTTAAAAAACATTTTATATTTCATGGTTATTGAATTATTGCAATATGATACGAATATTGCATTCAAACAAAAAGGGGTTAAGAAATCTTGAACTTTAACATCTATGGAACATATGGAAACAAAGGAAATTCATAATTATGCTGTAAATTTGAATAAGTGGTAAAATAAAAAACTAATACAATGAGCAAAGTCTAGAGTATAAACCTTAAGCCTTCATATATATGAACCAAATTCCTAAACATTAAATCATAAAGTATAACCCTAAAAATCTAAATGATATTTTGCCATAAGTCCTATTATAACCCTAACAATACAAACCCTAACAAAAAAAAGTCCTAATGATATATGCCCTAAACCTTAAAAACTATACAAAGTATACAAATTATAAAATGCAAAAAAATAAAATTAAAAAGAACATAGGAAAAAAATTAAAAACCAAAATTTAAAGCTTTTAAATTACAAACATTTATTGACAAAAAAACATTAATCTTTAAAAAAATCAAATAAATTTCATAAAAAACCAAAAAAAAGATATGTTTCTTACCTTTGTGTGCCCTTTCCAAGCTAATTTTTTCCATTCTATTTGAAGAAGATATAAAATGAAATTATATTACTTCACATATGTTTAAACCTTAAAAATTTCCCCCCAAATTTAACTTAGTTTAAGTTAATTATTATAAATTTGTGAAAAATTTGCTAACTAAATTTATATGTCCCAACCCTAAACTTAAACCATAATTTAATAATACATATTTCTAATAATTAGATGAAAAGATGTATTGTAATATCCATTGCATAAAGAAATTAAATAAATAAAATTTAGAAAAATATGCATTAACTAAACCAAAATGGCTACAATTATGACATTTGCTTCCACTATAAATTGTTTGTAATAACTACATATGGG
>Ga0116227_10004217_pt1 | contig 31331 bp, 29 predicted proteins | sample S1TSphgellanicum_FD_89693 | JGI IMG/M metagenome (GOLD analysis project Ga0116227, IMG submission 89693) | Host-associated microbial communities from peat moss isolated from Minnesota, USA - S1T2_Fb - Sphagnum magellanicum MG | ecosystem: Host-associated > Plants > Peat moss > Unclassified... | reverse complement strand
TTAAAAAATAATAAAGAGATGACGAAAAAAAAGAGGCAAAAAAAAAAAAAAAGCAGAACCCCCCCGCCCCCCCCCCCACAAAACCCTAAATCCTGAACCCCACAACAGGACCACTCTGGACTTTGGTATGTTCAAAGTCCATATCAACCCAACAACACTGGTCATTCATTCATGACTTATGGCCATCTTCTAGTTCTAGTCCAACTGATAAAACATCACTATCTACTTCTTATTGCACACACAACAAGCCAAAAGGCAAAAGGAAATAGGATTGATTACATTGAAAATTTATTAATTTCTATAAATGTTATGTGGATTATAGCAAAACAATGAAACATGTCTTAATCTATCACAAGTCAGCCTCCATAACTGGAAGCAAGCTCCCACATCATTTCCAAAAATGAAATCACCCATATTAGTTGAAATGACCAACATTGAATGCAATAGTGTTACATGGGTTAACCTACAAATTAGCAACTAAAAACCCAATACATTTTGAAATAATATGCACTTAGGTAGGAAATTTGAGGGATGAATGATGTCAATTTCTATAATTATAACTTTCATTTGCACTACTACCTAAAGGTTGAGATTAAGTTCAAGTTCAAAGGTTCAAAGTTTGCCATAGTATAAATTTCAAATGAAAAATTACTGAATCAAAAATTTAGTTGCTTTTGTCATCACATGGCATCTTAATTAATATCCAATAAATTCATTTTCCCAATTTGGAGAATTTGGGTTTTTTAAATCTCCCCCAAAACATATTGTTTTTAAAAATTAGAAAAAGGTCTCTGAACCCTTCCTCCACACTTTACTAGCTACGTAAGTAATTTTACTAATTACCACATAGGTATTATTAGGTAGGGATAAATTTAGAATGTGTGGGCAGAAGTTATTTATTTATTTATGTATTTATTATTCTCCCTCCACTCAATCTTTACCGTTGATTTGCGTCGTCAAGTCTATTGCAGGCCCTAGATTCCGAGATATTAAAATTTCGTCAAAAAAAAGTGCTAATTTCCCATTGGTTGAGTGACCAGAGAAAATCACAGTCGCAGATCCGTAAGAATAGGAACGGATCCGATGCGTTGAAAATACAAAACCCCACGATCTGGACATCGACGGCTTCAAACTAGCGGTATTTACAACAAGCGTAAAATCCTGACCGTCGGAACCCGTTCCCGATGGAAGCTCGAGTCTTTTGTGCTGATGACCTGCCGTCGATGAGAGCTCATCCAGCGGCTGAAAATTAGCACCCTGTCGGACCCTTGCATGCGGCGGGCGAGCGCGCAAAGCGGCTCATTTTGGGACGACGGAGGCGGGGGAAGCGCAGTGCAGTCCGCACACGAGCTGTCAGAGCTCGGGCGATGTCAAGCGCGATCACGTTAGAAATCTTACTCTAGAGGAGAGAATAACAAAACATCATGAAGATTGTGATCAGTAATTTCTAGTGGAATTCTCCATTTTGTTTTTCCTCGCAAGAATCGTCTACAGTACAGCATTGTTGTTGTGCTTGCAGTTGTCCAGTTTGGGGTCTAGAGACGGACGACTACGTTGCAATGGTTATTGACGAGTTCGTTGTGGATGATGTTATGATGAAGAGCCTAAGTTCCTGTGGTGATGTTGAGGACTGTAGTAATGCTGTAGCAGCAGGAGCGATTCTTTCGGCGGATGATGAGAATTACATGAGTTTATACGACCTGCACGGATTCCAACGTGACGATAATGCTAAGCTGCTGGATCTGCATGGGTTTCCTCCGCTTGACATAGCGTCTACGAAGATCATGTCGAACAGCTTCGGTGCGTTTCATGAAGCTTGGCGCAGGACGGATGAGTTGTGGGAATTAGGAGGACTGCCAGCTCTTGATCACACCTTCAGTGGATTCACGACAATTCCAGACGAGAGTATAGATGGTGGCCATGCTGATCACCGCATCATGATGAGCAGTCCAGATCATGAACAGCCACCGTATTGCGCTGATCTGATAGGAAGTGATCAGCTACATTGCGAGTATATGGAGATTGAAGAGAATTGTTGGATTCCCGATCAGTCCACAACTGCAACCTGCGACACAGCAATTCGGAACTTAATGGAAGCTGACTCTCTGGAAGACCCCGCCAGACTATGTACCACAGCAGCTGCTCCTGCTCGGGGTACGGACATTCTATATGCCGATAGAATGTCAGGTGGAATGTGGACGCAGCAGGTCTTCATTCGTGATCGAAGTACTACCTGCAGCTTCGTTCCGCTGCAGGTCCCAGCTGATGCAGATGCAGCAGCACTACATAAGCTTGGGAGAGTCCGCCTGGGATATTCTCATTCGGAGTTATTGGATTGGGTACCTTGCGCTCAAGGCGCAGTGAGCATTGCCGAAAGCATGAGACTTGTTGAAGAGCACAAACAGGTCGTCAGCTTCGACATGCTCTTCAATAGAGACGACCAAGCTGCTAATGGAGACAACACATGTTTATATGATGTCACACAAGTCTCTCAGTCTCTGCAAGCTGCTGAGCAACCGCGCCATGAATCTTGTGAGCAGTCACGGATGGATATAGCGCCATGTGTCGATCAGCCGACTCCTCATAAGGAGTTTGGTATGACTAGATCAGCACATGTACACGGTAGCACGAAATCACCTCGGAAAAAACTCATTGGAGTGACTAAGTAAGTAGCAGAAAGTATAGCAAACTCGATACTGTAGATTCATGCTCTGGAATTCTTTGTTGTAGCTAGTGAAGTGAAGTGATCTTGTTGGTGACCGTCAGCAATTCATGTGTTTCTGACACAAGTTCTTATAATTCTTTCCACTCATGTCTGCAGGCACCGAACATCCGAAAGGTTTGAAGCTCATGTCTGGAACGATTTGGACAAGTCCACCAAGAGGTGCGGCAAGCAGGGTAAGTACTAGACACTGAACTAATAGCAGGCTGCTGCAACCACTGCAGCTGAGTATAGCTCAAACAGTTGCTCGATACAAGATATGAGCTAGAGAAAATCAGGCCTTAAAACTAAGTACAATTGGTTGAATCTAACAACCCTAGAATTGAAGTGCACAGTACTGATCATCATCAACTCGAATTTCAGAAGAAACAAAAAAAGACACTTTGTTCATGTTTTGTTGATGTCAAACTTAGGGGTTTCTGCTCATGATGTGTTTGGGTGGGTGGTGGGTGGGTGGGGTGGTTTCTTTCTTTGCTTTGGACATGATCCTGATGTGGACGTGCTTCAACATATATTATGTTGGAATTTCCAATCATCAACAACATCTCTAACAGAGTATCTTGGTTAGCTGCTTCAAGATTCCACTTTCCCAAATAGACCATCCTTAATTTTTTGCACCATCTTGTTCTGATTCATAAACCCATTTGCATGCTCAAAACACAAGAAGCTGGCTTGGGTCGTAACCTTGGGCACTGATTGGGTTGTGTGTAGGCCACTATGTATCTCGGATAGAAGCTGCTAGAATACATGATCTGTCAGCCCTGAAGCTGGGCATTCCTTCAAGGAGACCATATGCAATTAATTTCCCAGTAAGAATTTATCTCAAAGCATTTAATTGGCAATGGCCTGCAATTTACAGAGATGATCTCTCATTCTAGATCATGTTCCAAACCTTCTGATTCTATGTCATGTTCTTTTGTATGATCAGGGGGACTTATATCATGAGGATTTGGAAGAAATGAAAGATGTACCTTGGAAGGATTACCTGTGGATTCTCAAGAGGTAAGTGCTATGTAGTATTTCTAAACCATGAAACTCTTGGCCGGAAGTGCTGTATTTTGTTTTGAATTTGCAGCTTGGCAGATGTGAACCCAATGATTCATTTAGATCTAGTGATCATAACTGATGTGAACATGAATTATCAGACTAATCTGAAGGATCTACTTTTTTCTTTGCTCAATCTGTGTACAGGAGATCCCACGGATTTACTCGTGGAAGCTCCTGTTTCATAGGAGTGACCAGGTAAACATTTGAATTCCATCATGGCCGGGGAAAATTTTATGCTTCAATTGATGGTGAAAAATAGGTTAAGAACTCAGTACATAGGCAACTGCCAACCCTGCATAGGAATTTATAGGAAACGTGGGATTTGTTGATGTGCAGCTCAAAGAAGCATTCCAAATGGGAGGCTCGAGTGGGTTACAACAAAACTCCCAGTTCCAAGAATGACTTGTATCTGGGTATCCATGGTGAGTTTCTGCAACTTCTCTTTACTCTGATAATATTCTGGATCAAGTGGAAGAATTTAGTTGAAACTTACGAGTAATTATGGCAGCTGGAGATAAATTGGCTGTAGAAAATTCCATGTATCAGGACTGTTCTCATATGTTCTGGAAGTTGAAGCATAGGTAACTTCAAGAACAAACTGAAATGTGTTAAGAAACTGGCAGTTTAGGTATGCATAAATTGAGCCTAAGCTCATAAGTTTGTGTTATTGGGTGCAAATGCAGTTGATAAGATAGTGGCTGCACATGCACATGATCTGGCTGCATTGCATTTCCACAAGGGGAAGAGACATTGCAAGACAAACTTCCACCCTGCCAGTTACCCAAGGGAGGCAATTGACATGTTTATGCAATCTGTGCAAAAGGGGGATTTCACTGTGCCCTTTCTTGACAAGATGCCCAGCTACAAATTGAGCTTCAAATGTCTGCAGCAGCCTTAGTCCATCAGCTGAACCTTGAATTTGTACAGTCTTGATCCAGATGTTTTGTACATACAACTGTTTTTCATCACAAGTTTTCAAACTCTTTCCCTACACATGTCAAAAGAGTTTCTTGTGGTTAAATCCTCAAAATTGGATTGCAGCAACTTGCATCACATGTGGCACTAAATTTCAAGCCAATGTTTCATCTCTGAACTTGTGCCTGAGTTTCTGACGTCATTAACCTTTTTCAGCTCAGCATTTGAGTGCAGATGGCGTGCAGTGGATTTGATTCTTTTGAAGCTGCATTTTTCTTTATTCCGATCAGAACAGATGAAGCAATACCTGGCTCTTAACATGTTGCATTTGCCTACCATAGCATCAAGACATGAGTCATGACATTCTAGATAACACGGGTAAAATGCCACTCAAAGAAACATGCTTGGCTCCTGCTGTGGGGATTCTAACTGATTTGTCCACTTCAGTCTTTCTCAAACTCTGTTTGCTCTGGGTCCCTTCACAGTAGTTATGCTTGGCTTCATAGTAGCCCTTGTAAAAGGCTGCAAGCTCTACCATGAACACAACATGGACACAACAGGGAGAAAATATGTGTTTAGATCCAATATTGCAATTTCTGTCAATACAGTACTTTGGCACAGGTTGAAGAGCAAAGGACTTAACTGCAGTGAGGCCCTGCAGGGCACCTCTATTGTGCCATATCTATGTCTATTTTTCAATAGCCTATTGTCACAATTGTCACACTTGCACATTTTGCAACATAAGTTTTCTCAAACATATCAAACTTTTAATGCACCCGTCCAATAGGAAAAATGAGAAACCATTTTCAGCATTGCAAGTGGTTTGTTGAGAAACCACAATGTTTCTCAACAAAAATTCTAATGCATATTATGGGTATCTTATTCACAAAATTACAACCTATTTTGAAACAAGGTTGCACTGCTTTTGTGATGTAAAACACAATTGATTTTGTCTCATGGCTTCATCAACTTCAACGAATTCGCTACATTGATTCTTGAATCTTTGCAACAATTTTGAGTCACATTTGTTCCTCTTGCATGACTCAAGATTTGCAATGTTCCGCAGAATGGGTCCTTGAAAATGTCCTGCAGACTGCACAGACAAAGCCATAGCCCCCAGAGCTTCAGGAGCTATCTCATTTCCTTCATCCTGCGAGCACTTACTCCTCATATTGTTGATTATAACAAGCAATGATCAATCAAGGGGAGGATTCCCAAAACCACTTACTAGAGGTGAAGATTCACTTCACTGTCCTCTCCTAGAGCTTGGCTGCAGGAGTACTTGAACCTTCGTCATTCCACTTTGGCAACCTTTTTCAATGAGTGACAGGCCCAGGAAGATTCTGCACAGACAACAAGCAGCAGGATCCTTTCTTCTGCTTGCAAAGATTGGTGCATGATCCTTCAATCCTGTAGACCAAAATTCAGAACAAACAGCCACATGAGTGGCATGAAGCAGAGACAACAGCAAGCTATGTGCTCTTCAATCAATTCACTTCCCACTCTCACTTCATCTCAACAACACTCCATCATTTGCGCTGCTCTTGCTGAAGAATAATCATGAGTGGAATTCTCATTGCAATGTCTGACCAAATACAGAAAGAATCGGTGCTATAGTGTCCTTTGTATATTATTATCTCTAGAAATTGCTGGAGCTTCACTTGATTCGATTCTGAAACATCTGGAACGATGATCATCATTTAAACAAAAAATTTGAGAAAGAGAAGGTCGCAAGAGAAGATTGGAATTGTGTCAAACTGCATCAAACCTTGTTTGCAGTAGTATTGTTATCTTTAACAAAATGTCCATTCTTGCCACCATGTGTTTTCCCTTCACACTGAGATACAATCTATCTGTAGTTGGAAATGAGTATGTAATCAAAACTTCCCTCAAATCCATCATGCAACAAACTATCAATCAATCCAAAATATTCTTTGGTATTTTACACACAAGAAAATGAAAGGGATTTTTTTCCCCTCTTTCTCATTTCATAATAGTTCTTCAATTGCAGCTTCCATATTGGAATGTCCTTCGGCAAGCAAGCATTTACACTACTTGCTATGCATCATCTCCATCACTGAATAGGAGTGGCAAGCCTTACAATGTACATCCATATAAACCACATGTCATGATGCACTTTACATGTCAAAGGCTTTATGCACATACAATGTTTTTTTCTTTTTTCTTTTTTCCTCCTAGTTCTCTGCTCAAGGTTAACCCTTAAGAAGCCATGGCTTTTGGGTTCTCCGGATTTTAGATCCATTGTAAGAATGGGGTTTGTAATGATTTGAGTCAAATGGGTCACTCTTAATTCTAGGGGCAATGCTTTTTTGTTGGGGTAGAGATATCAGATAGTGAAGTACACTCTTGTTGTTTGATGGTTGATAAGAGTATAGGTATTGTTTGTTGCATGTACCTATTGGGTGCCTTTGCTCAATTAATTTGTTACACAAAATGTTTTTAGGGTAACCAAACTTCAAAGGAAAAAAGGAAGCAATGTTGGATTGATAGATTCTTTTTTTTTGGCAGTCAAGTTTCTAGAGCCAATTTTTGTGTCTGAATTTAATGTGAAGGCAAATTGTTATGTCACTTAATGCTCTGAGGAAATGATTTTGACATGATGCCAAACTTTTTGATCAGGCTGTTGGGTTTTTTTCGGTTCAGTAGCTCTCCTAATTTGAGGTGGTTTGTGGCAAGAGAATTTGTCATTGAAGCTTTTGGGTAGCTCTTGAATTGAGGCATTGTGGTAAGAGAATTTTGTTGTTGATCTTAGCTTTTGGGTTAGCCTATCTCAGGAATTGAGTGACTTGGCATTGCAGTAGACACAAAAGAAAGTTGATGGGTGCAAAGTGCAAACCAGATTTTGAAATATGTTGCAAGAATTGGTTGCTCTAGAATTGAAAACAATATGTGAAATTGGGTGGAGTATGATTTTAACATTATAGACAACAGCAAAGTTCATGGGATTTTGCTTTTGTGAGAGGAGGAGATACAAAAGTTGAACATGAAAAAGTTTGAAGGTGCAAATCAATGTTGTTGGGCTCAAGGGTTGCAACAACCCAGCAGCATGGGGTGGTAAAGAATGGCATTGAATAACAATGCACAACAGATCATCATGGTCTTCTTGTACCTGTATTTTGGGAGACATTTGAAACCATTTTAAGAGGATTGTGCAGCAGCAGGTAGGTGTATACCTATTGGATGTTCTTGAGAGGAAACAACAGATAAAGTTCAACTCATGGCTTAAGGATGACATCCCAAGGGTGGATTTCCTTGAAGCAAAAAATCTCCACAAATCATATGTGAATTTCAAGGGTGTGCGAGAGAGAATTCCTTGCAAAAGAGTTCTTCTTCAGATTGCAGATTTAGTTTTTGCTCATTGTGAAAGCATTGTGTTTGTCTCATTCATGCTTGAGATTTTGATGTGTGTAATTTCAGTTGATTTCTATGTTATGGGCAAGCTTTGGATTGCCACAATTTAGGTGCTCCAGGGTAGTACTAACTATCAATTGAAATTCTTGTCCTACATTGTGTGTGCAGTTGATGTCGCAGAAAGCAAATTGGGTTTAAGAGATTCCGGAGTTGATGTTGCAAAAGGAATTGGATTTGAGAAATCCTGGACTTGATGTGGAAGAAGAAGAATAGTTGTACCCATTATGCCTTTCTTTACTGTGTCAATAGCAGCAACAAGTGTGATCCATGATGGTAAGGGCAGTCTGAGATTTCTGAGAAATATTCCTGAACAGGAGTTCAAATTGATTCCCAAGAAGAAGAAGAAGATGCAGCAGGCAAGTAATTACAGTAATAGTGATGCAAGAATCAAGCCACCCATTGTTGCACTTGAATGGGGGAAGATTTGGAGTGATTTTGAAGGTGGGTTGTTGAGACCTGTGCTAGCATTAAGTGTGGCAGGAGCGGCAATTCTGGTATCGTATTCACAACGTCTTGGGATTGAGAAAGAGATGGCTATTTCCATTGCTCGTGCCTTCATACAACTCTCCATCATTGGCTTTGTTTTGGAGTTCATCTTCAATCAATCGAATGTTGCATGGATTTTTGTGGCATACATTTCAATGGTTTCTGTAGCAGGTTATACAGCAGGAAGGCGAGCAAGGCATGTACCCAATGGAGGCTACATTTCTGGACTCTCCATTTTCGTGGGGACAAGCTTGACATTGCTAATGTTAGTGGCATGTAATGTATTTCCATTCACTCCCAGGTACATTATCCCCATCGCTGGCATGATGGTTGGAAATTCCATGGGTGTAACAGGGGTGACATTGAGACGGATGCAAGAAGATATGCAAGCACAGCAAGGATTGATAGAGACAGCTTTAGCATTGGGAGCAACACCCAGACAGGCAACATTGAAGCAAGTGCAACGAGCTCTCATTGTGGGTCTTTCTCCTACTCTTGACAATGCAAAGACAGTAGGTTTGATTTCTTTGCCAGGAGCAATGACAGGTCTCATCATGGGTGGTGCATCACCCATGCTTGCAATCCAGCTACAAATTGTGGTGATGAACATGTTGCTGGGAGCTTCAACTTTCAGCGGTGTATTGGCTACATTTCTAAGTTGGCCTTTCTTCTTCACTAAATCATACCAGCTCGAAACAAAGGTGCTGATTGCAGACTAAGAAGAAGCAGCAGCAGTAGCTCCAACTTCCCCTGTTGCAATCCAAGGTTGAAAAATTATCCACTTCCTTTATTGCTCATTGCAAATCTCCTCTCCTGCCTGCAAATCTCTTCTCCTCCTTCCTTTTCCATAGTTGTTGCTGTCAAAATTCCAAGGTTTTTCTTTGATTATATTTTGATGAAATCAGAAAGCTTTGCTCAAATTGTTGCTACTCCTGTGATTCTGAAGTGATCAATTGATCACTACATATGCTTTTTCCATGGATCCTAGCAACTGGGTGCTTGCTTTCTTGACTGTGGTGCTTGATTTTTGTTATAAGACCACCACTGCTTGATTGATGTAATTTCCATTCTATGAAACCTTTTTGGATCTGCAGCTTTTTATGAATGCGATTCACAGATCTTCTCCATCAACCCTAGATCATTCAAGTCTGGCAAAAAAAACCCACAAAACGTCAGTTGTCTTCCCATAAAAGAAACACATCATAAAACATCAATCTATCTACCCAAAAAAATCCTTGCCATAAAATATCGATCTATCTTTCCATAAATAAAAATCATTATGAAATGGTCCATTGCAAAAGAAAAAGAAAAAAACAGAACCGGGGAGGCAGCCCATCTACTGAATAGGAGAAGAGAGATGATCAAATGTAATTCCCTTGCCTCAAATGGGTTGTTGAAGTTTTGTGTAATTGTAAGAGAAATTCCACACATGCATTTAATAACTTTCCATCAAAGCTTGATGATAATCATGAATATCAAATTAATTACCAGGAGGCAGAAATGAAAGAAGATCTAGTCATTGATTCAAAAATTAACATAGATCATAATAAGTGCTACTCATACAAGAGGGCAGCTCATTCAGGTTAATGGTGGTTGTTGATTACAATCAACTGTTACAAAAAAAATTGCTAGCTTTTTTCGTTGTGCCAATGGTGTGATTGTTGTTTATTCATGTTGTAGTAGATGCAACAAGGTGCTAAACCAAATTTGCATACAAGGACATTAGTTGTTTGATTCTATGGAAAGATGAATTTGAAGATAGTTACTCAAATGAGACAAGTTTTTAATTGATGTCTTGGGTGGTTCGAGTCCCTCAAGGAGATTTGACTTTGTCTCAAAAAAATTCATTTTAATTTTGCTTGGCAAATCAATTTAGTCACCATGACTATATGTGGAAATTACCTCAATTGCAAATAATTTAGAACAACAAATTCAAGTTATTTAGTTTTTTCATCATCTAGATGTTAGTATTGAACCAAACTCCTCTTAGTACTTCCAGTTCTCTTGACTCTAATTGATTTCATCATTTTTTCAGTTCAACTTGAAGTTGTCAACATTTTATCCAATTAATAGCTTAATTGCATACTTTCTAGTTCATTAGTATGGAGGTGTGCTGGTGATCAATTCCTAATGCTTCCAAACATGGGAGCAATCCTAATGATGTTAATTTTCAACGAAGGTAATAAAGTTAGTAGCAAAAGAAGGGGACTCAAAGCTAAGAGCCACAATTGTCCCATAAAGGGGATGAGCTCAAGGTGAGATCACAACTTGGCACTCAAACAAAGTTTAAACTTGATTTTTAAATTTTCTCTCATTGTTAGTATATTTGTTTGACAAATAGTTTGAATCTTGTGCAATAAATGACCATATTCAACATTTGAGACTTATTCAAAACTTTGTTTTAATGAAATTTACTCATTTTGCAAAGAATAGGCAATAGCAATTAAGGGTGAAAAAGGATTGTAGGGTGAAATAAAGGCCAAAAGATAACGTATTTAAGAAATTTTTAACATACTAAATACTTGTTGTAACTTTGAAACTACTAAACCAAGTTACAAAACAATGTTATGCATGTAAGTGTAAATCATTTATGCTTACATGCCAAATGTTTTACATTTAAATTTCATGTCATGTATATATTGGGATTTACATTTGCATTTGCACAACATGCATGTATATATTTATGACATACATTTACATGACACCATGCAAAACATTTTGTTTTGCAAATGTAAATTAATGTGCGATACTCTCATGAGGGTATTGCACTACCCACTACCTGTGGAGATTATGGTTTGTATAAAAGCACATGCATTGCATCTCACACTTTTCATTGGTGGTTGTGGTTTTTAAAATCAAGGCAAGATCATAACAAATGCAAGATGAAAAATGGGAGCTTGTAAAAAAACAAGTCATTAATGAAGCTTGTAGCAATGTTAAGAATTGCAAGATGACCATGATACCATCAATTAAACTTGAAAAATTTATAAATTGAAAAGAGCAACATGGAGGAACTAACATTAAACCTTGTTGCAAGACCAGAATGAAAGGAATTACAAGAAAACCACAAGAAAAACAAGAGTAAAATGATAAAAAAGGTAATGAGTAAGAAGTAAGAAGCTCATGTAAAACAAATCATTGTTGGAGCTTTGAACAATGCAAAAAGAAGAAGTAAGATGATGACAACACCACCATTTGCACTTGCAAACAACCTTTAGATAACGGGGAACAACATAAGGGAGCTTACAAGATCACAATGAAAGATATTTTTGCAAGATATCATTCCTCCATACCTATTTTCTCTTTTCCCATGCCTACCATTTGTCCTTTCCCCCCTTTTTTTCTTTTATTTGTTGAGCAAACTCCACTTCCACAAATTGTTGTCTTAAACCTTGGAAAGAGAGAAGAAAAAATGAGAAATGCAATATTGCATATATTATTATGTGTTTTGTTCAATTATTTGTTTAAATTGTTATATATGGCTTTACATGGTGTGAAAAACTATATAAATGTATGTGTTTTTGTGGGTGATTTGCATGTATGCTAGTCTTGTTTTACACATGATGAAATAGCTTTACATGGTTGTACATTTACATTTGAAATGTATATATTTTTGTTATACACATGTGGAAGCAAGATATTTTATACATATTTGTTATCTTGTTTTCTACTTGACAGCAAGAAAAAAATAATTTTATAAATTTTTAACGTTCTTCTAACACTTCAAAACAAATAAAACTTTTAATTTTTCTCATGAGCATCTTTAGCTTCCTTTTAATTTCTCAAAAAAAATTTGTGTCATATCATTTAGACTTGAAAAAGTACCTAACAAATATCTCCAACAATTACATCATTTAAAAAAAATTTAACCCATTTATTATTAATTAATGTCAAACCCTTTGATGATGATCACCAATGATGCTACAATAAAAAATCCATTAAAAACACAATAAACCAATGATATCATTAGGCTACCAATAAGGCATATTTTGTAAAAAAATTTAATAGATGGATATGCATTAAAAAAAATTCAAAATTTTATTTTTCAAGGTGGGTCAAGATTCAAGTTCAATTTTGTTCTTTCAGCAGAAGTGAATTTTTTGGTTCTAAAATTCAAATTAACTATTGATACATACAAAGCTTATTATGCATATTCAAAATTTAGATGATAACAATTTTTTTCCACTCGCATGAGAACATACACATTCCTAAATTGAAGCAACTTGTGGGGGTAATTGAATCTTAATTCTTGGAAAGAACTCTGCTCACTACAGTTCAAGCTTCTTGCTCCAACCTCACCCCAATTACCTCACAAAAATCACACCTCTATGATAATTTGCCAAGATAGGATAGACATTCATATCCAGGGTCCCATAAGAAGTTACCACTGAAAATGGATATTGCAGCATCACACTTAAGATAGAAATACACACTGAGGAAGAGAATAGGATCCTTGAATTTTTTGATAGGGTTTCAGTGTCCTCATCATGCAATTTGTTAGCAGGAAATTTGAGATGATGTTATTGACCCCTTTGTTGGGGGCATCATTTTGGTTCTTGTCTGTTTGGTTCGGGTTGTCTTGAGTTGGTGGTCCTTAAGGTGGGCTTGTATGTACTGTTTCCTGTTTGCAATGGAATCTGTCCATTTGTTTCAGACAAAACAACAAGTTCACAATGGAATTGCTGCTCAATGAGCAAGTTGGATAAACCACAAAACAAAGTAGTTGAGGGACATGTGATTCCTCCCTCCTAAGGTTATCTCCACCCCACACCAGCAAACACCACTTTTCATTAAATCTTGGAGCAGGATAGTAGTGCAAATCCTGCTGCTCTCGAGTATTGATGGTCCATTTTGCAGTGGTCATTTTAACCCCTTTAAAAGCTTTTTTCTACTATCGATTTGGAGAGTGATTAGGCTATACTACTGGTCTAGATGTAAAGACATAAATGGTCTTTGAGTGTGTAAAGGGAATTTTATGAGGCTTCTGGGTGGGGACAGTGATCATTAAACGGTATTCTATTCTAATAAAATAAATGAGTTATTTATAGTTTTGGGCTGGAGATGCTCTAATAGCCTTAAGACCCAGGCCTTGCAACAATGGCCTTTAGATTTGTGAGTTGGATTTGAGGTTGGGTCTAATTACTCCTGACATTTCTCGAGTCAATTTCGGATCCGGGTCTTGGATACTTGACCTTAACCTGACTCTAGTCTGAAGCGGGATCCTTTATCTCATGTAAATCCACCAGATTCGGTTCTTAGAACCGGACCAAGATCCGGATCTGGACTCGGCCCGAAGACCCAAACGCTGGTCTAAACGCTAAATGTCAGGGTTTCAGGGCTAGGGTACCATTGTTTGCAGGGAAATCCAAAGGAGAAGAGAGAAGGGGAAGAGGAGAGGGAAAGAGTCGAGAGAGAAAGAGGGAGAGAGGGAAATAGAGAGGGAGAGAATCGAGAAATAGACAGTGAGGGAGAAATTTTTCTCTTGCCTTGAAGCTTCCAGATTTGATGTTGCAGTGTTAGGGTTTGTTTGTTTGTTATTTTATTTTCCTGGAATTGCTTCTTAGGGTCTAGGAAAGGTGATGAGATACTGATGACGATGTGATGCCCGCCTTTTAGCCGAGCGTCGACCCCTTGTGAAATGGGGCGACGTGGTATTCCATGAGAGAGGTTTCAAATGCGGCATAGGCAGGCGGTACAGCAATCATGGGTTCTGATCTAAAACCACTGTACTGCCCAGTGTTGCAGTTTGCAGTGAAGAGATATTATGCCCCACATCCAACGCTTCTTTCTTTTGCAATCCAATTCTGGACTTGTCTTTGGCACCACAGTCTTTAATAGTTCAAGTTCTCAAGTGGACAAACCTTTGCTGTCCTTGGACTTCTTGATGATAAGTAATGCAGGGTACTACAGGGGTTTGAAGCAGTCGCAGGCCATTGGAACAGAGAGGTGGTGTTCCCTGCGTGAAAGGCTGTGGCAATTACAGACGAACTTGAGATGGGGAAGATTGTGTAACAGGCAGTTGACATATGGCCTCCAATGCAGGTGAACAAGAAAAAATACCTCCCTAGACAATAAGACTGACTCAAGGAAATTGGATTTTAAAGTTCTGCAGAGGTTAGTATTTATCCTGAATCCGAGAGCTTGAACCCTAAACGCTAATCCCATGAGCTTGATAAATAACAACAGTCAATGATGCATTTGATTGCAAGCAGCTTTATAAAGAATGCCGATTTGGCTGTAGTTCTGTGCTTTGTTCATGAGAGGGAAAAAAAAGTACCTGGGTTCTGAGTGTGGTACAGCTCTGGACAAATAGGTAGAGACTGTAAGTGAGGATCTTGGGAGTTGATAAAGTACATCCAGGAGTACTTGGGCTACAGAAACTGCATCAGATAACACCAGTCACCAACTATAACCCAAGTATGCAGACAAGGTAGGTGAAGTCTGCCAATGGGCAATCCATGATCTAATTCCTCCAATGGGCTGTATTGTCTTTCCAGACATACTTCTTGAAGTTTTGTTACTTGTATGATGGTAGGTTAGCTTGGTCCTTGACTGTTGGCTGTACTTTGGATTTCCAGATAGGTATGCATATTGAAGTATGTTAATGAAAATCATATAATGGTAGGAGCAACTCCGCTAGTGCACTGTACAGTAAATTTTGGATGAAAAGGAAGTCAAAACATGCTGGTTTGGCTCAGCAAAATGATTTTGCCTCAGCATTTGTGCACAAGATGTTGAGCTGACAAAATGCATAGCAAAACCTAACACCTACTGCTGATTGGCTAGATGGTTTGATTGGTCCAGGTGGGTTGCTATTAGTATAGTCTCCCACCTTTTGCAGTACTAGTTTCAGTTTTTTGGGTGAGGTTGGGAAAAAATAAATAACTAATCTTGAATGTGAGAAATATTGTTGCAGGGCCACATACTAAGGATGGGTGGAATTGATCCAAGGGTAGTAGCTGGCCCTTCATTGTGCTGTACTTTTATTTTCAGATCTGCCTCTCCAAGCTTGTTACTTAAAATTGTATCAGTGTAGGTTAGCTTGGTCCTTCACTGTGGGGGCTGTACTTTGTTTCAGATATGCATCCCTAAGTTTGTGCAGCACTGACCCGAGCCACACATTGTGTGAAATTTTTTCATCCAACAAAGAAATGGGAGCATTTAGAGGGTTGAATTGAGTGTCATTTCAGCACTTGCAGCTTCTCAGGGACTGTTTACAGGACAGGGCAGCAGAGTAGTACATCCCTGTGCTCATGATGACCAATGGGTAACCAACCCACATGAATATGAAATTGGTACAGAAACTACATTGTCTACACCAATGTCACAATTGTGGATATGATCTGTCCTCCACTCTTTGTTCCATAGAGCTCCAGTTGTTATCGTGATCAACAAATTTCACCAGCTCCCTGAAGAATTTCAAAGCCATTTGGATTCTCCTGAGTTGCTGTGGTACCCATTCCTTCATGGCTTAGGAAACAACAAGAATTTGATTTTGTGGATTTAGCGAGAAACAGATCTGGTTTCAGAATCTCAGTTCAGACTGATTTGCTTTCAATGGACAAAAGATCTGTAATTGCTAGATGTCTAGGTGTGCTCTTGGTGTTAGCCAGTAGTAGCCTCAAAGTTTGCATGGAGGCTGAAGGTGCTGCATCAAGCTGCACAATTTATGCAATAACAGAATGCTTGGAAGATGTCAACAGCTACAGTGCTCAACCAAGCCAGAGCTGTTGTGCTGAAATTTTTGCATTGGAATCAGGAGGCCCTAAGGCGATGGATTGCCTATGTACTGCAGTGACCTCTGAGACAGCTCGACTATATGGAGTGAACCCAAAGTCAGCAATAGGGATGCCTCAAAGATGTGGCCTGCCTGTCCCTCGCCATGCTGTCTGTAATAGTAAGTTTTCTTTGCAGAGAAATTCATCTTCACAGCTGCTCATTTTCATGTGCCTGTAAAACTCTACTGAAACTAAAATGATGAGTGATTAGTAATCTGAAAGTTGAGAGCTTTTCAAGTCTTGGAAAATGTGATGATAAAACTAGAGTGTATTGTGGTGAGATGCCTGATTTGTTCAGAACTGACATGTGGTCCAGGCATGAAGGTCCCTGGAGGCTGGCCCTAGAGATTGGAATCTATTGGATATACAGACCGCAGTCATAATGAAGCATATAATGGGGATAAAGTGTGATATGCAAAATGGTTGCAGATAGCATGGGGAATCTGCTACATTTGTGTTATGATGAAACAGAGTACTCTGTCATTCCATGATAAATTCTTCTAGACTATGCCAATTGTGATGGATGATCTCTTCACAATATTGATGGCAATACAGTGGTTTCCCTTTGAAGTTAGAAGGGCAACAATGTCCTGAATATATTTATGTGCAAAGCTGGGATTTTAACACTTTGGTGCACTTCAAATTGTCTGCTACAGGAATTAGAATTTCCTTTCAGCCAGAGATACACATTCCTATACAATTCAAAGACAAGGAAGAACCCTACTCAAGTTCTGCCATTCCTGAAGTAAAAATTCCTGGAATCAAAATCTGGCCTGCGCAGAGTCAATTTGACCGCTCGCCATGGTCTCTCCCCTTGCTTCTGCATCTTGCTGCATATCCCCAACAACATAAATTTGAACACCAGAAAACAAGCATCCCCTAATGAGCACTCACAACCATTGAAGCTAGAACAGTTTACAAAAGAAAAAGCAAAAGTAAATATGAGGACAAGAAGATTATGTCCACTCAAGGCTTAATGTGCCTAGTGGAACATGTTATGTAACCAACAATGGCCCTGTAACAGGGAATCAATTGCCCCACATGAAGAACTCAAAGTTTGCAAAACAAAGAAGCATTATGTGAGCAACTGTTATATTCAAATGAACTTTTCTCTTTGTAACTTGGGAATGGAAAAAAAAATGTAAAGTTTGACTGTACACATCTAAAATAACCATTCTGAAGCAAACTAGGTAAAAAATTCAGAATTGCAACATGTTACTTTTGGAGACTCCCAGAGACTGATCCCTGAAGGCAATGCCTTAGAAAGAATTGTGATGCTTACATATAGAATAATTAGAGTAGACATTGAAGATTTCACGAAGGGATAAGCACCAAATAGGCTGAACACATCTGAGGAAGACTAAAGACCAAGGTGCACAAGTAGGCCAATGTTGTCAGCTTCCACAGACTTAGAGAGATGTGCCCACAAATCAGAATGCATTGTATTTGCTTGTTCAATTATGAATATTTTAGTGTAGCTCATCACACCAACTGTCATATTCTGTGGAGGCACAGCTGGAATCATGTCAAAGCTGCCAGTAACTGATCCCCTACGTTATTAACAACAATTTCAAAAAATAGGAAAAGGTTCTATGACATTCCCAAAAAGTGAACTCACAATTCACAGTAACAACATTCGGTGAACATTCTTCAAAATGTGGGACTATATCTTTCTGTAGATCTACCACTGTGAGAGAACCAACATCATCAACAAATGACCACCTGCCATGTACATTTGCATCCAAAAATGTACCTTGTCCATTCTTGCACATGCTAACTCAATAATCTAAGCAGTTACAGAAAGAAATGCAGAAGGAGAGAAGGGACAAGGGGAGATAGAGATAGATGCAGACCTTGCCTCTTGGTCCAACTTTCTTTATAAGAAGGAAAACAAGATCACCACTACCTCAACAAGTATCAAGCATGAGTGATGGCTTGGAGATTGGTTTCCTACCTCAAAAAGTGAAGTGCTTCCTTTGTCATCTGTATCCAAAGAAAAAGAATGGTTCACCTGAAGCAACCACTCAGATGAAGTCAATTTTAAAGATTTGTTGAACGTAGAAACATTTGCAGATTGCCTTGAATTGATCAAGAGATCTCAATGAAGCAAGGGACAGTTTTAAAATGGCTATATTCATAACAAAGGAACCACTTCCAACATTGTCCAGATGTGGTCATTTATCACCAACAAGCTACTTCCACAGCCATGAGCCTCACATAGTCAGTGCACTCAACAATCTGCCATGTTAGATGTGACATTACAAGCAGCATTTAAGAAGCTAGACCTAGAAGGTGAAAACAAAATTCAACAAGGAATGTAGCCAACACTACAACAAAGGTTGCTAGGCAGACACTACAATTGTATGTGAACCATCCAATGTTGATCAATAAATGAAAGTTATCACAGCATGCAGTAAATTCTTCAACTACAATCAAGAGATGGATGCTGCAGTGTAGGACACTTAAACAATGCATTCTTTCAAAGCTGGCACACTGGAAAACTCAGCCTGAAAAAATACAAATCCTCTCCACATCAATCTAGCTCATGCTCAGCAAAAAACCCTGAAAGATTAGTTAGCAATCCAGTAGCACCAAACCCTTGACATCCACAGAAGATTAGTGGAGATTTCCATACAACTGTACTCCCCAGTGTGATGTCTACCACTTCCTTGCAAAGATAATACTCAAATTCAAACCAATATGAGAGAATCGACACCTGCAGAAACCAATAGACACTCTTGGCAGAAACCCTAGACCTTCTACGTTTACAAGCCCTACAATACACCAACCCTAAGAACCAGATCGAATTTCGAATCACATTCTTAGTAACAAGCCATATCTGCAGGATGATTTCTACCGTATAGGGCAGTTTTTTCTGTTAACCGTTTTGACAATTTCCTCCAATCTATTCGCCATTAAAGCTAAACCTTCTGTGGGATCATCACCACTCATGCTAAATCTATTGTGAGACGATCAGCACCGGTGCCACATCAAATAAAACGGGGAAAAAAAAACCACTGAACGGGATATTGTGCCAATCAAGGACCAATAAAATCTCTGGCCCTGAACTAGGATTCAAGAAAACCTCAACATAAAATCTAAAAGAATCCACCCAGTCTGGATTCTGATTAACTCACCCGGAGCTCACTGAGTGGACCTTGTCCTTGTGCATTAGTTGATGAAAACATCAACTGATTCTTTGCATTAATTGATTTTCCCCTGAGTGCTTATAAGGCCGGCTCTAGGTTTTTCTTAGAATTTAAAATGGGTCTGGACCAGTGTTGTGCAGGGATCCAGAAAGCCCGTAATATCCACTGATTTAGGTTCCGATGTTTCATACCTTACCCTGATCTTTATCATTATTGAAATGCCCACCGCTATACCTGGTCCTGAAAACTGCCGTATTATAAAAACTGGAGTTTACCCAAAACTTAATGATAGTAGATTTTAGAAACCCGTCCATGCCCCCACTGATTTTTTTTTCCTTCAAAGGTTCTAGTTCTTCTTAGAGAGGGTTAGGGTTGAGGGTTGAGGGTTTTCTCTACCACATTACGATCACTTTCACCTTGCTGCATATCTTTCTGCATATGGTTGTTGCCATTGCTCTCACCTTTTCACTTACGATTGTTGCCATCATGGTGTAGTTGCATTCTCACATTGTTATCATCATGCCTTTGTCTTCCCCTCAAGGATTGGAGTGTTTTGTGTTCTTTGGCCTTTTACAGGTCACCATGTTTTTATTGTTTTCGATGTTTTCAACCTTTGCCACAGTTGTGAAGTTTTTCCAAATTATTCATTGTTTTTGGCAACATCATGACAAAGCTAGATGTTGTTTCTGTATTGTGCCAAAGCTTGTTGTCTTCATCTTCCCCATCAAGGATCACAATGTTCAATGGTCCTTGGGCTTGTAGTTCATGTGTTATGCCAGAGCTTGCTACCTTTGTCTTCCCTGTCAAAAATCAAAATGTTCAATGTTTTCTAGCTTACAATTCATGTGTTATGCCAAAGCTTATTGTTTTCATGTTCCCCATCAACAATTAGAATGTTCAATGTTTTTTGGCCTTCTACAAGTCACCATGGTGTTAATTTCTTTGGTGTTTTCAGCCTTCATCATCCTTGTGAAATGTTTTCATGTTACTCATCATCTTGGCATCATCATGAGTTGGGTGTTGTTCATGTGTAGTGTTAGAACTTGTGTTGTTCTTGTTTATTGTTAAAGTCCATTGTTGTTTGTGTTTGTCATTGGAGTGGTGTGCTTCATGTTGTTCCAATTTCCAACCCTCTACAAATAATTTATCATTAAAGTTGTGAGATTCATGTTATTCATGCCTTTTACAAATTTTGTTTCTTTTTGTTCTTCTTAGTTTTGTTTACCATCATTGTGATCAATTTAATGTCGCTTTGCTATCATCATCACCATCACCTTGTGTTTATTAGTGATTCCTCTTTGTAAAGTTTTAAAACACTTGCCAAAACTGCAACATTTACATTAGAACTACAACATTTATTTTTTCTACAACATTGTTGAATCATGTTATTGTTCATTAGTGTTGTAATTATTATTGTAACAAGTTTTGGAGTTGTTTTTCTTATGTTGGTCACAAGCAATAACTGAAAGAAAAAAACTTAAATGGATATAATAGCATCTACAAATGCCACATTGCTTACCACAATTTGTGACAAAAACAACATCATGTTTTCTTCTCAAAATGAAACTAAAATTGGGCAATGTTGAAGTAAATGAAGCTTCGGGGATTTTTACACCCATTATGATAAATTGTGTACATCAAAACCACATTACCCTACAACTAGAATTCAAAAAGCAATTCATATACAATTATTTTGCAAATATTCCTTGGGTATTACAACTATTATGCAACTATCATTTTGAAAATATAAGAAATTACTAAATAAATTACCCTATTAAAAAATCAATTAGTTATATTATAGTTGCAAATGAGTTGAAAATGAATCTCCTATATGATAATTTGTACACACCATACATGCACTATACATACATTCAAAGTCAACCATATTTGATTTTTTAAGGAGTTGCATTATATGACAACTATTTTTGAATTATTGTAAATATGTCACTGACACAATAATTATGTTACAACTATTGTATGATGTACATACATGCGATCATGCCACATGTTTACATTTCCACCACCCACTACGGGATACATTTCCAACTAATTTTCAATTATGATTCCTATTGATACAACTAGTAGGACTACTAAAATTCAATTATGTTGTGACTATTATGCAACAACTTATAACTTAATAAAAATACAAATTCATATGTAATATTTTATAAATAATTTTTATTTCAATAATCTGACTATTAAATATTAACTGTGTGTAATACATTTGATTATTTTGAATTTATAAATTATACTAAATAATTGACTATTAATTTGAATAAATAAATGTAATTCATATAACTAATTTTAAATTAATTAAATAATTATGCTAATTAAAATAAATAATATTGATGTATAAGAACAACAATTAAACACATATTTAATTAATTTAGGACTTTTCCTTACTTCATGGATGGTATGAACTTCGTTTAGTGGCCATTCCATTTTTAAAATGTAACCTTATATTCAAGTAAAAACAATAATCATTCACAAAAATAACATCCATCAAGACATTTTGTCTCAAAAAATTCATACCAATTTTGTTTGCAACATTAACAATCATTATTTTTGATAAATTAAAAGACATGAAGCTAATCTAACAACAACATTGTCAATGAAACCATTCACCTTGTTCATATTATAACAAATATAATATTATGCTAGTTTCATAATTAATATATTATGATAAACATATTATTTTGCTTGGTGGCCACCAAGTGAAATTATAGGATTAAATTTTTAATTTAAGGCTTTATACAACTTGGTGGATGTAATGAACTCCACCTAGGGGCCACCAAACTTAACAAATTAATGATCATTTTGACGTGAATGTCATATTATAATTTTTTTCAATTACATTATTTCCAAATAAAAACAACTTTATAACCAACAATTCCAAAAAGATCCATGTACACATTATGTTTAAAACATTCATATCAAATCTAAAACAAGACTATGAATTTTCATGAATGATTGAAAGCCAAATGTTAATGTTCCCATCTAACATCAAGAGACTAAACCTTTTGAATTTGAAACAAGGAAAGGGGTGAAATTAATGAAACTACATTATACTATCACATAAATTTTACTAATACTTTTCAAATATATATACACCATAAAACTTTTTAAAATATAATTGAATGTTTGGTGGCCACTAGATGAAATATAAAAAATTGTAAGCTATGAAAACCAAATGACACAACTCCCATTTAAAGTGAGAAAAAGGAACTCAATGTTTTGAATATAATATATTGACAACATGCTAAATTTATAATAATGGCAACTTGATCGATCCATGTTAATCCTAAAATAATAAATCTATTATGTTTTAAATTCCATATATAATTAAAATAATATTTATTTTAGTGCCTAGCAAGTGATAATACATAATAAATTATCAAATAAGAAAGTCACAAGTAAATGCTCCCAATAAATATAAATATAAATAATTTTTTTTGAAATACAAAGAAGGCACAACATACCAAAAACAAAAATGTCTATGCATGCAATTTTATTATTCATGTTATAACAAATCCATTATTTTTGGGGCTTTACATACCATGTAGGAAAGTTGATGCTTAATGGCCACTAGAGATTAAGGTTCAGGTGGAACAAAATAGATTATTAATTATACTCTTCAAGAATCACGTACATGGATAAATTTTTGCAAAATAATATTTTTATTAAACCATATAATAGAAAAATTACAAATATAATTTAATCAATGTCACCAACATCTTTCACAAATTGGTTGAAGCATTAACAACATCAAGATTAACTTTAACTCTAATAACATAAGTAGCAAGAAGATTAATTTGACTTTTGTTTGTTGTATTTTCCAAGCAAGAAAAAAGAAAATAATAGTTAAAATGTCAAGGAATTGTCCTAAATCTATTAAATTACATTTCCACTTCCCATTCCAACAATCTTCATACAAATGTTTTTCATCCAAATTTGATCCTTTCTTCACAAGAACCCACCATTGAACTTTCACCATTTTAAAATATTCATTTTTTTCATCCTTGATAATATCACCCTCCACTCTTCCCATCTAGAAAGGAACAAGATTAGGATCATGCAGTCTCATGAACACAAAATCTCCAACATTAAGATCTTTAAATGGTATGTATGCAGTTAAAGGTTTCATGTTCTTTGGCCCACAATAAAAAACTTGAATTGGATCTTTTGGATCGATAATGTCCATCATGGTTGACAGTGAAGCCCTAGCATAATTAAACCTCCAAATGCTTGAAGCCTAGAAGCCTTCCAAAAGAGTTATCCTTTGAGGCGGTAATGGTTTTGACAAATGCAACAAAACATCTTTCCAACACTCCACATATGACTTCATCTTCATTTCATATGTGGAACTTTGTGCAATGCCCACCTTCCAAAAATCCACATATTTGGAAAGTCCAAAACTTATAAAAAAATTTCTCTCCATTAACATCAATGCATCATTGCCCCAAATTAAGTGTTATAGAATAGGGCTTGGCACTCCAATAGGCAACTTTGGTGAACCGTCTAGATTAGCTTTCCATAATCTAATTGGAGGCCCATCTATTAGACTCCAAACAACATCTACGGGGGAAACTATGTATTGCATTATTGGCCAACCTAACAAATCAACAAAAATCTAAACAAATGCATATCAGTATGCCCTACCAATGTTTTAAGGCCATCCTTCAAACAGCCTGGGACCCAAGATTTAAAATTTAGAGTCTCCTGGATCAATTGAAGAATGAATAATCTCTCTTGTGAGATCATGAAAGTTTTCATCAAATCTGTTAAAATGTAATTATTTCCTTCCCTCAACTATTTTGACAAATTACCAAAAATCCATATATATCCTCATGTGTATGGCCAACTAAAAGAAATCCCAATTTGACCTCCTCAAACACATCCTTCACCATCAACAATGATAGAACAACTAACAAATGTTAATTCTTATTATCTTTAACACAATTATCCATTTGGAGCAATAAATTTATTAACAAAGGCTTCGGACCGACAATTTGATCTAAGGTGCGTAATTTGCGTATGAATGTGATTTCCCTTACAACATATGTGCAAAGAATGAATTTGCAAGGGGTGTTCAAACAATAATTTCAATTTCAAAACTACAGTCACCTCCAAAGTCTACAACAATCACAACAAGGACCCAATTGTGAAATTGGGATAGTTTGGCCAAACTCATTAAAATATTGTGCATACTTTTCATCCCCATGACAATATGCTATCATTCCCATAAGGGTAATGGGCAATTGTCTAAGCCTAGATATCATTTTGTTACACACTTGCAACCTTGGAAGTGCAATTTTTGCATGGTCCATCTTATCATGAATAATGCATAGGAATTCATCATTCGATCACATTAACTCTATCCTCTAAATATGGTATAAGTTTCTACATGATTCTTGGTGTAGGATATGTTTTCTTAGTTTCACCTCATACTCTAAAACCTCATTGTTATTATGTTCCAATTTGGATATTAAGTCCTTCAAGGATTCACAAACAATGCATTTCCTAAACATAAACCCTTGCTTTCGCACATTGACATTCAAATGGTGTCTTTTCCTCAACCTACTCATAGTAGATTAAGAAATACGTTCAATGCTTAATTCCTTACTTATTTGCCAACCCACAAATATAAAAAACAAAAAAATATTAAGCTCTCCACAATAGATGTATATCACCAAATATACATTCAAAAATCCATTTCAATTTCTCAAAAAATTGTTTTTCACAAAAACACCTAGCAACCACCAAGCGTTTCTTGCCAAATATAAACAAAAAATGCTAGTCATTCCATATAATTCACCTAATCACTGTGTTCCTATAGACTCTTCCATGTTTTAGGCAAAAGACATTACGCATCTTGTTTACCATTTCTAATTCCTTTCATTTGATGTGGCATAATATCTGTAAACAAATCAATCAATGATTGAACATTGGACTTTGCTTGTTGAATTGACATACATAATTTATGTGTACCTTTATTCCCATGTGGTAGAAACTAACAACCTTGCTTGTTGTTTGATTTATAGTTCATATATGTCAACTTAGAAAGACCAACAATTTGGTACAAGCAGTTTCACAAATGTATAAACCTTGAATAATGATAATTTTTTGTCGACTTCCAACTCCCCTTGTATGCAACTTTCTTGGAATATCTATACCATATGTTTTGTGGTTCAAATGACAAACTCCAAAACTCTTGTTTCAACAACAAGGTCTTTTCATGAAGAAAATGTTGACAATAATTCATGGTGCAACACTTTGTTGCACCCACATTATGCATAGATTCCTCTAACAACATTTTTTTAATTCTAGAAATGGAACCTTCAAAATCAACTACACTTCACTTCCTCTTATGAAAGGAATTTTATTTTTCTTCACACCAGTTGCTCCCACATCATCAACATCCGGTATGTGGATTTCATGAAATGCAATAAAATGTTTTATGAAGGGGTACCCATCAAGAATTGTCTGAGCTAACGGCCATTTGCAAATGGTCAACCCTGCTGACATAATCACAGGACAATACAAGATGCAATGCCCAACATGGTCTTCCCTAAGCTAATCATCAAGAACTGCTTTTTGTGGGTTGCATGCAAACCACATGACCTTTTGCAAGGAAAACCCCAGCATTGTCTACAAGATCACATTTATCTCCTCGCCACTTAACCAACATCTTCCCATTATATTTCAACTAGTTTGAACCCCATGCCTAATGCACAGGTTTGTGTGCATTTGACGGTACATATTACAAAATTACAATTACAAACTACATTTCCAAAACCTCTTTATATACGACATTCCGCATGTATCTATCAGGACCCTGGCTGTTGAAAATCTTGATGTTTGCACTACTTGTGACCCGTGAAATAGCAACATACAGCTGACCATGGGAATAGACCGGAGACGGCAAATATACCCCAACGTTGTTGAATGTCTAACCTTGACTCTTGTTGATTGTGATCGCAAATGCCACTCGAACTGGAAATTAACGACGACGCAAAACAAATGGCCAATCAGGCCTAAAGGGGGACATGATGATGCGAGGTATGAACACACGTTTGTCAACATTGTTTCTTGTGATGATTTCCGCTTCAATGACACACTGACCCAATCTTTTGACAATCAACCTCGTACCATTGCACAATCCTATTGATTGATTGAGATTATGTAACAAAAGGATTGGCACACCCACTTTGAGTTCCACCTCATGATTTGCGATATCGCTGAATTGCAAAGTGTTTAAAAATTCCACCGGATACAATGAATCCATTGAAACTCCTGCAGCAACACTTGCACCTTCTTCTGTTGGAGTCAAAGAATTTGCGTTCAGGTACGTGTGCGATTCTTCAAATAGTGATTCTAAAATTGCATTGTTAACTTCATCAACATCAGTATTTTTGGGGGCTAGAATGCTATGTTGCATAAAATACATGGCATCTCCAGAGTGGCACTGGTGATCCGGATAGATGGTTCGGATTAATCCTCTTAAACTACAATCTTCTGTTGGCAGCCTCCTATGGGATGGAATCTTGATCCAGTCTGGATGGACACCTTCTTCTTCTGCAATGGCAGGAAGATTACCGTCTCCAACATTCAACACCCATTTGGCAAACTCTCGCTGCTCTTCAGAATTGGTTGCCATGACTCGCATGTTGATATGAAGACAAAGAATTGTAACATGTTGCCAAAGATGCGATCGAAGCAAGGAAGCATTGAAAATGTCTTTTCGTCCCCCCTTGGGAATAACAGGCAAGATTTGTCGAAAATCCCCACCAAGGACCATGGTTTTCCCACCAAAGATTTTCCCGATTGCCTGTGCGTCATCCAATTGCATCAAATCACGCAGGGTGCGATCAACAGCTTCGAAAGTTCGGCGATGCATCATTGGTGCCTCATCCCAAATGATCAGATCAGCTTTACACACCAACTCGGCCACTTTCATCTATTGTGTAATGTTGCAAGTTGACTCATCATGTAGATCAATCGGAATCTTGAATCTTGAATGGGCGGTTCTGCCGCCCAGAAGCAACAAAGATGCAATTCCTGATGAGGCAACTACAAGCACGATTTTGCCTTGCCCTCGTAGATGGAACAAAAGTGTTTTCCAAACAAATGTTTTGCCGGTTCCACCACTGCCATACACAAAGAATAGTTTGCCCTCTTTGTTTGTCACGACATTCAAAATAGTTTTCGTATGCATTGCGTTGATCGTCATTGAACCTATCTTTTGCATTGTCTGCATCTGCGGTCAATGAATGCCGATCATAAGCCAACTCTTCTTCAACCAATCGGTTTCCTCCATGAACAAAAGGGATGTAATTAGACTTGGGAAGCGTTGGAAAATCTTCCAAGCGGTGCCCATTGCGCATGAGAACCTGATCGATCTCATACAATGCACGATCCTTTAGCGCATCCTCAGAAAGCATAACAGTTGGATCAGCACGCTCGCAGCGTGTCATTGCTTCAATGTCATTGCTCAAAGACTCCCAATGTGCATCCCATAGCTGTCTAGGATTCGTGACTTCACAAAACATCAACATGGAGGTGAACATGTCACGCAATTGTCGTCCCGAGGCCCAAACACCGACTTCTTCCAAGGCTTGATCCCATTCATTGTCGTCTGCAAGCAAACCCATCGCAATGCATGCATCTTTGAATGTGTCGTGCTCTTTGCCATCCACTATCCGCAAATACTCGTAGGATGTGGCACCTTTGACGTAGTTCAACAACATGCGCAAATAATAACATTCACCTGATATTAGGTGTGCATAATACATGCGACCAATGGCAAAGCCTCTCTTGCACAATGTCCATCGCTTCAATTTTCGATTCCACACCCATTGCTGAAGGAATTGATCGAACGTAAGGCTTCATGCAACTTCCGATTCTTGGTTTGTTTTGAACCATTCTGTGAGCATTGTTCTGGAAATGGCTGACCATGTTGCCACTTCCTGCAGATCATCATCATCATTAAACAACACCATTTGCATATTGGGCAAATGGTATTGCAGACGCTCAACAATAGGAAACCGCTCATGCATATCAAACTTGAAGATGCGCCACGATGCTTCCGATGCAGATACATAGCGACAGTCGAAATATTTTTTAATTTCATCAGTTTCAACCATATTTTTTTCGGTGGCATTGTCGCTCTGGCAGGAGATCTCAACAGTTGCACGATCATGTCCTTTATATACGTACTTGAATAGATACTTGACTGCACGAATATTGTTGCAGACCTCAACGTTAATGTGCGCATCGTATTTCATCGATAAATAGACATTGTGCGGTACCACCCAACGATTGTCCAATTCAATGCCATGAACCAAAATTGTGTGCCCTGTATCTCTACGCTGATAAATAGGGTATCCGTTTACATCCGTCACCGTCTTGGATTGGAACTTGCGTGGGTTTTGTTTTTTGCATTTGCCTTCTTCCATGCACGGGGCATTTGGAAACGGAGCTCCACATGGACCATGCATCATGCATCTGGCAACCGTCTCATGGGCCAACTTGTTTGTTTCTGAATTCGGAAGTTCAGCACTGATCATGCGGTCTACATCCTCGACCGTGTGTGGCTTATAGTCTTTGGTAAAGAAGATGAGATTATGTGCATGCGGCAGCCCACGCTTTTGAAATTCAACGACATAGATTCTTGCAATCGTGGGTCCCAGAATATGCTTTTTGTGAATGTTATTGATCAACTCCTTCAACTTGATTTTGAACATTCGGGTTACCAAATCTTGTCGATCCTGAGGTTGTTGTCCGAGTAGCAACACTCTCTTGATTTCAAGCCATTGGGGATTGCAAATGAATGTAATAAACGCATCTAGGCAGCCAGCCCATCTGCAGATTGCCATGGCGTCTTGATAATTCTGAACCATGTGATGTGGACCTATTGTGAAAGAAGATGGCAGAATGATCCTCTGTCCGATGGCAACAGCGTTATTTTCATTTGCAACAATGGCATCTTGAAGGCCATTTTGAACATTTCGACATAGGGATTGATATTGTACATCATGGTCAACAACCAATCCAACGTCGTTGGATCAAGCGAGGGCATAATGGCATGGTGGTTTTGATGTTCATGTTTCGTATCATGAATGTACAATTGTGCAAACTGTGGCCGTTATCCTTCGACAAGACATAGGGATCTGATTTTATGATAAAGTTCACCTTGAATCCGAAAGGAGTATGGTCCAGGGCCTCCTGTTATCGACTCATCAACTTTGGCATTGAACGAAGTGAATGCCAACACCGAATTGTACATGCAAATCTGATCTCGAAATTTGACGGCACTACTCTCTTTGCTGGTTAAAAGAACTTCCAGCTCTTGCAGTGTTGCAAGAAGATTCAGTAACAGAACTTTGCCATTCTCACAACACAGAAAAAATTGTGGGTTGTTGTTTGTCGACTTTGCCGATTGTTCTTTGATCCACATTTTTGCGTTACAGAATCCACATATTGTGTCCATTTCTCCACAATCCCATCGTCCCGGGGCTGACGCATCTTCTTCTCCAAACAATTGTAATGCGTCATTGCGAAGAGAAGGTTATTCACGTTACTGAGCACGCCATTTTTTCTATAGGCGATTGCGACGTTCATGTGCAGATTCTGACATGCTTGATTGAATTCTGCTAAAACATCAATATGTGGAATAGGATTTTCCAAAAAGTTAGTTTGCTCGTCATTCTGTTGAGCTTCTAGATGCTGCTGAAGGGCTGTCAAAGCAGCCAAAGCACTACCATGTTGCGTAATGAGTGCACGCATATGTTCTTGTATGTCTTCGGGCATCTTGGGGTAAGGGGTTTCTCCTGCACTTTTCTGTGCTGGTGTCCAGAGGAAATGAAAGTCCATGGCTTATTAGTTTATGCTTTGTACACATGCACCCACATGCACACATCCATCAATAACTCCATTTATGATTCCCTTTTCCTGAAATTTACAATGGATTGAAAGAAAATATATAAACCTCAAAGCGAATTTTGTAACTTTCACAAACCACTATTAACTTTGCCACTAAACCACTAAACATGATGAATAAGTGGTTGAGGGCTATTTTAAGTGGTAGGTAAGGCCCACAAATGGGGTCATTACTAGAATAAGGTGCCTGCCAACCTTAACTGACGGCAGTGCCGAATTCTGGTAATGCCCTTGTTTGAGGGCCTTACCATATGTAGTGACTTTAAGGTGCCTACCCAAAGCAACAGCCAAGGGCAGTGCTGGACTCTGGTAACGCCCCTGTTTGAGGGCCTTATTATGCGTAACGACCACTTATAGATTTGCAGAAACCTTCCATCGTGTTTTGTGGAAGTGGCACTGTGGGGGAAGGTTGAACGTTCAGCAGTGACCCTTCAATTTGAACGGCCATATAATCAAATCTCCCACAACCAAAACAGCACAACAAAATGCAAACAGAATTGGGTGACATGATTTAATAACATAACATCAGTAATGATTCAACAAAGCAAAGCCAATGCACAATTCCTCATTGACATTTAGTAAAGAAATTAGATGCACCAAAATGCTAATCAACAATACCCTAACGATAAATTATAATGCAAAACTGAAAAGCCATGCAACATTGTGGGGGATACAAATCATGTATGTTAAAATTGAGGTTTTTTGGTGTGGATTCTTGTTCTACTATGAAGATTCTTGAAACACCCTTCCATATTTTTTTGGTTACAAACTGTAACAATGTATACAAATCTGGATTTTTTTAATTAATTTTTTTCCAAATTATGGCTATTGAAAATCTGAAAAAGCACTTGATTTCTAGTGGCA
>Ga0116227_10004216_pt1 | contig 31333 bp, 17 predicted proteins | sample S1TSphgellanicum_FD_89693 | JGI IMG/M metagenome (GOLD analysis project Ga0116227, IMG submission 89693) | Host-associated microbial communities from peat moss isolated from Minnesota, USA - S1T2_Fb - Sphagnum magellanicum MG | ecosystem: Host-associated > Plants > Peat moss > Unclassified... | reverse complement strand
GTGTGTTAGTATGAGTGACAAAATAAATGTTTTGAGTTTTTTAGTTATAGAAATGTTTTTTTTAGCCTTTTTTTTTTATATTATTTAGTCCTTTTTTTTTTTTTTTTTTTTTTTTTGACAATATTTGACTTGATTCCATGTTGGTCAATACAAGTTTCAAAGAAACCAAAGATAGATTTTAATGTCTATTAGATTTTAGATATTAGTTTTTGTACTCATACCAAGGAGCCATCCTCCTAGCTCCCTTGTATGAATCCCATCTATAATCAATTTCAAAAAACCCTAAACCCGACTAGCCATTATCATCATATATATATAGTCATTACTTGGCACTTGCCAAGTTGTTAAACCCTAATAACTGTTATGTGCATTAAAACCAAAAATAGAATAAAAACCTTGCATGGACTTTTGATTCTTGACCTCTTGATTTCTTATGTATGTGATGATTATTTTTTGGAATATATGTGTTTTTATCTCAAGAAAAACATTAATTTCTTGGGTTGATACCTTTTTTTTGCATATTATTTTGGATATCACACATGAGTCATATATAAGATAAATTGGATGGTGATCAAGCATTTAAGCATTTGAGGCAAGTTGGATCCAAGGCGAGAGTTCCATTGTTTCTAATATCCAAACAAAACTTGAACCCCTCCTATTGGCGCATCTAGCACACTAAAAATTGTCAAAAAGGGAATGAGATTGAGAGTTATGGCCCCCCAAAGTAGAGGGGGTTAAGAACTCAAAAAAACAAACCACCGAATGTTACAAAGGCTAGTTTTCGAACACCCAAAAAATTCCTTGTATGTTGCTCTGTTACTATTCGAGTTCAAAGATGATTTGTAGAACTTTGGGTGGCACTCCTATAGCACTTTAAATTGTTTAAAATGAATAAGAAATAAAAAAATTATGAGGTTTAAAAGTAGAAGGGGTCAAAATGAAAAAAAAAAGTTTTGAAATTTGAAAAAACATATTTTCTTTACAACTCTTTTTTGGCTTGTCCTTTGGCTTTGCATTTCCAAGATGATTTGTAGAGCTTGAAAAGGCGCTCCTGCAACATTTTAAATCACTCAAAATGGAGAAGAATTGAAAAAGATCTGCCAAAGTGTTCGGTCATAGGCAGGTGATTGGTCATGGGTTGGTTTACCCTAACTCACATTCATCTGATCTGGTCCCCAAGAGTGTTTTTGGCTCACTGAGTTCCAAAATAAAAAAATTCTTGAAATTTCTAAATTTGAGGAGGGGAGAACAATGCCAAGTAGTCTTGCATTATTTAGACACAATGCATATCACCAAACTTTAGGGCAGGCAATCATCAATAATAATGTCTAACAAATTTCTTGAACTTGAAACATTGCAAACACAACTGATTTTGAGAAAAATCCACATTAATTGAAAATAATTTAATTACTGCTGGAAAATGGTTAAGGTACTAAGGGAAAACTTTGTATGCCCAATACTTTGTATGTCTTACCTTCAGGCTCCGTCACATGTGTTTTCTTTTGAAAGGAATTTTTGTTTGTGGCCAAAGTGGTGATCATCCATAGGAAGATGTCAAAACTGTGACCATCATCTCTAAAAAGATTTAGCCAAATTGGGCTATAAACCACATATGATGTACAAATATCAATCATCCTTTCATATTTTTTGGGCTAAACACTGAACGCCAAATATAGAAATTTGATGATTTTTATTATTATTTATCACTTCTGGTGACTGGGTTTGAATTTTTAGTCAAAATTTGCCAGTTAAAAGACTGTTGTATAATCCATTTCTTTGAAATTTCTTTCTCTCTTTGCTTTCCTGCAACCTTTTATGAAATTTCTTCCTCTTTTTACTCACCAGCAAGTATCCTTTTTTTTAAAAATCTTCCTTTTAAAAAAAAACTCCCCATCCAGGCTTTCCTAATGTTTAATACTCAATTACAAACTTTGTCAGCTGTAGACAAAAACAGAAACTACCAAATGTCAATGTATACTGTATCATGTGAAATGAGGGCTTTGAAAAGTGTGCAATCAAGTCTAGGGTCCAAAATTGGCAAACTCATTCAAAATTTGCATAAGCTATTATAAATGATAGATATCCCAAGAATGTAATGTGCCTTGGTTTACTATGGGCACATTTCCATGAGTGCCCACCATTTGTACTTTCCCTACCCAAATAGTTAGGGTTTTCATCCATAAAGTTCGCAAACCCACTCCCTATTTGCATGGGTTCAAACTATTTCTGGGGGATTGCTCATGGGCATGTTCTTGGGACCCTAAAGCACTCCAAGAAATTCCCTACTATATTTGGAAGGCACCTTATATGTGTGAATATCCCTCCTATTTCATGGGTGGTAACAACCTTCGAGTGAGAGGTGCTTACTGCGATGAAGCCTGGCTCCAAAGGTGGGTTATATGGGTAAAGACCTATGTGATTTGTTGACCTTGCCTACCAAGGTAAGGATATTGTGTTTAGATTCATTATAGAGTATAGTAGCTTAAGGGATTTTGGCTCCTAGGTAGTAGGTCTATTTTTATGTGAGGATTTTTGAAAGATAATATTTTGGATTGTGTTGAAATTGGAGATTAGTTATAGAGTTATGATATCTTGAAAGATTTTGGTTTCTTTTAGAGGATTTTTTTGAAGATTATATATTTTGGAGTGGTGAAATACTTGAATTTTCATAGTTCTTCTTTTGCTTTAAGATATTTTTGACGTAAATGGCAAGGCCACAGTGTGACACACCCCTTGTTTTTCATTCATTTCTCTGATCCCCAGCACTGTCCCCCTCTTATGCCTTGTGATCTATGTATTTTATGCTTTATTACAATGGGTAAGGCCCAGGGTTGGGGACACTTCCAAAATGAGGGGCTGGACTCAACCATGGGTTGTCCTATGGCCCTTGGTTTGGGAGTTTACCTTAGACTAAGAATGTGGTTGATGAATGACCCAGCTTCCTACAGGCGGGTAGGATAGACTAAGTACAATTTATTGTAGACTTTAGATCTCACTTTATTTGTAGTTCCAATGAACATGGCTAGTTTTTTAAAGAGCTCTGCCCACAAAGCAAACTTACACAAACTGGAAAGTTTAGGATCCCCTGAACATGATAACAAGATGTTCATGGCCACCCAAATATTTGGAGGTCACTTTGGTCCACAACTCACCATTTCTGACACCAGGACCCTTGTGATAACATGGTTCACACATCAGATTTGCAATCATCCAATGCAATAATGCCGGAGACTATGTGTAGTGTGCACTATCTTCAATGTGTTCCCAACATGTTTAAGTAAGAACATATTGGGGTGATTGATTCATGAGACAATGGACTTTTTTTTCCTCAAGATTCCCTTCTTTTGAAGTTATTTGTTTCCATGGTGTGAAACATACCTTGAACTTCATGGAGGTGTAGGATGGTATGTCCATAGAAATGCAGCCTTTGAAAATGTTGCTCGTGATTGCTTAAATGAGATCCATAGTCCAAGGTGACATGTGTAGCCTCTAATTTGGACAATGCAATTGTGTTCTCATCCGTTGGCGTGCAAAGGGTTAAAGTGATGCTGAAACAAAATGTGAATGTTGACTTGTAACAAAAAGCCACTTGTGAGTACCTCTCAAGACTACCGTATATGCAAAAGAAGATACCAAGTTGGGAATAATGTGAGGATAGGTAGGTTTTGACTTTGGAGTCACCAAGCCTTTTTAGGATGGGTGAAAAAGTCCCCAAGTGCATACCTACCATGCAATCTTTCTCACCTTTGCTATGAAAGTGGGACCATGGTAATGTAGAATGCAAAAAACTTCTTTGAGATTCCTTGTATATTTCAAGGGTACCTTATATTCTTGAATACCCTTCTTAGGAAAAAAGAGGGATATTATGCCTATCTTCACCTATAACTGGGCATGAAATCCCTCCCACTCTTGAAGGAGTAACCTTAAGAACCTCCCCCTTGTGTGCCTTGTGATCTTCAAATGTTTAGATTGATGACAACCTTGGTTTCATGCTTGTAATGGGTAAGGCCACAGATGGGGGACATCCAAAAATGCAGATTGGCACTTGTCTATGGCCTGATTCTAGGCCCCTTCTTTTGGGAATGCCCCTACCTTGTGGCTTTACCCTACACTATATATATGTAGGGTTTTTTTGATTTTGACACATATACATAAAATTTCACTGGGACTTATCAACCACAATTAAGGGGAAAACTTAAACCATTTATCAAGTTACTATAGTTGGAAATAATAGGATACAATAAGCTAGAATTTGTGGCCTTGGGAGGGAAGATGAGTCAACGAGCAAGGAAATTAAGACTTAAAAGGAATTCATTCACATCATGAAAGCATCCGAATCTGTGTGGCTTAGATTGACAATATTTCCAAAGGAATTGAATCCAATTATTTTCTTTTGTCCAATATTATTACAACATGCCTTGCATGCCTGTCGCCTTTTCCAAGCTTCTTCATACATCCAAAAACTCATGCACAAAGTCATGAATAATGCCAACAACAGGATGAACTGTTGTTGAAAATTCTTCAATTCATGTGGTTTCCAGAGTTAAATTGGAATCACTGACATGCTATATACCGACCTGTATTCACACTCAAGCATTGGTTCAAATGGGCTGTGCTATCCAATATTTGTACTGGCATCAGGCTTAGTAAAAGGTTTAAAAATCTAATCAAAACCAGCCAATTCGGTAGTAGCAACAAAACTGCAGCCCCAGGTGGTGATGAATAGCAACACACTAATCTGGACTTCATCACTACCCACAACTGCAATTTCAAACAACTGGATACAAGCAAAACCTGAGGATCCAGAAACTGAAAGCTCTTCCAGTCCAATGGTGTCAGCAAAGTAATCGAAGTTTGAAACTCAAATGACCAGGATTAGAGAATATACTGAGTTTTTTAATGCAAGTAGGTGTCTTGGAAGTGCTTCAGTTCTGAATCTGAGCTTCACCCTTGTCCAAGAACTAAGCAGGCTTCTATATGCATCAATCCATTTACTCAATCTTGTTAGAGTGCCATCTCCAGCAGTGCTCAGTACATGACCCTGCAAAAGCATTTCTCACATCCAAGTTTAGTTATCTACTTTTTTCCAACCCCACCCATCGAACTAAAACTGGGACTGCAAATAGTGGGGAGACTACTAATTGCAACCCACCTGGACCAATCAAACGATCTAGCCAATCAACAGCAGGTGTTAGACTTTGCCGTATCTTTTACCAGCCTCAGCATTTTGGTCCAAAACGATTTTGCTGAGCCAAGCTGGCATATTTTGAATTTTCTTCATCCAATTTGCAGGGCTACATACTGAGCACCCGTGGAGCTGCTCTTGTTATAAGCTTCACTTCATTTTAGCTTGTCCTTGTGCAAGCAAGCATCAAAGCCTAATGCACAGAGAGAGAGAGAGAGAGAGAGAGATGCCTTCATAGCTGTAGTGGTAATTGGGGCCTCTTGCACCCTGAACATATCCTTCAAGCAAACAACTAAGATCTGCATGTTAAGTTAATGCAATTTCTCGAAATAGCAAGATGACTCAGTCATGATATCGGCTTGCTGCATTCATTCCCTGCATACTGTCATTATTGTAAGTGAAATTCAGCACAACAGCAGCTAATTGTCAGTTCAAGAGTTGTTCACAAAGATCCTTCACCTCCTTTCATTCTAAAATAGATAAGAAGCTGTCAACAGTCCTGGCAGCTTCTGGAAAAAGACATAAGCACCCACTTGCGGAAGTCCCATACCCAAATCCAATCAAACTGACTGGTGACATCCCTTTTGGTTTTGCTTATTGGCAGAACAAGGTTTAACTTGTCCACCAGCTGTTAGTTGCCTCCCTTGAAAGAAATCTATCTTTGTACACCTTCATGAAAGCAACATTCAAGCCAGTTGACACCCTCAACTGTGACTCACTCTACCATCTGCCAATGCCAACAAAACTCTTTTTGGTTTTATTCCGGGATTGCACAGTTCCAACAGTTCCAACAGTGTCATCATGCAGTGATATGAGGATCTGATCACCGATGCAAAACAGATGCCTCTTTGTGTTTGGGTTTAGGGTTTAGAGTTTTGACCACCCTTTGGAATTGATAGTCCAAAGGCTGACTAGAAGAGATGCTACTGAACTGCACAAAAATCAACTACCTTGGCTCTTGTCAGGATCCACATCTGCTAACTGGTTTCATACCCTCAGGATGACAAAGGTATGCAGTACTGGGAAGGAAAGGCAGCTTGAAATGGAGAGAGGTAGAGGCATCAAACTGGAAATGCCAATGTCCTCTGTTCACATCAGCAGCACTCGTATCACAATTCTAGCATAAGTTTGGGAAATGCCCAGTAATGGTGTGGAAGAAGAAACTTTTCCTGCTGAGAACCTTGTCCTTCCTTTAACAGCATTTTGAGCCTGAAGCCACATTGAGCTTGTGTGTAAGCCCTGGCCTTAGGGAAGAGACTATGTATTAGTGCAGGATTTGGGCATAAAATTTTGGCTTGAACTTCACCCAATGAGTGAGCAACATCTGGAGTACTCTCTGCATATATGGATGGCCAAATTCAATGGAATTGCATGCATCTAGATGAGAGGTTCCAGATCTAGTAATGGAGTTTTTTAGTTTGGATTTTTTTAGTTTGAAGTTTGAACCAGTGTTTGTTGGTTTCTCACAACTTGGCCCCAGACCTTACTGGTTACCCAGGTCAAAACTCAATAACTGGCTAGCACTCATTTGAACCTGTCATAAAGGGCAGAGTCATTAAGTGATGAGCCGCTTGTTAAGCTGCTTTGTAATCTGTACATAGACAAGGGTGATAGTGTTAAGGGGCATTCACACTCGGTGTTAAGGACTCTAGTATTAAGTCCCCTAACACCAAGCTAGTCATTTAAGACCTAAACTTATTTATCATGAAGATCTTATGTTAAGTTAACATTCACTTAATATTAAACAATCACCCATTTAACATTGGCTGCCACCTAAGATGCCACTTAGATTTTCACTTAACATTAGCTGTGAATACACCTTAGTGTTGAAAATCTACACAAATTAGCCATGGATCATGGATATATCATTAAAAGTTATAGTGTTGTTTGGCTTTCTCTTCCTCTCCGCAGTTACTTTCTTCTCATAGAAAGTCTCCAACTAACTTTGGTGTTCAGGTTTCGTAATGACCTTGCTGGGATTTCACAATGATTAGAAGGGTGCCTTAAATTTAAAAGATTTTCCTCTTTCCAGAGGAGATCATCTTATTTTTTGGGTGGGTTCATATAACAAATAAATAAATGGAGGAAAAAGACCTGAGAAGGGAACAAGAGAAGAAAAAAGAAAGGACTAAAGTCCAAATTAAAAAACACACCCAAAAGTGCATAATGCATAATGGGGAGCCCTCCAAGGAGAAAACATGAAACCTAGGACCTAAACCCATCACTCATAGCACAAAGCAAGTCATGCAAAGAGATGGGTGAAAAACTTGGAAGGACACCAAGCCTAGATAAGGCCTCTCTTGTTGTCACAATTACTTGATGCAAGATAGTGGCGACTTGAATTCTCTAAAGAGTCATTGACACTCACTGCTTATAAAATGAACATATAATTGAAAGAGGAGGACCTCCAAAGCCCTTCGTCGACTATGTCATGTTGGCACATTGATGAAAGAAGTTGTTCGCTTGCTAGTGTAAACATTCAAATATCTTTACTGCTAGAAGGATGAAATTATCCTCAAGGTGTTAGTTGGGATATAACACAACCTTTGCTTGAGCTGCAATCATCACAACCAATCCCTGAGAAGAAGCGACTCGCAAAACAAGATTCGCAAGAATTGGGTCAGTAATGTCTACATTTACCAAAGTGAGTACCAGTGTAAACACAATATCCACTTGTCATTATGATGACTGGAGAGATGGCATCAGAAGAACATGTGTTTACTTGTGCAAAACATGGAACCCAACATCCCTAACAATGGAGGTGAAAAAATCTTGAATTGCATCATGTGTGGCCATGTGTTTTCCCCCATGAACATATGAGATAAGTGTATCCCTATCAAATTTATAGCCTAGCCACATATGCATTGAGAAATATCACAAGCCATGGGATGGGGGAAGCCCAATTTGGTGCATAATGTTAAGGGAAAAATGTCAAAGGCCATCATAAAAGATGGGATGAATGGGTGGGCAAAAACCAAACATCCAAACTTGGCCCTACATAAGATTTTAGCCAAGCACGATGATAATTGGAAAACAACTCTGAGATGATGTTAGAAAATGAATACCCATGCATGTTTTCCAAGATGTTCTCTTGAAAAAAATCTACTCCTCTTTGATAATTGTTCAAATGGTGGGATGGAAGTTTGAGCAACTAGAGGTAAAAAGTCACAAGTCCACTTAAGGTGAGCCTAGAATGGAAGTGGACTTGAATTATTGGACCCTAGAACCCCCAATAAAAATGGGCATCCATCTTGCAAAAATTTGGATGCGATGATTAGTTTGATATGCCCCCAACTCCCCAAGTTAGTTGCCAAGGCAATACCCTTTACAAAGACAAAACCTATCCCACTTCTAGAGATGGGAAAAGAGGTTTATTGATGAACTAGGTGAACCTTCGGATGTTCCAAAAAACCTAGCCTTAAGAGTTTTTTGAATATGCGAATGAGGGTTGAATCAAAGGAAGTGAGTTGGCATTGAAAATCTAAAAGTGGGGGTGGGGGATGAAAAAGGTAATAAAACCTTTATGTAAAACAATGAATGAAAATCCCAAATGCCACCTACACATCCCTCAACTTAAGAAAGGCACCTATGTGTTGAACATCATCGTCTAAAACATCTTCAAGAAAAGAAAAATTGAAAGAAAAGGACCCCAAAAGAACACCAAAACCTTAATGCCCCTAATAGGGGTATAAAAACCTAATGGAGGCAAAAACCTTGAAGGCAATGGGCCAAAAGAAACCAAACAATACATTGTGGGGTTGAATCGCAAGGCTTATCAAATGTAACTAGGAAGGAAAATGATGAAAAGCCTAAAAGACAATTGAAACAAGCCCAATGATGTGGGTGTCATCTATAACAAAAATAAACAAAAAAGATGAGGAAATGGTGGTCAAACTACAAAGTGCGTGAAAATGAATTAGGCCAAAAAAAGGACCACCCAAAGGATCCCCCTAACAATTACCAATGGCGGATTGAATCACAAACAAATCACCTTGAGTGGAATGATGACTAAAAAAAAGAAGGAGCTAGGGAACATAAAAGGAATAGATGAAAGGTATGAGTTGATATAATTAACCACTTGCAACACATAGTTCTTGGAATATAACCTTACGGGAAATAATGTTAAAGGCATTTGTAATGTTTACTTGTAACACCATCCAATTGGGGTGAACAACTAAGGCTACCTAAATATCGTGCACCATTACTTCACAACCTCATTTAACTATGACCCCAAATTGGTGGGTGGATAAGTGAACGACAAATGCATTACAAAACTAGAGGCAAAGGGTCCTATTCACCAATCGATAAAAAACCTTGCCTATTGTTATTAGTTGAATGCCATTAGAAGGCTTGGCCAAAGCTAATAACCTAGTAGCACCAAAGGCTTTGGCTATATTCCCAGAGATTTGCCCTATAGTAGCATAACAACACACCATGAATAAGTGGGAAATGTTGTTAGTTGAATCTTCTAGGTTAAATAAATCTCGAAGGTGCTTGAATACCATGTTTGAAGGCCTTTCACCTGCAAGGTGAATTAAATGGATGATTGTCGACTTGAACATGTCTAAAGAAAAATCCAAATACACTTTTAACTAAAACTCCATCAAAGAATTTAAACATGGGAAAGACAAAGTCAAAGATGAAAAACTTGCAAAGTTATAATGGTTTTTAAAGAGGCCAAAGTTAGTGCTAGGGGGGCGAAGGCTTTCATAGCATGAACATACTACCTACTCGCCCTAAGGCTACACTTTGATGAAGATGATGGGGTCCTAAGTGGGAAGAGAAGGTTGAAGCTTCTAAGGGAAGGGCACCATCTAAATAGGGGGGGGACTAAAGGTAAAATAACCATTAGGGCCTATGTGAGCAACAAATTTTTTTTCGCCTAAAATTCCTCTAATCATTAAAAAAAAAACCTCCATAACTTAATGTTAAACTTCCTATGCCTAGCCTTCGCCCCTTGAATAGGCAAAAAAATGCACCACTAGGGAAGAGTGTAAAAAGATGCCAAGCAGCAACATCGTTTGAGTTTTGTACTATGTGATCCAAAGGACATTTGAATGTTAATTACACCTCTTGCCTCAAAACAATTGGGATGTAAGAATATAATTGAAGTTTAGGGGAACCTAAACAAAAAGGCTCCAAGGGGATCTAGACTTGATGTCCATGCCCAATCTACTAAAGGGGGGCATGGGGCATGGGATATTATGTTGAGGGGGGGTTGACTCATACTCTTAACATGCATTGAAAGTACAATTGACTCATAAGCTCAAGATGCCCTAATTAGATGAGTTGGGATTGAAGCAAAAGTCAAAATGACATAAAGGAAAGAGGGAGGGGCCAAAAATACATAATGAGGCCTTTGTGGAAGGGCAATAGGCTGAAGGGTTTCTGCTAGGGGCATGGGTGGGGGAAAGGAGCTAAAAGACACATCTCTTATAGGGGGAGGAGCTTCCATAAAATAAATCGACACCCACATGACACAAATTGAAAGAAAAGGAAGACCCAAGGAAGCCTACCACACACGGGTAAACTAATTGAAAGGAGATTGAAACTGAATTTCCTATTTTGTGTTCCTAAAAAACCTTCAAAATGTAGGTCTCCAACACCATTAAAATATGGGAATGACTAAATGACAATGTTTTATGATGTATGCTAACAATCATAAAAGCTCTGTTGATGCGCTTCCAAATGTTCCATGGATGCTCCTCAATGTTCCCCTTACACTTTTAACTGCTCCATCAATGTTCCTCATTGTTCCATCGATGTTCTTCCATGCTCCATTGTTAATCTTCAAAAATCCACAAACATCTAATGACGCTCCATTATAGAGGCCTTAGAGATATGCCTAGAATTCAAGGGACCTAAACTAAAGTATGCCTTAAGGTTGTGAAAGAAATTATTACATCTTTCCCAAGTCCTTAAACCCTAACCCCTACCCTAAACCTTGACCCTTACCTTGAACCTTAACCCTACCTTAAACCTTAAACCATTCATGGCATTAAAAACAACATTGTGCAACACACTACCATTTAGGGCCTAGATTCTTCATCCAAATCAATATTAATGCAGTTGTATACCACCACCTCTTGGGCTACAAATTGTTGGGCTTTGACCTTTGTCCCTCTATATTTTTTGCTCTTGGCTACAAGTCCTTGTGAGCGGTGAAAACGAGTATGTGCGAAGGTGCTTGATCATTATGTTTTGCAATAAGAAATTGATGACATCTTGTGTGAATCTTGGAAAACCAAGAAGTACGATGGCTGGGGTAGTGGCACTAGTATAAACAACAACCGTCACAAATGTGATGCTCAAAGCTTTTGCATTCGGCATTTACATCACAATGCTAAAGTATCACAACAGATGAAGCTTTCCAAAACCTCCAAAATGCAAGTACCGATAGCCACCAAAAATGGCAAAATCTAATCTTCTTCTTCCAATTCTAGAAATGGATTTAGAAATATGAACTTCCCTATGGTGGTGAAGATGGTGGCATTGGAGGTAGTAATAACAATAGATTCAACAATGATGACATCATCATCACTTTCCTCAAGCTCTAAGAAAAGGCATGCTAATGAAAATATCAAAGATTAAGCATGTTACCATGGCTTGTTGAATTATTCCATAGTTTTCTTCCCCATTAGAACAACAAACCCAAGAAGATCATTCCATCATTTTATGGTGGTTATGAATGGGCAAAAGCTATGAACATTTGTGGATTCATATAGTTTTGTAAGGGCCCACCATTTTTTTTCATCACATTAGTTATCAGGTTAAACTTCATTACACACAATAAGGCTCCCTTATGAACACATTACTATAATTCAACAATTGCCTTCAACTGCTTTGTTAAAACATCTAGGACAACAATTCCTTTAGCTGCCTTGTCAAACATTTGGGATGAACACATTACTATAATTCAACAATGCCTTTGGTTGCCTCATCAAGTAGGTGCCTTATTCTAGTAATGCCCCCATCTGCCACCAACATTACCTATCATAAAATAGTTTTATGTTTTTTTATTGTAGGATTTTTTTAATTTTTTATAACAATTATTTACTAAAACATGGACTTGTGAAAAACAAACATGTTGAATGATTGAATTTTTATAATTTGTTACATATTTATGGGAATCTATGTTAGTTGTTTCATAAACAATTTTTCATATATTTAACCTTTATGTTTATTTTAATATTTTACACAACTTCGATTGATTATCAAGTTCTTAACATCATTTTATCTAACTCATTAAATTGTAATAATTTCTGATGTCGGGATTTATCCAAAGGACGTATCATCTTTGTGATTATTTGAAAGGTCATCACTTTTAATTTAATGAATAAAAAAACCTCCATTTCATATGTTAAGCGAAAAGGGAATAACTTGTCTGTTGTATCATACACCCACATGATGTGATGGATTTTGACACCAGTTTAAAAGTGAGATGCACATCATTAGTTTAAATCATTATTAGACCTTAAAAATGAAATAGGTTTATCTCTATCTAATCAATTCACCGTGCCTAAAATTATGTCACTATAAAGTCATTATGTAATATATCATCATGTTTCATTATTAGTTAACATAATTCATTATTAAATTAAATAATTCATTATAATTTCTTACTATTTTTATGTTGTTGTTTTAAATATCCTAAACTATTGTACCTTAGGTTATTTTAAGCTATATCACCTTATGTTATTTTTGGTTATTTCACCCTATGCTATTATATTTTGAACTATAATTGGTTATTCCTTTCTAAGCTATTTTCACTATAGATCCACTATAAAATATTTTACAATATTCCACCATAAACTATTTAAAGTTATTATAAATTATTCCACCTTAAGTTATTTTAAGTTATTCTACCATAGGTTATTATAAATTATAATAACTTAGGGTTATAACATAAAGCAATTTATGATTACATAACCTAAAATAACATAGGGTATAATAACATAAAATAACTTGGAATAACTTTAAATAATCGACAATAGCCTAGAATGAAATAGTTAAAGGTAAAAATTTTAAGAACCTAAAATAATATATAATAACCTATAAAAAATACCTTAGAACAACCAAAAATAACTTAAGTAGAATAACTTATAATACTTTATTGTAAACTAACTTAAACTAACATAAAGTGGAATAACTAAAAATAACCTAGAATAACCAAAAATAACCAAATTGTTTTGAATGTGGAATAACATAGAATATTCAAAAATAATTTAAGATAAAATCATTTAGAATAACATAAAATAATTGAAAATAACTTAGGGTAAAATAACTCAAAATAGTTAAAGGTGAAATAACTTGAAATATCTATTTATAATTTAAAATAACCAAAAGTGAAAAAAGTTAAAATAGTCAAAATAAAGTAAGCTATAATAATATAGAATACTCAATTGTGGAATAGCCTAAAATAGCCAAGAGTAACCTAGAATAACATAAAATAACCAAAAATAACCAAGAATAACTTATAATAACCAAAAATAATTAAAAATAACCTAGAATAACCTAGGGTGGAATAATTTAAAATAATTTAAAATAATTTAATGTGAAATAACCTAAAATAATTTGAAGTGGAATAACCTAAAATAATTTAAAGTGGAATAATTTTAAATAACCTAAGGTACAATAGTCTATAACAATTAGGGATGAAATAATCGATAATAACTTTAAATAATATAATTTTAAATACCAAAGGACTAACCTAAAATCCTAGTCTATGGTAACCTACGAATAACTTAAGGTAGAATAACTTAAAATAACCTAGCGTAAATCATTTTAAATAATTTAAAAAATTTATGATAATTTGGGAATAACTTAAAATCCTAGCCTATGGTAACCTAGGAATAGTTTAGGGTAGTTTACATTAGTTTTTAAATAATTTACAATATTGTACATTAACCTAAGAATAAACTTTGACTATCATAGAAACCTAATTTATGGTAACCTAAACAAAGGTTTGGAAAAAAAATGTGCATAATAAAATGTGATGAAAAATCATTTCACTTATTGAAATAATAGTTGAATGGTTAAGGTTTTATTCTTGAAGCATGAAAGTGAAGGGAGTTGAGGGTTTCAAACTTTCACACTTGCACCCTAAGTTAATGGGTTAAATTTTTAGGTGTCTCACATAGCTTAGGTGGTTAAGTGCCTAGCCTAGGCTCTTAGTTGGTTAGTTGTTTAGCCTAGGTTCATAACCTAGGTGGTCAGTGCTTAACCTAGGGACAAACTATGAGACTAGTTAGTGTATTAATTATTAATGAATTTGACTAGCTATTAATGAATTCATTTGTTTTTAACAATTAATCCTTGTTAATTCGCAATGATATATTTGTCCAAATCCATTCAAAATTTAATGAAATATATAATGAACTAAGACACATGTTGATGTAATGTGAGATCCCAATTATGAATGTTTCCATGAACCCTAGTTACCTCCTTTGTAAGCACGAAACAAAATGTCCTATTGGTCCTTTTGACCAAACCATTGATGTTAAGTTTACACATAATAAACCTATTCTTAATTATAAGATACGTAAAGTTTTTACATGACAAGAAATTATGACTTTTTAAAAGGCCTAATTTGACCAAAGTGTCCATTTTGACTAGAAGTGATGTCCATCTTGATTAGAAGCCTAGGGCACAAAATATACATATTATTTTTTATTAATACATTTGATTAACGTAACATTTTTGACCATGTGTCACTTAGACACTTAGTAAAAAAGGACCAAAAAAAAAACAAAAATCCATCAAGATGACCATGGCTTAGTCAAATTAAACATATTGATTTGACATTAACTAGGTAGGCCTAAGCCAAGGCTACCTAGTTAACATAAGTTAGGTTATGAATGTAATGAATTACCATTATATAATGTTATTAATTCATGTGTGGTAGGTAGGTAGGTAGGTAGGTAGGTAAGTAGGCATGTCATGAATTAATAAGATTCCTTACTAAAGGTAATTCATTAGCTACAAGCATAATTTAGCCTAATTTATGCTAGGTGGATAACTTAGGCCTAGTTAATAGGCAATCCTACCTACTTACCTTACATTAGTATCCTTCTTATCTTATTTATTTTGCTACATACCTACCTACCTTTATAATAATTTTATAACCACCTATCTACTTTACTTACCTACCCTATACCTACTTACTCTACCCACCTATTGTACCAACCTATCTACCTTATATTGTTTAATCACATAATGAAATGTAGTTGGAATTGGAAGAATCATAAGTTCATTTGTGTCAATTTGTTAATAATTTGTGTTTTTAAAAAACATTAAAAAAAAACTCATTTGAACATTTACAAAATATATTGATTTGATTGAATAGATTCATGAATAAAAATTCAACATTACGGTTTTTTTTTCATTTGAACAAGATTTGAAATGTAAAAAGGTGTGTCAATTTGATATCTTAACAATTTTGTAATTTAAAAGATTAAAAAAATGTTGCACACCTTATATTCATTAAAAGTTTTGTAACTCTATGGCAAAGGCATTGGTGTGCCTCCATGGAGGCTTGGGTTTCAAACTTGGCAAATCACATATACAAAATTTGTATATGGTGAAGCATATGGTGTATGTGTACAATATACATTGTACACATATGGTCATAAGTAGAATGTCATTAGTTACCTATGAACCTATTTTTATATGACATGTACGATGCCACATCACCTTCCAAGATGTAACATATGATTAACACATGGTTTAAATTAAACCATAGATAATGTTGGTTTAATTTATTAATGGTCATTTTGACAATTGGTCATTTTGATTAGTCAAAACATCGTAGGACCCCTAATAAAAAATACATTAGTCAAAATAAACAAATTCAAATTTGTCATGGATGCTAACAAGGTGAAAGCACACTAAAGGGGGGGGCACTTTGGGCATTTTGACAACATGTATGTAAAATATATTTCAACAAAACGTATTGCATTTAATTTTGGGTTTCATTTTTGGTGTTTGGGCTTGATATTTTGATTTTTAGAAAGTTAATGATATATAATATTATTTGAAAATGAGAAATAAATTGTAAAAGCTTAAATTCAAGGAATATTGAGTATATTTATGGTATATTTAGTATAATAAAACTTGCTTTTGTTTTTGAATTACACTAGGTTTGGGTTTGAATTAATCAACCAAAAACTATTTGAAATGAAAATTTAAAAAATTACCCACCTCACATATCTTGTCACCTTCCATTTGAAAGTGACAGTTTGTCAAAATGTTCATTTACCACATAGTTATGGTCATAACCCCCAAAAACACCCATTTGTGATATGATAATTATCAAACTCTTCATATGGTTCACAAACTTATTCCAACCATATGGAATCACAATGTTTAATAGATACTACAAATTCATTATTTCAATCATTTTTTAGTATATTTGCATTTTTTAATACATAGTGATGTACATTTTTTTGCCACAAATATACTTTGGAATCTCACAATATAAGTTGGAAAAATAATTTTTTTCGCAATTGAATTACGTGTGTTATAATCTACCATATTATGTAAAAAGGTTGAAAAATTATGCTCCAATATTACCATGGTTGAAGTTCAAACATGGACACCCTTGGAAAACAGTACGATGTGATAACATTTTTGCCCCCCTTGTAATGTGCTTTCACCCTTTCACCCAACACCATGGAGTTCATTCATATGAATGTTCATCCATGACTTGTGATTAATTTGTATGTTATTCTTAATTTAGTTTCAATTCATTTTTAATTAGCTTTTGATTAACTTCTAATTAATTATTAATTCATTTATAGATATCCTTTAGTTCATTTCCAATTAATTTTTAATTAACTCATAGTTAAATTTTAGTTCATTCTATTTCATTCTTAGTTAATTCATAATTCATTATTAGTTCACACATGGACGAACATGGGCCACACATGGGTGCACATGGGCCACATATAGGTTGGAAGTTTTTTAAGAAGCTTCCTTGAGCTATGTGTTTTATGGGTATAAATAGAAGTAAAATCTCACATTACTTTTAGTTTGTTCAACATTAAGTTTTGGAACGTATTTTTGTCATGATCTTGTTCTATTCTTGTCATGGTTTTGTAATAAAGTCCTTTTGCATTCACATTATGCACACATCATATTTTTATTTTTGATTTTCTTATTCCATGACATGGATTTAGAACTAAATCATGTGGTTTAGAAATCTTGTTGTTTAATTCATTTCATGCCCATGACAAAATCAACTTGTCCAAAATGACAATTTGGTCAAGTTGGATATGGAGGGCAAAATGGGTTTTTTTGACCAATTTTTGTGGTAAAAAATGTTGTGATTTTTGTAATGTCATGACTTCATTCAAGATCTAAAAAACACTATCAAAAATAATTTCTAGTGGTGTTCCAAATTGTGTGTTGATTTGTTAATCCAAGAATTGTGTTGTTTCTTATTTCATTGAAAATTTCAAAGCATGTTTTATTGCAAAATTTGTGAAATAATTTTTGGTGATCATAACGAATTGATACGTTTTTTAATCACTGGTAACAACCCCATTAAATTAATACCCCATTTTTCAAAGGGTCCCAAAGGTTATATGGTGTCATAGACACCACCATCACCTATTGTTTGCATCATTGTTAATTATGAGTTAACCTTTAGTTAAATTTTAATTGATTTTTAGGTCACTATTAGTTAGGAAGCTTCTCAAGACGCTTATTTGGTCGGTGCACATATGGAAGCTTTTATGGAAATTTCCTTGAGTTAGGTCCCTAACGGGGTATAAATAGGGGTAGGACCTCTCATTACCTTTAGTCTATTCAACACCAATTTTGGATACATTATCTTGTCATAACTTTTGTTATCATGCGTTATCAAAATAAAGTTATGTTTGAATCATTTTTTAGCATATATCATGTTCTTACCTTGTGTTTTTGTGTTTCTAGTCTTGGATTAAATTTAGGCTTGCATTCCTTGTGATTTGTTTTCCTTGTTGTGTTCTTGATTTTGTTTTTGTTCTTGTAATTTTTTGTGTTCATGACAATTTGAACAAATTCCCATTAGGCCTACATCTATTCTTGTCATCATTATAATTGTTTTATTTATTTTTTGGTTGTTGTGGAAGTCGAGTGTGGACTACCCTTCTACTTCAAATGTAAAAGTTTTCAAGAGGTCGTGGATTATTCACCTTTTGAACGTGTTGATTGAGATTATGGACCACTTGCCTCTTATCAAAGTTTTGATTTACATATTTTTTTGGCCATGTCCATTTCAAGAGAAGAAATAGTTCCGTCCATGGAAGTTCTTGTTGCCCTTAAGCATATAAAACAAGAAAATTAGTCTTTTCATGAATCCATTGCACATTAATAAGGAAACCAAACATTGGCAACATTTGGAAACATTCTAAAGGAGCCATGAATTGGCCTGCCAAAAATGTTTAATGACACACGCTCAAAATTTCAAGGTTTTGTCAACCAAATATGTCTCATCATCCAACTTCATCAACATCACTATCTAGATGATTAGACCTAGGTTCGATTCGTTGGCACTTTATTATCACACATAATTTTAGCATGATTTGCACTTTTTTCGGAATGTCAATATCTTCTTCTAAATGACTTCGAAATATTTTTTAAAAAGGTATTTGGCCTAGGTAGGTAAATAGGTCTTATTTAGATAGGTGTTTAGCCTAGGTGGGTAGGTAAGTATATAGGTAGGTAGGTACCTAGTTCAACTTACGTACCTAAATATTTATTTAAATTTAATTTGGACAAATTTAATTAATATGCCACATGGTAAATTCTATTGCACCACGTGTCACAATTTAAACCATCTAAACATAAAAATTAAATGTTTTCAATTATTTAAAAATAATAATAAAATAATATTAATTATTTGGGACAAATGGCAACACATAACTTGTTCCCATTATTCACCAAAGAAGTCGCATCTTAGTTGCAAGTCACAATATGTATATCATCAATCAAAGGATGAAAGCATATTTCGTTGTCATTTGTGACTAGTGTCAATGCAACTTATCCAACACAACTATAAGGATTTTAGTTGCAAATGTCATTTGCAGCTAGAAATTAGTCACAGGGACCAATTGCAAAATTGCCATTTTCTACTAGTGATGAGTAGTCCATTATATCTCTTTTTGTGGATATTGTTGTCTCAAACTATGCCTGCTTTAAAGACCCCTAGTCCATACTTCATGTTGTACCAATTCTTGTGGTAGAAATGACCTATGCCTTGTAGGTCTTTCCTCTATTCTTAAAACTCATTTGTCCAACATAAGATTTCGATATGGGGTTTCTATAAGCCTTGCATATTCCTCTCCATTTTCAAGATTGTTTTGTGTTTATCTTTCAGTGACTTGATGATTTACCTCCAAGTCTAATTGTCATTATGAATTCTGAGTCACTATCTAATTCATCTTGTTTCACAGTCCTTCGTCTTTAAAATTTGTAGATCGCTTTATAATCTTCACGACGTCAACCACTTCGACCTCTAATATTTTTTAACATATCTTTTCAAATTTTTAATTGAAAAAAAAATCATTCATCTAAACATTTTCACCTACTATACAATAACAAATTTTTTTTTAAAAACCTGTCGTTATTATAAAAATTAAAAAAATTCCCCCATAAGATGGTTGCCAAATGATAAAAGTGAATTTAATTCTTGAAGAATTATTCCACACTACTATAACAACAAATTTGCACTACAATATGCACATATTCACAATTTATGCCTTAATTCTAAACATACATGACTTTGTAATTCATTCAAAACACCAGATTCATAGTTATTTCATATAACTAAAATCTACATTTCAAAATACAATGTAGAAAAAAACCAAAGACAATATTATAATTCATTACACTACATTTTTTATATTACAGAAAATTCACACAACAATATGGATATGGAAATCACTACAAAAGTCTATAATTCTTTGTTTTACTAAAAATTCCATTAGAATTATAGCGAATTTCATGTTTTGCTTAAATGAAATCAAAATAGCACAATAAAATTTGTGGTATATTGAAAAAAAAATTTGTGGTTTTCTACAAAGTACCTACAACTATTCTTATTCTCTCAAATTTGTGTCTAAAAATCAAATCCTTTTCCCTATATCTCTCATCTTTGGGTAGTCCCAAGTCACATCATCATGATTCAAAAACAAAAAGAATTCAAAATCAAACCTACAATGTTCCATGAGCAATCCCTATACTAAATGCCTTGTTCATCCAAACCATGTAATCGTCCTACCCCCTTAACATTGATTTTTTAGTTGTAGCCAATGAAGGTTAAATTGATTCATTTGATTTGATCGATTCCCTAGAATGCATATAACTAGTAATGAGGCCCATGTGGGACTTCACCTTGAAATGCTTTTGTAGTTCAAGTTCAATTATAAGTTAAACAATTTTGGCCATGGGTTGCATAGTTGGCCGCAAAATCTTTTCCATGTTTTTTCCTTTTTTATCACCTCCATCACTTCATCAAATGCCTTTGATTGTTCATATTTCACTCGTTGTAATTTTGGCAACAAATTGATAATGAAATGTTTTAACATTAATGTATTGATTTTTACAAAAATTGAATAAATTTCTTCATGACCTTGATCCTTAAAGCATCCATGGAATTTAGTATGTAATGCCATCATTTTAAAAAATAAATTCTCACTAACTCTAAACCCTTTTGCTTTAATTGAATTAATTTAAGTATTAAACTATAATAAACAATTTTTGCAAAAACTTCTTTCACAAAGGCTTTAGTCATATCATTCCATGATTTTTCCAAATTTTTGATCTATTGTTCAAACCAAATAATTGTATGTATTAAAAAAATTTAAGAAAAAAATTGAATCATTCCATTGTACTCTAAAACCCATTTTCAATATGTTTTTTAAAATTTTAAAACAAATGTACTTTAATATATTTCTAAAAGTAGAATAACCATTTGATTGATTTATTATGCATGTTTTAAACTTAAAAATATCACACCAAATTGTCCACCTTCTTTCCATTAACTATCATTGAAGTTTTGCATTTTCTTTTCATGGATCATGAATTTCTCAATGGTTCAAATTGTTGCTATAGTACAACTTTCCCTATCCTTCATGTAACTTTCTAAAAGGACTAGACATTTTTAGCCTTGCAACTATCCTATTTAATTGCCTAGACTGAAAAATAAACATTTAAAAAGTCTATGATGCCTCCATTCCACATGACATGTAAATTGTTTTTTCTAACATAGTTTGGAGTTACATCTTTTTTGTTAAACCAAATGACCAAATTTTGTTTCTATGTGATCAACCTTTGACTTTGTTTCACATGTTCAAGTTTAAGTTGGGATCTTGATTTTTTTCATTGTTTATATAGTTGAGATACTAACATGTCCTTCATTTATAGTTTCACATTTTTCAATAAATGAACTTGACCCAACAATTCCCAATGTTAGTGATGGAGTTGTTTATTTTTTGAAAATTATGTGCAAAGAGAATCAAAATTTTTTCCTAATGTTGACATTGGTGTTATTTTTAAAGTAATCAATCTTAGCAATAAAAATATATTTATTTTCCTTCTTTTCAAAACCTACAACATTTTTTGCATAGGAAAATTTTAAATTTTTAATGCAATTTTTTTTTCAAAACAACATTTAAAAAAATAATAATTCAACTTCACAAGTATGAATTTATTTATGTATAAAAAAATGCATACACTTGTAAACTTCTTACTTTTATCCATTGATACGGCTTAAGACGTTGTGCCATCTTTTTTCCCTTTTTAACTCATAACTTCTTACAATGATTTTCAGAATCCCACAAATCTCATTTAAAATAGTGCTTAAGATTATAAGTGAACTCAAAAAATAAAGTTGAGATGAAACAAAATAACATGTGCTTATGAATTTCATGATGTTGTTTCACATGTTCAAAATTCGGTTTGGTTTTTTTGCCATAATTTCCATAGTCCTCCTTAATTTAGGTCATCACTTTTATTCATGATTTAGGGATGAATAAATCACCTTGAATTTCACAAGTCTTAAAATTTAAAAAACGATTTATGTATGCCAAAATTTTGATAATTAATTTAAATTTCACAACATGAAAAACATAAATTTTGTCTCAACAATTGAATAAAAAAGATGTAAAAAAGACATAAATTGAAGGATAAAAATTATGTAATTTTGTTACATAATTATGGAGATCCATCTTTTTTGTTTTACAAACAATTCATCACATATTTTGCTTTTATGCTTGTCTAATATGCCACAATCAACATTCTTATCATGAATTTTTATTTTTTACAAAACTATGCACAAAACATTCAACATTCCTTCATCATTTTTTCAATTTCCAACTTTAAGTTTATTTTATGAAATTTTTAGTGCTATACATCAAGTTTCATTATACTATGATAAAAATATTTTGAATTAACCTTAAACATCCATTTATAAATTAATTTAATTTTCTATTGATTAATATATAAATTCTAAAAGTTTTACACCTTATGTGACTTATCATGTGATTTAGTTAGTTTGAGGCATGGACATTAAATTGTGAGATAATGTTTTTATTCATTCATCTAATTTTAGTCACACATATTAAATTATGAGATGATTTTATTAATGAGTCATTTAATTCAAGTCATGCACATTAACTTGTGTCATGATTTGTTGGTGATGAGTCATCATAATCTTATTGAGTCATACATAAACCACCAATGAACATTATTGATTTAAAGCATTTTATTACCCAACTTAATAAATTACATGTTTTAATCCATCAAATTACATAATCAATTCCATCAAGCTATAGACTCCTTTCATTTTTGTATGAACCATCTTTATGTTCTTTCATTTTTGCTATGATAGTTTATTATTTTTCTAACCCACCTTTGGCTAAAATTTAATGATTTTTTAAATGACACCTTTACAATTTTTGAATAGGGCATGTGGGATATGGAGCTGAAATTTTCAAACATCCTTTTATATTTTTGGCTATTCATTGAAATTTAATATTGAAAATTACTAATTTATATTTATATTTTTGAAATTTGGCAATCAAAAATCCCCCCAATTCCTAGTTTTGATTTTCAATTTCTTTTTTGGGGGTTCCAAATTTTGACCATTTAACAATGAAGAAATAGTCTAATGCAAGTCATTTAAAGGATTTTTCTAAAAAGAAATGCCAAAATTTCAGGATTTCAAGGACTTTTTTTTAAATCACCATATTTAATTAATAATTTTCAGGAGGTTGCCAAAATATATTATGATTCTTAAATGTTTCTACTTTCCTTTCTAATTTGTAGTTAAGTTTGGTTAATTTTTTTTGTGGATGATTGTTAATGTACCTACATCACATAATTGAGAAAAAAAAAACCCCAGTTTTAAACCAATATTGTTTTTTGGGTAAATTTTAGAATTGTAATGATTAAAAATAACCATGTGCTAATTGTACAGAGGGCTTTATGGGTACTTGAAAGTCTTATGGTATAGTTGTATAGGAGTTTGCCAAACTTTTAATAGATGGTCCCTAGAATGCCACATGAACTTGTTTTTTATTTTGTGTAGGTCCAACTATGGGCATTTGGTTATTAGTTCATCCTACCACACTTGCATTCCATTTGTCTTCAACTCACTTCCTTATAACATTACATACTCACCTTGGGTTGACACATCTTATAGTTGCACATATTTCACATTAGCAATGTGAACATACCATCGATGATTTGGGTATTCACTTACTTTGGTGCATGTGTAGGATTGATCGAGTGCATTATAGCCCATGATATTTTTTGGGATATCATTGTAACTATTGCTTTGGAAAATGGAACACATGTACAAAGAGAAGTTTCTCACCTTTTCCTTCATCACACTTAGTAGTGATTCAATATTCTTATCATTAGAAATGACTTGCAAACCTTAGCGGACATTGTATGGTTGATACAATTCATCCGAATATGGTACAACATCATCGTCCATGACAACACATGTAGCAATAATTGCCATTCAAGAAAAGACACAATCATATGCGAAACACCCATCAAAATACAACTTCATTCCCCTTGCCATAGAGATTTATGGTTGTTTTTTTTTTGTTTTGATGTTTTTTTGACTTCTTGTGTTCAGGCTACTATAACTCGTCATTAACAATCCTTTTTAGTTTCATAATGTTTATTTCTTATTGTTGGTAGTGTGCATTGTGTACCCATAGCCTTTTAACATGCACATGCCATTGTGATTATTTAGCATGCTATTAGCATTAGGAAGCATTCTTCATTTCTTCCACACATAATAACTAATGCATTTATATGTTAACTGATTTGTGGTAGACAACAACTTTTTATTTTTTAGTCTCCTATTTTATTAGCTTATTAATGGTGTCTAAGTTGGTTTGTGTGGCAAACAATGTTTTTTTAGTTTATGTATTTTAGTTTATTAATGTGTTAGTAATGTTCTCTGGATTTATCTAGACTCTATGATTTCAAGTTTTGTATATTTGTGTGCCCTAATTTTTGAAAAGACACATTTGGACTTAATTACATGTCAAAAGGCGCATTGTTTGATTTTCATCTTGGATTGTTAGGGACGAAAAGACACAAATTTTTGTTGACCATCTCCCCCATGGTATTTTTTCACAACTTTGTAGATTCATACAACTACAATAATGTTAGAACAGATGATGTGTTTAAAGTTATTGACAAGCTTGATGTTCTTAGTCGAGATACACCCTTGCATGTGGCAATTCATCTTAGTGGTGGCAATGCCATGGAAATGTTGATGAGTGCAGGAGCAAATTAAAGCTTGCAAAATGAGCAAGGATGGAGTGCATTGCAAGAAATTGTGTGAGCAAAGGAGGAAGAAATTGTTGTCATCATAATTCAACATTACTAGCCCATGGCATGGGCCAAGTGGTGTCATCATTTCCCTCACCTTTCAACAACTATGCAGTCCATGTAGGATTTTTACATGGAAATTACTTTCCATTTTGAAAGTTTAGTGATTCCTTTCATAGGTCGCATTGCTCCATCTGATACTTACTAAATATGGAAATGAAGTTCAAATCTTAGGGCAAACGTGACTCTTGTTGGTTTCGATGGGTATTGCATTCATAGGTCAAACCAAATTTTTTATTTTTGGAGAATGGAATTGAAGATGGAAAACTTGCCCTAGACACACTTTGTGTCTTACCCACAAAGACAAGGAGATACCAAATGCTTTGGAAGGGGCAGATGTCTAGCCATCAGAGGTTGAAATTATGCAAGAAGTCATAGCAATGTCACAGACCAAAATGTATAGGCCAAGTGACCATCGTGTTCATATAGTTGAAGAGAATTTTTCTCCTATATTTAAATCACAACTAGATATACATTTTAAAAATTCTATATTACATATCAAATTTTTTTTTGAGAAATTAAAACTAGATAATTCCTTGGCTTAGGACCTGAATTTTGATTTGACCTTAGAAGACATGAATTATTTTGTTGAATCAAAAGGACAAGTGCTCAATATAGGTTTTGCACATAGTCTCACAACAACAAGCATGAGAAGAATAATCGCCACTATGTATGCAAGAATGCAAGACTATTTGTTGTTTTATTATAATATGCGTCGCAACCCCACTTTGAGGGAAGTGTGAGGTCGCCACTCACACTCTCGAAAATGGGACTTGGGAGTCTTTCGGGACTCTCAAAAACTCAGAACGCGATTGCAGGGGTCAAAACACCTCACATTGTTTTTATACCGTTGGAAAGTTCTTGAAGTGTAGATGTACAAAATGGCCTTGCATGAGCCATTTGGACAGCTGCAGCACAAGTTATGGTCGAAAGAAAGGCCAGGAGTCAAACTAGCAGTTTGACTGCCAACCACTAAAAGTCGGGAATCGACCTGATCCCGGTGCGTGCAGGTGAATTGTGACACACTATTGGAAAGCTTTCGAGGAGAGCTACAACTTTGTTTTGGACCTCATCCCAATCCGAGCTCGGGGCGAGAAGTTATGAACGCCCAAAGTCCCGAGAGTCAAACTGAGACAATTTCGGGACTCCACTTTGGGAGTCCCGGAAAAACTGCCATTCAGATGTAAGTGCGACGACGAGATGCAGAGAATACTATATGGGGGAAGGTGGTGGCTTCCCCCGAGTCCGGGCCATGGTGAATCAAGTGAGTCCAAGGTTGCCCGTGGCTAGTCCCAACACCAAAAGTGTGCAAAATGAGTTCTAACCAACTTGTTGGTTGGATTTGGATGTAGGACCGAATAACTAAGTAGCTTGTCCTTCTTCCTAGTCTAATCTTGGAACTTTCAGCAAGCCCTTTCACCCCCTTTAGTGTTGGAAGCTGGGAACGTGCCCCGAGTCTTTCCCAATTCTGTAACTTGAACAAGTTAGTCCCAACTAGGGACTATCCAAGGACTTAGGAGTGTGTCAATATGGCTAAGAGAAACTCCATGTGGCAAACATTGATGTCGCATAGGTCGAACTTATTATTCAAACCACTTCGAATCACCAAGAGAAAATATAGATGGTTGGTGTTTGGAAGGACAAAATTTATGACATGCACAATGTGCAGGTCGGTGTTCCTTGTTCTTAACTTTCAAGTCATTTTCATGTGGACAGAATCTCTTTGGAGTTAACATGGACTGGCAATGTGGAAAACATTCGACCAATTGAAGCATGTATTGTGAGGGTGTTATTGTAACATATTTTAGTCTATTAGAGAGGTTCTCTCCTACCATAAACACTTTCCAAATATGCCAATTTTGGTCATGTTTTGCATGCATGTTTGAGAAATGTGCATAGGAACTGATGTGCAGTTTTGCAAACAACAGGAAATGAAGTTCCTCACAACACAGATCAGATTTTCTATTGTTCAACAAAGGCCAACTAACTCCATTTGTAATAGTGTGAAGTGTATTTGTAGATTTCCATGTTTTAGATGACAATAATTTGATGACTAAGGGCTTGTGAAATGTAATCCAACCTATGAAATGTGACCACGAACAAGTGTGCAAAATCAAATATATACATGCTTGAAGCATTTGCAGAGCAACATTGCAATTTTCAAGGACTTTAAACCTTTGTCCCAAAAAAAAAAAAGATGTTTGTTATGGTAGTAAGGTAATTTGGCTTAAGGATAATCACAGAGGAGTTTACAAAATAATAGAGAAGAGAGGGCTTTACAATGTGCTGTTGTTGAAGGCAAGGATGTTAGTACCATCACATGGTGATAAAAACTAACTCCACAACATCTATAAATCATGAGAGCTAGTAAGTGGATTGCATTGAATTGATCTTATGATTGGGTTTAAGACATATTTACCCTCCACTTTTGGATTGTTTTCAAACTTTCATACACTAGCATTGGATCATTGTCATATCAAGCCCCCAAAACATGAGGAAACTGAACATTTGCAGTGGTTTACACTGATTTGGTGCTTGAAATGAATTGAATGATGACAATATGAAGCATTGTGAACACAATTACGACAATTACAAACATGTGAACTATATGACTCATGCATGTTGATCATATATGTTTTTGTAAGAATTTTGATTCTTAACTAGGAATGGGAAGGTTAAAAGGACATGACATAATAGTATTTGAGTTGCATTCTTAGTCATTCAAGTCCTCTATGTGGGCAAATCATGGACTGCGCTTTAGCAAGTAGGTATTTTGTGCCTTGCACCCACACACTTGTTGGTGACCACTAAACCTCTTCCCGTGATAACCCATTGTGTAGCACTTGCACACAAAAACATCCTTTTTGCAACATATGCATGAATATTAGCTTTTGGTCAGAAAGTGTGATTTTGAGTTCTAAGATTCCTAATTTGCTTCAGAAATTGATGTGTAATTCAATTTCAGTAGGTAAGAAAGTTAATTAACACACACATTAGTAAGGTAACATGAAAAGAAAGCAAGCTAACCTCAACATTATCTAGTGATGGAAGAACACCTTTGATGCACATGGAGGATAATGGCAAAGGTTGTTTGCACCTTAACCACCTATATTGTTCATATGAATCTCCAATAGGAGGTTTGGAACAATGTCTTCGATAGCTTTTCTTTGCATTCTAAGGATGGTTGTTTGGATTCGCCTTTTCCCCATTACAAGCACCAGATCCCTTACATTGGATTCTATTTGAAGAGTTGACTTTCTCCTTTGATTTTTTTAAGGTACGAGTAGGTCAAAGGCACATGAATGTGGCAGTGGTCAAACTCATTGTGCCATTGCATGTTGCTCCATTACCCAAGTATGCCAATTCATACTTGATGTGATGTTTGTATTATGTAGGAACATTTGGCCATATTTCTTCTGAAATGAAAAGTCATTTGAATGATAAAAGAGTTCTTAAACTTACATTATAGTTAGTGAGCCATTTTTTGGTCTTTGTGGATGTGCATCAGAATTCAAAAAATTGACTACACCTACCAATCCTTATGCATTTCAGCATAACAAACATCACCCTTTTTTAACTTCGCATAGGTATATTGGGATTTTTTCTAACTTCAATCAGCAACAATGCTCATACTATATTTCAACATGTACAAGTGAAGACACAATTCAAGAAAATTTGAGCTTTCAGAATTTAAACCAATTGACATGGACACAATACTGAAAATCACAACTTGACAAGCTAGATTAAAGAACTTACAACCATACTAGAGTGGAAGAAATCTTATTAGTGGAAAGGGTAGAGAGAGAGAGAGAGAGAGAGAGAGCGCACCAAGGTTCATTGCAAATATTATATTGAATTGTCATTTCACATGCGAGTTGTTGTTGGAGGTATGTATTTTGTAGATCAATATCCCTTCATGTTAATCAAAACCCTTTGTTCCAATATTCAAAATCATAACATGTTGTGCCCTACTTGTGAAATATGAATGTTTCTGGTGGAAGGTTTATAAGTCAATCCTAAATGTCATTCATTTCCTAGGAGTAAGAAGAAGCTTAACACCACTAACCAGAGTGCCCATGTTGTGAAGCTGTCTTTACAAAGGTGAACATGAAAGATGCAAAATGGGGTTACTCATTGAACATGTAACTTTGGTGTTAAGAGTCCATTCTGAGGCAGTAAAACTAAAAGGTAATGGCAACAATATGTGTGTATGTGTGTGTGTTAAACATGGTTTCAATTCTATGCTCCCACCTCTTGCTTGGCATCCATTCATTGACATGTCAAAATATCAACATAAGAAACATAATGTATCCCCATGCATAATCAACTTTAGTGTGGATATTAATTACTATGTACACCATTCAAAACTTGGCCTTTAGCAAATAACACTCTCACAAGAATCATAATTACACCTCCACAGCTAAACTCCATGCCCATGTTACATACTATACCCAACTTCTCACTACCATGTTGAAAAGTTTACATGTGTGAAAAATGGGCCTTACATTGACCTTGATGATTTGGTAGCATTCTATTTTATAATTACACCCACTTCCCCCTCCCTAGGAATGAGATTTAAAATTGCTTTTCAACATTGATGTGTACATGCAGATACATTGTAAAATGAGCCCATCTGCATTTTAGTAAACTAGGAATAAAGACTTTTGATGTCACAATGCTGTAATTTGCAAATAACAATAAATTGTAGAACACAACAAAACAACCCACACTTCATAACATAAAGATTGGAAAACCTGTAAACATTTAACAAGTTTGGTCACATTGTATCAAACATAAAATGTTGGAAGGGCTAGAAGCACACTTTCTTGAGGTGGAACGATCCAAATTATGGCATGAAGCTCAAAAGTAGGACGTAGTGGAAGAGTGGTTGTGGGAGTGTAGTAACCTATGTGCATCAGAATTGTATTACATTAGACCAAAAGTTAAATGGGTGTTAAATCTATACACATTGTCCAGGAGTTAAAACCCTAATTGAAAACCTCTCAAAAATATCCCCTTTACCAACAACAATAGTAATTCACACAAACATGCACGTAAGTAAACATTTGGACACATGAAAGTAAGCAAGGTGTGAAAGATTATCATTTATGTTGATTTTTTACTTAATACTATGTTAGAATCATTTGTGTAGACATTTGTGCCCCACAACTACTGTCCTTAGATCTAAAAGAGGTAGGAAAAGAATAAAAATGACAATTTCAAATGATTAAGCATAACAGTGATTGTTTATTCCCTGAAAAGCAAAAAATTAAGGAATATCAAGGAATTTGCTAAACATGTGGTAGACCAGTGGAAGTTCAAGATGGAAAATCATTTAATTATTTTATTCACAACACATTAGGAACATATTAGTCCCAAGTGTTTTAACAATAATGCTTTTGTATTTACTATATGTATGATGCATCACAACATCAAGTGTATGACCTTAGTAGTTATTGGTAAATGCAAGATACATGTTTGTTAATAGTAGGTGTTTTAGTCTTTAGCCCATCCTATTTGTGTTTCCTAGCATTGTGTTCTTGTTGAAGATATCATGTCCATTGATCCATTGGGCAAACAATTAGACCCTTGAATGTAGAAGTGTTATAGCTATAATTTTGTTAGCATGTTCATACCAACTGGTGAAAGTTAGGAAGATACATTATTCACAACATCAAACATTGTGAAATTTCTAGTTCAATTAAATTCCATTGAAAACCAATTTGTTGAAAACATGGGTGACAATCACTACTAGAAATTTTGGGTTTTGCAACTATCGCATGTAACTAAAATTCAGTTGCATGCGACACATGTAACTGCAAATTTCTGTAGTTGCATAAGACAAGTTGCATGGGACATGAAGTTGCATGCGATAGTATGTATGCAACATGTATATACGGTGTTAGTATACATGTTCATACATACATACCAATTCAATGTAGTTGCACCTTATGTGCAACTTTCCTTGCAACTACATACAACTAATCAAAATATGACACATGTTTAAAAATTAGACAACTAGCTTGTGGACACGTGTCATTATTTAATTTTTTTGTGTTTTCAAAATAAAAAATTCATTGGATTAATCTTAATCATTAAAGTTTTTGCCACTAGGATGATGACATGTGGCACACCATGGAACGTTCATTGACCATTTGACACGTGTTCAATATTTTAACACCAATTATATGGTGACACGTGGCAATCAAGGTCCACCTATTTTTAAAATTTTAAATATTAATTAATGAAATC
>Ga0116227_10004215_pt1 | contig 31333 bp, 23 predicted proteins | sample S1TSphgellanicum_FD_89693 | JGI IMG/M metagenome (GOLD analysis project Ga0116227, IMG submission 89693) | Host-associated microbial communities from peat moss isolated from Minnesota, USA - S1T2_Fb - Sphagnum magellanicum MG | ecosystem: Host-associated > Plants > Peat moss > Unclassified... | reverse complement strand
GCCCGTTGTCTCTTCCGTTTCGCACTCTACCCCCCCCCCCCGTCTCCTTGCTTCTCCTTCTCCTCTGCGTCTCCGTTCCCCCCTCTCCTCCCCCCCCCCACGCCCAGTCGTCCATGCCCATCTCTAAAAAGGAAATCGCGGATTGCAAGGATTTGGAGCTCTCCCGTTTTACTCGCTTTTGATTCCATGGCCTCATTTGTTGGCCGACCGAATCGGAGTTTCTTTTTCTGATTATTTACGCTTTTGTTTTTTCCCCCTGGTTTTTTTGGGTGAAGGTTGTTTTTTTCTGGGAGTATTTCTGGAGGAGCTCTGGTGCTCTGCTTTCTGCTGCTGTGGGAGCGGGGGGCGTCGGCAAGCAATCGGCGCTACAAAGAGCATTATTCTTTTTGTGGCTTCTTCGTTCTGGTGATCGTTTGTTTCCTCTTCAGAAGACAGTGCTCGTAACATCTTCACCGAAAGATCTTTTTCGTCAGAGTTGCAGTGGTTTCACAGATCTGAGGTTTGTACCGACGCCGCATTTTCTTTGCTTTGCAAGTTTGCTCGCTCTCTCTCTTTCAGGTATCATTGTGCTTGATTCTATCTCTCTCTCTCTCATCAGAGCTTTGCGCGATTATTGCACTGTGTTTTGTTTTTTCCCTGGTTGCATTCTGGCGATTTTCTGTCTTGGATCATTCTCGCGCTCTCCCTGTTTGTACCAACTACGCAGCTGCTGCATTTTGGTTTTTTTTTTTGCACGAGATGCTCCGGCTTTCTAATCTTGTGACACCAATGATGGAGGATTCAATCCCTCGCTTCTCTTCTGCGTCTTATTGCAGAACTATTTGGCCTGTTTAATTTTTTCTTCTTCTTCTTTTGGTTTCGTCTTGCTCGAGCGAGTCTCTATGGCAGCAGAAAGCGGTCTTCAATTTAGTGTGGCAGAAAGAAGGTTTCGACGACGCGCCGTTCTGTGAAGAGTATCAAGCGTTTTGTTTGGTTCTGTTTTGGTTTCCCGTTACGTAATAAGAATGACGTTGCATTGAAGCTTTGCAAGAGGAAGGCAACGTCTGAGGTTATTTTGTTGTTTCTCTTACATTTCTGCAGCAGCAGCAGCAGCAGCAGAAGGGTCTTCATTTGTCGTCTTTGCAATGGGAGTAAATCTGCCTGGCGATTCGGAGACGTTGCTGCTGCTGCATCTGTAGAATCTCCTCCCACGTCTCTTTTCCCTCTCGACGCATCACCATCACCATCACCATCACCATCAGCATGACCGAATCGCAACAACAGTCAAGGTTGGACTCGTGTCCTCCCAGACGGATTTGATACGCATTTCCCCTCCTTCTCAGGACATTCCTTTTGTGAAGCTCGACGGGGAGAGGCAGAGAGGACAATGCGGCCCTTCATCGTGGATAGCCAACTCTAGGATCCCTCCTCGCAATTTGGTTTCTGATTCAAGTCCATGACCTTGTGAACCCTCCTCACCAATCCCCCTGTTCTGCACGCAACTCTTCAGCTGCTGGGTGGAACTGGTTGATGTGTCGTCCATTTGACATCACTAATCCCACTGCCAATAGGGTATTGGGTAAAGGTTTTCTCTTCTAACGTTTGTGGACTAGGGCAACAAATGGCAGTGGCAGCTCAGTGACCCCCAGTTACTCTGTTGTGGAAGCAAGCTACTACAGGCTGGACTAAGAAGCACTGACACCATTGCTCTGAAAAAACTCTGTAGCCATGAAGACCATCAACAAGAGCTTAATACAGATCTCAAGAGGATCATCATCATCATCATCTCCAGGGCAGATAGGGGGAAATGCAGAGAAGTCTTGGTGCCTTCAGTTCAAGAGAAGAATTCTTGTTGTGGTGGCACTGGCTCTTCTGGTGATGTCAAGTGTACTGGTGCCATTGGAGGCAGCATATGCCCCATCAAAGTACAGTCCATCAAAGATGAATGCATATGCCACCATGTTGTATATGGGCACACCACGCGACTATGAGTTCTATGTTGCAGCCCGAGTGATGCTGCAGACTCTCATTCACTTCAAAGTTGATGCAGACCTTGTGGTGATAGCTTCTACAGATGTCCCTGAGAAATGGAGGAGAACTCTGTAAGCTACTCTTTGTTTCTTTGCCTTTAAGGTCATGTGTTCTGAGTTCAGAGTGATGGTCATAGACTCATGGAACTCAAAATTCATTACTGAACACTCTGCAATCTACATCCTGAAATATGTTGTGTCTTCCTTGAGGAAGCAGGCACACTCTGGTCCATTTCTAGGTTTCAGTCTAGGCCTAGTGTCTGACATGTGTGTTCACATGTGTCTCTATGCAGAAAGAATGAAGGTGTGAAGGTGGTGGTCGTGGATGACATACCCAATCCTTATAGTGATCAGGGAGGCTTTGACATGCGTTTTATGTTCACCTTAAACAAGATTTATGCTTGGAGATTGACGGAATACAAGCGTGTCATTATGCTTGATGCGGACAACTTGTTCCTCCAGAAGACTGATGAACTCTTCCAGTGTGGCCAATTTTGTGCTGCTTTTATCAATCCTTGCATTTTCCACACTGGCCTCTTTGTACTGGAGGCATGCAAGCTTACGTTCCTGAATGACCTGCTGCATTGTTGTTGGCTTGAGAACAAGGACGCCCTGTTGTTTTTGTGTTTCCAGGGTATCAATGGGCAGTCAGAATTTGGGGGTCCATAACAGTTGTCTTTTGAAATGACTCTTGGACAAATGGAACTAATAGTTCCTTTGATGCGTGCTGGTGCTGTCCTTGTCCTGCAGCCATCAAATGAGACATTCAGTACCATGATGCATGACATTCAAGTGAAGAAGGAAAACAAAGATGGAGCTGACCAAGGTTTCTTGACAAATCACTTCAGTGACCTTCTTGATCGACCTATGTTTCATCCCCCTGCAGACAGCTCAAGACTGAATGGCCTTTTCCGCCTGCCTCTGGGTTACCAAATGGATGCATCCTATTTCTGTAAGCACTCTCACCTGATGCTTACTTCAGTGGGGGCAGGCTAAAATGAAGTGAAGTTTACTGCACTTGTTCATGTCGTTATTATTTGATTTGACTGGAGCAAAGTTCCCAAAGAATCATCCTGAAAGCAAACTTGGAAGTAGAATCTGTGTGGTGTGTGCAATCCTTGCATTCTGATGCAATTATTCTCCTTCAATATGTTGCTATTCATCTTTTTACAAAATGTTGCTGTTTCTGTGCAGATTTGAAACTTAAATGGAATGTCCCATGTGGTCCTAATAGTGTCATCACATTCCCCAGTGTCCCAATGTTGAAGCCATGGTACTGGTGGTCATGGCCAACACTGCCTCTAGGACTCTCATGGCACCAAAAACGAGTAGCTACCATAGGGTGAGTTTATCTGAATTTTGCTGCATGTCAGGTTGGAACTGGAAGCAGATCTTAGTATTGTATTCTTGACCTGACCTTCTCCACCCTTGGGTAAATGTATATGCATGAAAAGGGGATCAAGAGTAGATTGCAATGATCAGAGTTCCTCTTTTAACAGTTTTTCCCTTGTCTCGGCAGGTATGGTTCTGAGAGCCCTATTTTGGCTGCTGAAGCAGTTTTCTTCCTGATAACCATGTTCACAGCAATTGTTGTCCGGCAGCGTTTAGCCACAGCAGAGAAGATGCCCATGATGAAGTCATGCTTGGAGAAAGGACCTTGTGGGGAGGGCCGGATCTGCCATCCTTCATCCCTGAAGTTGCTGGTTCTCATTGCCATGGCTGGGAGTTTCATTCTTCCCTTTCTCATTATCCCAACAACTGTGCACCCTTTTATGGGTTGGGGGGTTTTGCTTTTAGGTTCTGGATCCCTCCTGACAGTGATTATAAATGTTTTCCAATTTCCTATTCTCCCCATCATGACTCCCTGGCTCTTAAGTGTTGGAGCTCTCTTAGTGCTCGGATCACCACTCTACAGCAATGGCATTGTGCGAGCTCTGAGCATAGCTGGATATATAGCCTTTGCATCACCATTTGCATGGTGTGCTGTGAAAGCAGTCATTGCTAGGGTTGACCAGAGTGCAGAGCGGGAGCCTCTGATGGCTTGGACTGCTGTGAGGACAGATCCTCCTTCAGAAACCTTGATGAAACTGTGCTAGGGTTCAGCATCTAATCACCTGGAACAAAGTAGCCCTGATAGAAGTGTTGACTGTACCCTGGGTGGCTCTTAGAAGAGTTTGTCACGATCATTCATTGACATCTATTTGATCTCTTAGAGAGCATCATAGCAAGATTCTTTCTGGCTTGTTTGGCCATTGGAGGCCAGGAAATGAAATGTGGTGATTTTGGAGGAACTGGATCCTGTACCACAATGCAAATATGGTTTTGGTTTTAAGATGATAGCTTTGGAGGAGAAGGGAGGTGCTTAAGTGCTGGACATGAGTCAACAGAATCAAGATTTGCCTGATTAGTAGCAGTACCTTCTTTTACACAAGGACCTCAAAGGAAGGTTAGAACTTTTCAGCATGTCTCCTCTTTTTTAAGTTAAGGTTTGCAAGCTGTTGTTGGCTTATTAGTGGCTAAATTTCATTACACATTTCAATTAGCAAAGTCTTGCTCCGTGGGTTTTGTTCTTGCCACTCTACATTAGCAATAGCAAGAACAGGTTAGTCTTTGAAATCAGGTAGTATTTAGACAGAAAATTTCATATTGGTGACATGTGCCAGTAATTAACTCACATTCTTTATAAGCTCTTGATTGTGGATGTTAGTCATTCATGCAACAAATCTTTCAATTTGTGAGTATGATCTTCTTTTTGTGTGGGTGGTATCTTCGTATCTTGTGCACTTTTCATCTGCATAGGTAAACAACAGATGATTAGTTTATACATCTGATTCATGTATAGGGATGGTAGAATATTGGATTCAGGTAACATTTGTATCCGTTACTCTTTTCAATGTTGTTTCGGGAAGAGTGGAGCCTGTAGATAGGGGGTGGAGTCACTGGGGATTGCTGGTGTGCAGTTGTTTTTCTTTTTTCAAATTTGTCACATAGGTGGGTTGATGATGAGGTGGGTTGGTCATCATCCACAAGAGGACTCCGCCAAATTTCACTTCAGGTTAGTGAGGAAAGTAGAAAAGTTTAGGAATTGTGTTCATATGATCAGCTTGAGTTTTGCTTTCCTTCATGAGGACGTAAAGCTAGAGGGGGGTTTCAGAAGGTGACATTGTTGTACCCCATCATTGATCATTGCAGATTCTGTATATCCTGCAAGTTTGGATAATGAAATGGGTTGGTTATTGCAGATGTGAAATATATGATTTGCTCTTGGACACCAGCTGCAGATATTTATTGGTGACATGTACTTTGCTGTATGTTGATCAGAGTTTTGCCATTCACATAATGTCAGGTGCTATAGATTGAGGTGCAGAGCTTTGGGGGCTGCTATCATGAGCTGCTCAAGCTCTAAAATCTCACTTCGTGTCTGGAGGCAGTTTGTGTGCTTGATGTTGATGTTTGTGGGAGGTTTTGCTGCTGGTGCTGGTACAAAACTCTTAACTCATTGAGACAGGGGACGTTCCAAAGGAAGCTCCCTCCCTTTATTTGTGGAGGAGCTCATTGTGCATGACCATCCATGCTTGTGACCAGATTTGTTGGCTATGAAGAAACTTCAAACAACTTTGGGGGATGAACAAACAGTCTTTCTTCTGTCCACAAAATCAATCAAATTCGAAGATGAGGATCTTGAATGTTGTTGGAAGTATTTGATGTCTGAGCCAGGGGATGGATGCAATTGAAAGTACAATTGGGAATACGGTTCTTCTCCCCCCACCCTCTGATTTGAAAGACCTCCGATTTCTCTTTGAAGTTTGTATCACGGGAAAACAAAAATTATCTTGAGCTTTATAGAATGCTTGTAGGAGTTGATCTTTTTTCCATTTTTGAAAGGCATCATGGGAAGGGAAAAAAATGTGAGGTCAATCGGTAAAGCACAATGGGCAAGAGTGCCGAGAGTGAGAGGAAAATGATGTGATGACATAGGGACATCCATCATATAAGTAGATTACTTGAATTTAAAGAAAATCTTGATATGCACTCAATCCAAAATGATGAGAATTTGTGTTTGATGATGGGCTAGTGGGTGCATCATGAACATCTTATTAGGGTTGAGGTCCACCTTCTTTGTGATTTTCCCTTTGTTTAAATGAGAGTTATTTAGTGTGGATCAAACTAATATTGGGCAAAAACTTGATCTTCTCATTTGTTCACCCCGCCAAACATTTAAGTTTTAAAATCATGTATTGTTTGGATACATATCATAGTAACGACTAGTTGACTTGTGAAAGCACACATGTTATTGTGGCTAGTGGAGGTGCATGAGCATTGAGACTATGCACAATAACCAACACATTCAAGCTAGTTATCAGACATAACCTATAGTGCAAAGGATTGAGAGTGATTCATGACCATCTTGTTCATGGATGAAAGGTCCCATAATCAGTTTATAGATTGATGAAAGTTCATAACATATGCTTGTATGGATGAGGTATGCAAAAAAAGAAAAAGAAGAGAGGTTATGCATCATGAGCAACTAGAGGAGGGCGAATCGAAAGCTCAATAACTTATGCATTGTAAGTTATGGACTAGGTTGATATTGGGTAAATATCAATAGTCATACTTGGTAATATAAAGGAGGATCAACATATTGGCATTTATTTGAGGTTTTGATTCTCTTGTAATAATATTTGCACAATTTCCCATGTGTTTGCCTTCACCGAGTGATATATTTTACAAGTTGAAAGATATAAAAGTTTCAAATATCACTTCTAATACAAATGTTTAGAATATTGTTCATATTTCCATACATTGATTCTAGTATTCTCCTTAATGTGTTGCACACCCATGTTCATCACAAATCTTTTGAGAGTTCAAATGAAACTAAAAACATAAAAGAACAATCCAATAAATGATGGGATGTGGAAACATGAATTTAATAGTGAGAACTTTTTAATATTTTGGGCAAGGTCTAGTGGTTCAAAATGTTGTAAGAATGACTCCCGCCTATTTTCAATGTGTGGTCTTGGAACATTGTTTCTCACATCCACAATTAGATATTTACTTTTTGCCAACCTCACCCATAAGTTAAAACTAGGATTGGAAAAGGTGGGAGATAGTTATTAGCAACCCACATGGATCAATTTCCTCTTCATTAGGTCCAACATGACATAAGGAAACTTGTGCATATTATGCCATGACTTTTTAGTAGGGGATTGTGAAACCTTACAAGATGGACATTTTTTGTGCGCTCAAGTTATGGCATCAAGCTTCACCTCTCAACCATCCACCCAAATCTATTCTCGATTTGACAAATGCCTCTAGTGAAGCTTCACACTAGGTAGTGTAGGTGAATATTCAAGCACAACATGGGCCCTTGCCCCTTTTTTTCAACCCCGCCTTCTTTTGAAACCATTTGAGCTCTCAAAGCATTTCAACTTGAATCAAATCATATTCTTCCTCTTTTCATTGAAAAATATGAACCACACTAGGACTTTGAGGACTTTGACCTTTCTTTTGACTATTTCAAATTAAATTTTAGTTATAAGTATTGCCTTTTAATTATCGGTGATCTTTCTTGCATGGTATTTGAACATTTGCATGATTATTTTTATCCAAAAGATTTTGCAAGTGGTTTCCCTATCTATTCCAACTTTGTTCAAATATTGCATGTGGGCACATCCATCAACACATTGCTCATGTCCTGCTCATGTCCTTGGAGTATCCCATCTCCTAGCCATGGCCAAGCCTTATGGTGGGTTCATCCAATTGATGTCATTTTATATTGTCTCATTAATCACATGCCATGCCTTCAATTTCACCACGTTTTTTCACTCACCAATTTGGTGATTAAAGGAATGATGTAAAACAGTAGTTCATTGCATCCAATGTAGCTTTGATCTCATCTTAATTGGGTGGTCTTAAAAATTAACATGGTGAATGCATTCAACTTTGTGTCATGAACCATAATGTTCTAAGAATTAGATGTTGAAGGTGACATTACTCAACCTTTACCTTTTATTAATATTTTAAATATTTTTTAACCTCTTTTTTCCTATAGCCAACATAACCCAAAGGGTGCACTATCATCCCTTCAACCATGGTGCTTACCAAGGTGACCTCCTTAATGAACCTTTGTTTGCTTTAGCCCATCTTTAGGCTCTTTGTTTTGTTATGACCCAATTCCTTTCATGTTATTTTCCACCATTGCCCATGACACTCACATTATAAGCCTTCCCTTTTTAATTCATGTGGCATTTGAATTTCTATCAATATAGTTTTCTAAAATTAACCTTTTAATCCAACTTCACAAATGTGCAACTTGGTCCCCTTCCAACCTACTTAGTGACTTATCCTTGCCACCTTATTTATCATTGCCATTGAAGGCATCAAAATTTTGGGTATTCCAATGGGTTCTATTTCATTGAGAATTTATTATCAAAAGACCTCAAGAATGTAGATTTTACTTTTGAAGATGGGTGGCATTCAAGTAGGTTTTGGGATTTTCACTTTTTTTTTATAATGCCCATCATACCTTCTTTGTTACATCCCTCTTAATTTAAAGTTCTTTAACCATTTTTCATCTTTCAACCGATCATTATTTTGAATCCTTAAACCTATTATAGGTCCAAGATCCTTTGATGGTCCTAAAGGAAGTTTAGTTCATGGCTAAACATCTATTCCATTTCCTAGGAAGACATTGGTCTCATTTTGATTATTGCCATTGCCCTAATTACTTTCTTGGGAATCGGGCATTAGTTTTTTCATCCATGACCTTTCCATTCTATTAAATCATTATCCTTTTTGTTGGAAGCTCTAATTCACATTGATTCTACCTCTTTCCCTTTCCAACAACAATTGAAGGGAGCTTGTGACCTTGTGCCTTTAATGGTTTGTGCACGCCTCCTTGCTTTGAACACCTCATCAACAAACAAAATGAATGGTTTCAAAACTCCATTTAGAACATCTACACCAACACACCTTTTCTAACATTCTTTCTAATGGGGTATTTAATGTCCATCAAACTTGCATACTTTCATGTTTAAACCCATGCTCCAATGCTTAGCTCATTGCTCAATTTGTCCTATTGATGTTCATTTATCATTGACAATTTTTCCCATTGTCTTATGTATCCAACTTGGACAATCATAGGCCTCCCTTGTTGTGTTTGCATTCATCCCATTGACTTTTTGAGTATCCACCTATTGTGATGTTCATTCAATAATGAACATATTAGGACACATGATGCCATTTGTGATGTCTTTGCATCCATTGCAAAGGAAGTTGGGTTTTATGTGCATCAAGAACAATTACACATTATTCCATCTTCCATGTTTTAAACATCCAAACATTGCATTGATATTGTTCTCTCTAAGGACGGCGTTTGAACCTTTGCAAACATTTTCATTGCTAATCATGTGCAAATATTCTAGTCCACACACCTTCTATGTGTGGTTTTTGTAGGATCAAAAGCAACCCAAACAAAGGAACAAAGTTATCAACATAGCCACTTGAGAAATCTTTTCATCCTCTTATCAATAGAAAGTTTTGGTTGTTTACAAAACCAAGTTGATGATTTTTTACAACTTTATGCCAACAATGTGTGGGGGAATGAAAGGCCCTAATAATCCTTTGCTTTCATCCTAACCACTTACTTTAGACAAAGAGTTTCAATTGCATTCCAAAAGTTGCAAGCCTCCACAATCTTAAATTGAAATGTAGCCATGGGGTTGGTTACCTTTTGACTTCCACCGCTTGTTGACTTTTCACCCATTATCACTTCAATTATTTTATTTGTGGTTAATAGGTAACGGATGACTTCTACTTTGTTTCATGAATATGATAATTCATCATTTATTTATGCTAGACAATGAATCATAGCGAATTTTGCTAAAGGTTTGGTTGGTCCAAACCATGACATTATTTTGTTTCTTCTTATCTTCATTCCTTTTGTTTTCCCCCTTTTTTCTTGAAATAAAATTTTGCAAATTCACAACCATCCAACCATCCTGCCGACCAACAATAAGTATTAGGCTTTGATTTGCCTTTTGCCAACCTCCACACCATGCACAAAATTATTGGGCCAAAATCATTTTGTTGAGCCAAACCGACATGTTTTGACTTATCTTCATTTAAAATTTGTTGCACATGCACTAGTGCAATTGCTTTAAGTACCAACTTTATAGCATCAAAATATTACATTCTAATTATTTTTTATTTTCTCTACATGTTAATTCAAATTACATTAATTAACATGTAACTATTTAAAATATATATAACACCAATTTGAATCTTTTGATTTTTTTCGGGTAATGTTGTGGTGATTTTGAACATTACCAATTCAAAGCAATTTTGTGTTCCACCAAACCATATCCATTTTACATATATCAAAGTAGATGATACCTTTGTTATCACCATTGAGATATTGTTATGCCATGAGTTTGACCAAAATTTATGTAACTTTTTTCATCATCGATTATGAATAAGGCTCCTCCACTTTGTTTATAAATCTTTGTTCTTATTTATTATGTTTTCACAATTGTTCAAACACACAAGGTTCAAAGGATACAAATTCACTATCTTGAACTATCCCAATCATTTATATTCTATTATTGAAAGTAGCTTGTGAACAATAAGATGACTATTGTGTTTTAGTTTGTACAAATATCAATAATTGTAGACACCCAAAATTTTCAAATGCATTATATTTGAACTATGAGGTTAATATACACTCAATTGAATCAAATGCACCATATTATTATATTCAAGTCATTGCAATGTCATTAGAGTGAAATGCAAATCCCTCCAAAATAAAATGGTAATTATTAAACAAAATAAAATCCAAGCGTACTCCAACTATATATCACCAAAGCAAGAAATGTTTATTCAAATGAGTTAAACTCAATGCACAAAAAATACAAGCTCATTTTCCAACTTTATTAGACAACACTTTCAATTTTATAATGTAAGAGGATTAAACAATTGTCACTTGATCTGGAGATCTATTTGTTGATTTGATTTCCCATAGGGAGTTTAATAGTATTGAAGGTTGAAGGAAGTGTATTCTGATGTTATTTGTTGATTGATTCGACATTAATTAATGACCTAACTATATATAAGACTAATTTTCATAATCAAGCACACAACGGATGCATTTTCCCTCATCGAGGAGGTCAAAGGCTTCGTTGATCTTTGAGAATGGCATCTTATGGGTGATGTAATGGTCAAGATTTATGTCCTGCATTTTATACCACCACACAAATGATAATATTAAATCAATACTTCTTACATTCAAACTTGTTCCCTTGAATACATCCTTGGTTATATTTATGAAATAAAATGTACATAATTATGAAGAAATGGAGATGACTTATATAACTAAAAGCCAAAATACCAAATAAGGTATAATTTCCCGATGGGAAAAACCAAATGAGATTTTCAACTTGCTTTTAATCTTAACCAAACATGATGACGCATATGCAAAAAAAATAAAATGATTAGAGTTGTAATTTAAGAGGCAAAATGAACACAAAAAGGTTGGTGGATGGTCATGGGTGGACAGATAGGTTAGGTTATATGGAAATTTGTAAGCATAGATGAAAAGATTACTAACCCCTTTCATGCACCTCTCAACAAGATTGGGTAGCTCTGACCGTGCCTTGTAGCCTCCAAATAGACCCGAGGTCCAAGAACGACCCCACAAAAGAGCACCGGGATGAAATGACACTCTTTGTGTTGCTTCTACAAGACCCAGGATCACAGACATTCCCCCAGCCTGCATGCATCATCATCCTCACCTCCTCTTCCCATTTAGTAGAGGCATCAGCAAGTCTAATCACAACAACATTCATTTGACATACGCACAACCTTTTCATATCTCAACATGTTTAGAAAATCGCATGTTTTTAGCATTCCATGCAACGTGTTTAGAAAATCGCATGTTTTTAACATTCCATGCAACGTGTTTTAAAAAATCGCATGTTTTTAGCATTCCATGCATGGGGTTTTAATAGCTTTAAAAAAAAATTTAGCATTATGAAAAATGGTTGAAATGTGTTTTTAGGAAAATTGAAATTCAAGTTTGTAAGTTGATTTTTGTTTTGTTTTGTTTTGGGAACCATAATGGGTTTAACTAAAACTTGATTAAGTTCGATTAATAGAGAGAGAAAAATATTAATATGTTTTGTGTGTTGGTGGTGTGTATGAAATGAATATACATATATATATGTGTGTACCATGTTACAACATTCCAAAGCCGAGTAGATGATGCTAGGGTCACCTGTACAATCAAAGCTGTAATCCACACCTCCATCTACCATCTCACATATAACCTAAAACAAAGTGGTCAATCCCAAAACTACCTTGCAGTATTAGATGACCCTTTTTCAAAAAAAAATTCAAACTACTACACATAAGTTTGCCTCATTTTTTGTTGTGTTGTTCTTCAAAGGTGGACCACAACTTAATTTGTGATCATTTTTTGAAGGGCATGCAGATTTGCAACCAAATTGATGATGCAATTGCGATTTCTTGCAATGTTGCAAGGGGATTATGAGAGCCTAGCCACTAACCTAAACCTATAGGTCAGAAAGTTAACGGTTTCTTTTTTTATTATTATTTACAATCATGTGAAAATAACATTTTAGATATGTGATAATTTTTTTTAACACCCAAAAAATCATTTTTTCACACACAAATTGGGAAAAATTTGGATTTAAAAATTAAATTAAATTACTTTTTTCTGGTTGCTCCAGTGTAAATTTCGCTAAAAGTTTCGAAAAAAAAATTTCCTAAAATTTTTCATATCAAAAATTTCCAAAAAATAAATGATTGTGATAATGCACATTCTCTATGTAGAAGGAAGAGGGTTGGCGGGCAGGGGGAGGATGTGTTAAGAAATTTTGGTACTTGTTCAATGGGTTTAGCAAACTTATGAATATTGAGACAATCCGTGAGTCCAAATTCAACAGCTGCCCATCCCATTTTTAACATCCACAACCAAACATGTTCACCATTAAAATGGAAAACATTAGTACATAATACACTTTCTTCATCATCATTCTAACAAATTGTTGGTCATGGAATACCTTAAGTATAGGTATTCCATAAGGTCATAGTTGCAAAATTAAGTTTAGGGTTTCCAATTATTGATGTTTTCATAACAAGTCATAAAGCAAACATCCCACCCTCATAAGGTTAGATTTGGCCTTTTCTCCACTAAATAAATAACCATGAGACTGACCATACAAGTTTCGATGCATAACTTAATTAATTTAAGGGCCATTCACACTTGGTATTAGGGACTCTAGTGTTGAGTCCAATAACACCATACTAGTCATTTGAGATGTAAACTTACTTATTGTGAAGATTTTACGTTAAACTAACATTCACTTAATATTAAACCATCGATCATTTAACATTGGGTGGTACTTAGGATGCCACCTAGATTTTCATTTAACATTGATTTAACATCAAGTGTGAATGCACCATAATTAGTCTAGTAAGTTGATGTTAGGGTTAACTATTGAAACCTCTTTTCAGTTTGTCATCATCTCGTGCAACCCCAATGATACGAGATGCCCCCGAGACCTTGGCTGCTTCAACCACCTTCATGAAATTTCATCATGTTTAAATATTTTTTTAACATTTTGTGCTTTTGGGTACATCTTGATGTTTTGCATGAACGGAGAATTAGAAAGTCACTTGTGAAAATCTTCCTCATCAACTTAAGGTCCATTAACTCACGGGTACATAAGGTGTTAAGTGCATGGATCCTTGACCCAACCGTTTTCCATGTTCCCCTATGAACAATTTGAAATGCTCATTGACAACAAACATTTTGAGGATTTGGCTATAATTAATTTTTCCCTTGGACAATGGGTATGTTGGGAAACTTGCATTACCCCCAAGGTTCCTATTAACAACTCTATTCAAGACCATAGCAAAATGTTTTGATTTACATAAGGATCGATTTAGCTAGTAGCTCTACCTACAAAGATGATCACAATCTTTGAAATTTCATTTGGCTTAGAAATACAATTTGAATGGGATTTGGTTGTACAAGTGAATACTTGTCAGGTACCCAATTGAAAGTTTAAAACCACGAACAAACCTCAAACTGCAAAACATGGTTTTTTAATTTAATTTTACAATTTTGTGATGTAGCCAAACTGCAATCATTCACAAGAAGATTTAGCCAAATTTGGCCATAAAACACATACAAAAGAAACGTAAAATTATGAATCCTTTTATGTTGGCTACATGCTGGAACCTGTTGTAGAAATCTGGTGGATGTTTTAAAAAAAAGATAGTAATAATTAATAAAAAAAATCAAAATCTACTTTTTTTAAGGGCCATTTTTTCAAAAAAATCCTTTATATATGTGTCAAAAAATCATTATTTTTTCAGGTTGAAAAATACGCAAAATCTCACCAGCCAAAACAAAACAGAAATAACACTGGTTTTCAAAGCCTTGAATCAAATAAATAAATAATTGGACCAACTTTTGTAGATGTCGAGAACAATAGAAAGTCAATCTGAAAAAAAAAAAAAACCCTTCCCAAAACAATAAATAATATGTACTATGTGAAACATATGCACCATGTTTTTGGTTAGATTTGGTAATTCAGAAAATAGTTTATAGAATCACATACCGCAAGTCCGATAGTTCCCAAACCAAAGACAGCAACCGTGGATGATTTGTGGACTTTGGCAATGTTCCAGGCTGATCCAACTCCTATTCCAACAACTATGAAGATAGATTAGTCCAATGAAGGTAGATTATTAGTCCAATGATCCGCACTTGCAACTTAGTTGCAACAACTTTTAAGACAACATGGTTTTAACATGTTTGTTTTGCCTTGCCTACCAAAGCAAGGAAGGATATTGTGTTTAGATTCATCATAGAGTATAGTAGCTTAAAGGGATTTTGGCCCGGCCCCCTAGTTAATAGGCCTATTTTTGTATGAGGTTTTTTGAAAGATGATGATATTTTGGCTTGTGTTGAAACTTGAGATTAGTTATTATAGAGTTACAATATCTTGAAGGATTTTGGTTTCTTTTAGAGGATTTTTTTGGTGAAGATTATATCTTTGCATGGTGAAATATTTGAGGTTTCATAATGCTTCTTTTGGCCTTAAGAGACTTTTAAATGTAAAATGGCAAGGCCATACATAGTGTGTAAGGTAACATGACATGAATATGCAAAACATGACTTATTTGGTCCTTTCAACTAAGGTTATGGTATCATGATGATGATGATGATGATGTTATTAGAGAGGCCAACAACAGCAGACCTGTGGGAATGCCGCAGCCCAAAAGACAAATTTTGGTCAGGTCAGCTTGGTTGTTGATTTTGGCACAACAAGCTTCATCAACCACCGTGTATTCGCTAAACACCGAAATGCCAAAGAAATGATAAATGGGCTTGCCATCCAACGCACGGGTGAACCGAGTTGTCTTCTTATCGGAGGCCATAAGACCACTACCCCAGTTGAACATGAAGACTTCACATATATTAGTCCTGCCCGATTTACACATGTTACACTTTTGGCACTCAGCTTGCCATGCAGGTATGCATTTGTCACCTGGTCTCAGGCCTATCACATTTGCACCGAAGCTCTCCACAATCCTGTTCTCCCACATATGAATCAATCCCGTCATGATTTTCATTGTGTAAGTTTAAGCCCTACAACAAAAGGTGACATTATTTTGCTTGACTCTCTTTTTATTATTGATTTTTACATTATTTTGGCACCCAAGTTATGAGTTTTTTTTTTTGTTCTTGTCATCCATAATCAAATCAACATTAGGGCCTAATTAGTAGGCCCATGGAATCAAAATAATAATAATAATAATAGTATTGTATGTAGTTAATAATAAGAATCTTATCAAAAGTTTCAAGTTCCAAATTCAAAATTCATGGGTATGAATGATGAAACATGTAGATGCATGTTCCACGAAGCACAAGAGATTGTCATAAGTTTTGCCTAATTATCATTAGGGTGGTGGTTTTCCGGGTACTCTATATATACTATAGTTAAAATTCAATGGTTAATTCATTGAGCACTAGACATCCCTTTTTAATTGCACCCGAAGAATAGAGTTCACAATCATATCTCACCCAGCACCTTCATGGCCGAGGATGCGAGGGAATAATTTTTCTGTGTCCTACACATTCACACACAATTCATCAATATGTGTGTGTGTGTGTGTGTTTAAACTATGTAAATGTAGCCTTAGAAATTTCTTAATGTATTTGGAGGGCACCTTATATCCCTCCTAGAAAAGAGGACAAATCATATGCTTACTCCTTAACTAGAGTGGGGTGATAATTAGGCCTACGTATAGGTGTAAGATCCCTCCCCACTCCTAAAGAATAGGTGTAAGAGCCCTCCTCCACCTTCGACACCTCATAATCTCGATATGTTAAGTTCATGTTTATGTTTATCTCATGCTTTATGATGGGTAAAGCCCATGGGTAAGGGGACATTGCAAAAATTTGGGGGCTACCTAGGATGAACATTCCTAGACTGAAAGACCTAGCACAAGCTCATAGTTGAATTTGGACTTGCTTTATTGGGAATGTCCTCCACCCATGGTTTTTACCCATCATAATGTCTGAGGCGAACTTTATAATGAAACTAAACATATGAGATCTAGATCACAAGGTGTAGTGTAGAGTGTAAAGGTTCTTACATCCATGTAAGAATGGAAAGGATGTTACAATGTTATCCCTCTCACTCTTCAGGAGTAGGTGTAAGATCCTTCTTCTTTCTTTTCAAGGAGAGATATTCCAATATGTATGGTGCTCTCAAATTACACTAGGAATTTTCTCTGAAATGCTTTACATTTTAAATATTGACTTGTACAAATGAGTTGTGCATAATTGAAAACCAATGTTTCATTTTATACCATACCATAAATCATGAGGTTAGGGGAACTTGGGTGGGGGGATATGATGTTTTACCTTTCCCTTCCAAAAGTATAGATCACTTTGACAAACACAAGCATTCATCATCTTAATACGGACTTCATTGGCTTGGGGAGGTGCAACCAGGATGTCCTCCAATATCATAGGTACCTTGGGTTTGTATGCCACAGCAGCTTCACCAACACAAACACAGGGTGTGTCACACTGTGGCCTTTGCCATTTTATATTTAAAGGTATCTTAAGGCAAACCAAGAGTTGTGAAAACTCAAAATTTTCACCATGCAAAAATGTAGTCTTCAAAAAATCCTCTAAAAGAAACCAAAATCCTTCAAGATATCTTAACTTTTGTAATTGATCTCAAGTTTCAACACAAGTCGAAATATCATCTTTCAAAAAAAATCCTCATATAAAAATAGACCTAATATTATTACCTAGGGGCCTATAAAAATCCCTTAAGCTACTATACTCTATAATGAATCCAAACACAATATCCTTCCCTTGGTAGGCAAGGCCAACACACACACACACACACACATACCCCAGTCATCAAGTACCAAACATTAGTTTATGAGAGCATTTTTGTTACATGTCGACTATTGACAAAACACTATTTTTAAAAAATCACATTAGTTTAAATGGCATGGCTTCTTTCCAAAGAATTTGCACATCATCATCCCCCTTGCAATATATCAAACTTTGGGCAAGTCATCACCATGATAGTACACAACCAATGACTAAGGTATTTCAAAGTGGAAAATGTCCCGCCTTACAAAATGTGATGGAATTAGTACCATGTCCCTAAACCGCTTGTGGTCTAGGCTTCAGTTCCCAATCAATTGGAACACAAGAAAATTTGTTGTCAAAATTGACATCAAAAATTGTTCAAACTTTTGCAATGTGTCAAGGACAATTTAGGGTTTACTATTAGGTTGCCCAAACATACAAAGTAAAACTCCATATTGAGTATTCAATTTCAGATTGTCATCATTAATCACATAATAATAATAATAATAGTAATAGTAATCACAAATGGATATCATTGCTGCTGGTTATACTCTTTGATTAGTCCAGTGATAATGGACCAAGTGCAAATTCGATGTCTGAGTAAATTAGCAACTTTTATGACTTTGTTACTACATCTCAAAACATGTTTTTTTGTTCTAGCAACAGATTTTATCATTTGGAAGCCTCCATGTTACTTTGGGAACACTCCACTCCACACCACTTCTGAGTGTATTCCCCATTGGATTTCATCCCAAAACAATGCACACTTGTGTAATTGGGATCCCAATTTTCACAAACTGAGTTGAGTTGACGAGGATGCAATTCTTAGTTGATCATGCTCGTGATGTTTATGCAAATTTTTTAAAGCTCACACCAATTGAAATCAACAATAGAAATTTCACTTAAACACATGCCTCCAAGACATCATCGCATTATAAGATATTGTTTGTCAAAATATGGGGATTTTGAAGAACTCGAATGTCAATGAGAGTCAAAGAGAGAGAGAGAGTAGGGGGGAGAGGATTAGGATTGGAAGGTTTGAATGGAGAAACACACCTTTGCATTGGATGACTTTACCTGCCGTAGCAGCTAAGCTCAAAGCAATGTGGCTCTCAAGGGGAGGAATCCCTTGGCAAATACACTCAAGGGGAGGATCCCCTCGGCAGCAAACATAAGATGAAGCCATGAGAACTTTGGAACAAATCCTTCCTTCCAAAAATCAAAAGCTTCTTGAACTCCTATCCATACTGCCCAAAGTCATGCAAGCCATAAGTTTGTCCTCACTTGTACTTATTTGCACCCGAGGCATGACCTCCTCACCTTCTACTACAACAACCATTGAGGGAGGTTGTTTCATGTGACATATCTTCTTCTTGCTTCCACCAAGATTGGGCAAAGATTCAATTTCACTTTGTGTTGTCTCTTTGTTGAACTTGGCAACAAGGTTATGTATCACATAGCATGTACTAAGTTGTTGTGCAAAGCAAAGATGTTTGTTGGTGTGTGGCAATGTGAAAAGTTGATCTCTTGATTGGTCCAATGGGTGCTACACAAAAGTTGTGAAAGGGTGTGTAAGGGAAATGAGAGAAATTTCTTTTACCCCTTGTGACCTCCTTGACATCCTCCTCTCTAATCCCCTCATGTCCTTCCATGCCCATGTCCAATGCAACACAATGCAATATTGCTTAGATAGGTTTAATGTGCAAATCAACCCGATTGCTTAGATAAATGTAATATGCAAATCAACACAATTGTTTAGACAAATGTAATATGCATCAACCCAATTTATCAAGCGTCTCTTGCAAGACATTAGTTTTATGTAGTGGTTTATTTTATCCTAGGGTCAGTTTTGTTATCAAATGATCTTTAAAATAATGAAACAAATTTTCATGAAAATATGAAGCTAAGATGTTGAAAGCTACCAAAAAAATTTTATAGGCTACAATCTGAATATTTTCACTTCTCACATTTGACAATATCATTGTAATTCGTGAATAACCAACAATATTTTCAAAATTTAAAAAACCAATCTCTTCTTGAAAATAATAATAGTTTGTTTTGTCAATGTGAAAATTGACCAGAAAATACAGTATTTGTTTGTTGGAACCAAGTTTTGTGTGAAGATGGTGCTTACTGTTCTATAGTGGTTTATCTGTGGTTGGAATCAAGTTTAGTGTGAAGACAGCGCTTAGTGGCTTACGATTCCACAATAACATGTCCTTTCAAAATTATGCAAGTTCGAGAAATAACATTTACCGCTTCTTTTTTCTTTTTTTTTCCTTTGGTAAGTAACTCTTATTTCTTGTTATCAACATATCCTTGTAGCAATGTTTCCATTACATACACAAAAGTAAGTATCTCTCACATGGATCAACTTTGGTTTCCAAATCTAGAGTGTTTGGCATTTTCACTACCTAAACTATGGTGCTACAACCCACATACAGATCTGAAAAGTTTTGGGGTCTGAAAAGTGCACTTGATGTTGATTCTCTTTGATGTCAAATGTCTTTCTTGCATCACAGAATTCAACATGAAGTACACCAATAGCCAAATTGTATTAAACCCAGGTCTGAGGGACACAATATCCAACTAGGAGAATTCCCTCACTCATGGGAGCTGCTGCATAAGAAAGTTGGTCACAAGAATTTGCATCATCTGCTACATAGTCCAACAAGACCCATTGCAAAATTAGGTCACAGGATTGGGGATTTCAATGAAGAAAGTACCACAACAGAAAAACTCTATCTAGCATTTTCCCTATCAGCACTCAACTACTAGTTCGTTAGGAATCATAGGAAGTGTGTACCTCATAGATGTGGTGACTGAAATTTGTTAGGTGATCAGGGAGATGCTGTCCGAAAAATGCATCTGCGGACCCATGCAAGTACTTTTTCAATAAACTGAGAATTATGGACAACAAGACTCTTTGGTGAAACAGATAAGGACAAACTGCATTACATGAATCAACATGACCATCTCTGAAGTGATGGATAAAAAATACTGATCATTCTACATTCCCATCTGACTGCACACTGGGAAATTTTAGACTAGAGTGGATCTTTGAAGAAAGTGGTAACTGGACTAAATTGGATGCAAAAATATAATCTCTCAAGGACACTTAGATTGCAGATCAAGATAAGCAATTGCTGTATAAATTGCTCACTGCACCCTTGCTCCCATGAGCCCATCATCTCACAGTCAAATGCCGTGACTCACACAAGACAAAACTCCTTAGGCAGGAATTTAATGGTGGCCTAAATATTCAAATAGACACTCGGGTTAAGAGCAGAGCTACCTCTAAGTGACCAATGTAACTAAAGCTTCAAAAAGGATGGAGTATAGGGTTGCTTGTCATCCTTATGCTTTTCAGGCCGAGCACCCCTCTCTTGGGCTCTATTAATATCTGCAAATACCTGATCACAGAAAAAAGATTCGCTGAGAACCCACCCACATCAACAGCTCTTCCTTTCAAATTCATGCAGAGTGTTTAATAAATACTGGCAATCACATGATTCCAGATGAAACTAAATTTGTGTGCTGTAGAATGTGTCAGCAATTAAAGGGTAGGATTACAATGCTGATATTTCCAAAATCTACACTCTGCAACACATTGAAACCTTGGATGTATCTCAATACTAACCTTTGCAGATTTCCCAAATGAGGAAGTGGCCCGCTGACCCTTGGTGTGGATGTGCCGCACATTCAGTTCCTTGAGTGGGTCTTTGACCATAGTATTGCTAATGCGAGCTTTCTTTCTTTCTTCATTTGCTTTCTTAGCCCCTACAGAAGGCAAAATTTTGGACAAATCAACAACAAGCATGGTGATGAAATCAGAACATGAGAAAAAATAAATTGTGAGAGCTTCGTCAAGAGTGTCAGAATAACTGCTTGGAAGTACAATCTTACATTTTTAAGAGTACAGAGCCACCAACATGTAAGAATTTCTCATAGTCAGACCACAAACATGGAAGAAGCATACAGCAAAAGAAACAAGGTGAAAGAAGACAATCTTTCTCTGGCCCAAAACATGTGAGCAAACAAAGGGCAAGACAGATGAAGATGGACATATAAGAATAATTTTAAATGGTGGACAATATAATAATTTAAATGCAAAAAGAAGAACAGGAGGAAGAACAAACAAATAACCTTTTCTGCTGCGCTTTTTCTGAGCTCTTCGCCGCTTTCGGTCATTAGGAGTCAGCTCAGACTCCCCTACTAGTTTGCCACTGCCTTTGTAAACCTCTTCAGGTGCCAACATTGACGCAACTGATACTGCCATTGGAGCAACCTAGTAATATAATCAACCCCACCATGAACCCAGTGGTTGAATCAATCTCACAAACCTCATGATGGAAACACACTGATGATATCAACCTTCACACCCAATTTTTGCTGGACTTATGTGGAGAGTATAACAGAATAGAGCGCTTTCTGGAATGCTCCAGAGAACCACCGTAACTGGCAAAGAAAAATAAATTGCATGTCGCAATTAGGACTGACCAAGTTTTGTTACAGATTCTCTAGCCTTCTAGTGTGCTCATGTCAGAATTTTCTTGCTCTTTTTAACTTTTGCAACATCCAATAGCTCTACCACATGTTAAGAACACATCCAGAGACTGAAATGAATTCTGCTCACATGTAGCACACATTGATTTTGCGCATGTCATAGCTAAGTGCTAATCCGCAAGATTTAGTGTTGTGCAAGGTACCCAAGGGTTTAATATTTAGGGGTTTAGGAGCAAGCTGAATTTCAAGTTCCCACAAGGTTCAACAAAGGGAACACAGCTACTGTAGAATGCACATGAGGTAGATTGAGATGGGATTTACAATGTACAGCGACCATGCTAGGATATCTCTTTTGATACCCAATTTGGTGAGAAGTGAATGGACCAAAAAGGACGAGTACAGAATTGCACAAGAAGCAAAAGATGCAAAGGCCAGAAAACTTACCTCTTCCATAGCCAAAGCAGGAACATCTGACCTAATCTCCATCTCCTCCACCACCTTCAAAAGAAAAGACAAGCACTCATAAAAAAATGCTTGAACAGATTGGTGGAAACTGCAGAGACCATACCTTTTAGCTACCACCAAGATTAAGCAGAGGAGCAATTAGGGCATCATATTATATATGAAAAAACCGGCATAATACTGAGATAACACTCACAGAGGTGTGATACAAAACAGCAGCTCAACATTTTGCCTGCACTAGCAAAGTGTTCAACAACTGTGCAACATGGGGTTTCAGAATTGCTCTTGAAGCTGGGAGTGTAGAGCCCCTTGCTTTAACAAAGACATTCCATAAACTTTGAGCTCTGGCTGCTGTATGCCATGATCGAAGAAGAGCCATCTTCTGAGCTGACACAATGTTTGTACTTGGCTGATCACAGGGCAGCACACTACAAGACCTGCTGGAAAGTGGTGTGACAAGAAACAAACAGCTCAACTAGTTGTAGAGATGGAATCCTCACTGGTTTTGGAGCAAAGTGAAAATGGGACAAGGCGTCAAGCTTGAGACATAGGAGCTTGAAAAGTGATGTCACCTGCATATATTTCACAGAGTCAATGAGATTGTTTCAGCACATGTATTGACAAAAACAAAAATTCGAGGAAGAGCTACATCTGTGAGGAAGATACACAAACTCTTGGGAGTGAAAGCTGTAATGGGATATAGACAGATAGATACCTCAGCTTTGATTGAGTCTGTGACAGGTGTGGCAGCCACAGCAAGTCCTGCACTCTGCATGTACTCTTCCTGCAAATGCAATAGGGCCCAAATACTCCTCAGGATAAAAACGTTAAAATTTCTATGACCGAACTTTTCCACATATTGAGCCAAAAGGGTTGCAAAAGGATTTTTGTCCTTCTGTTCATTGATGGCCCTTGTGAAGAAAAAATTGGTTAACTTCCGACAGTCATGTTTCAATACCTATGGGGGTGGCAAAAGGGTCTTCATTCAGCACCATTGTAGCTGAACCTTCTTGCAGCAATAGAAGAGGAAGGAAAATGAGATATAATTATATCTCAAGAACACATAGGAACAATATTTGCTGCAGAACTTTTGAACAGAGACCATCTTCAAAAAATGTAGAAATAAATGGACCCACCTCATAAATCTCCCCGAGACCTTTTTTGCTCTTGTTCTCATCCTGCACATAACAAAGCTCTTCAATTACACCCCAATTACCCCTTTTGTACTGATTGTGAATTATAATCACACAATAAGCATGAGGAATAAAAAAACTTCTTCATGTTTCAGTGTCACTGCTTCAAAGCATTCCAACAAGCAATACAACATCCTGAAAATCCCTGTACAATCTCGCAAGTAAAACAACTTTTCTTTAAAGCAATAGACCAGCTGCTGTATCATAAGCTATAAACTATGTGTGACTCTTTTGCCACCAATACATACACACCTATTGGAACATCTGAACAGGGCATCAGTGACAATCCAAAGGATTTTGACTACATTCTACAAGTTACAACAACAGCAGTATGGTAATCTGTCTTCTGTGACCACAATTAGTAAAGAGCTTCGCAAAATCTTTGTTGTACTTCTCTTACCAATTCAACCCGGGCTTTAGGTGCAATGTCGCCAACAATTGCCTTGCGTTGAACGTCATCAAATCGCTCCTAATAAATTGCAAGGAAAACAGTGCAAATAAGAGGAAATAACTGCAGAAAAGGAAGTTGACAACCACCTTCATACATACTTCTAATAAATAACCTTTGTGACTCAAGAATTTTGTCCATTACATTTGGTCACTGTCCCATAGTTTGCAAGACACACCTTCATTGAAAGTGCACAAACTGTCGGATGGTAATTAACATTTAATTAATTGATTAAGTAATTAAAAATAGGAGTAGATTCTACTTGCTACAAAGTACATTACCATTTCAGAATGGTGTGCACAAAATTATTAGATAACCAACCTCAATGATACGGCTTCGAATAATGTCTTCTAAACTTGCTGTCACTTCTTCAGTGATAACTGGAGCTGGCCGGACAGCATGCTCAAAATCAAGCTCAACTTCCAGGGCACTGTTTTTGGGTCTCTTTGCTGCTGTGATCTGGACAGGTGCATAAGCTAGTTAATTCTTCAATGCCCAACTTCAGCAGGGAAGGCATATATCACATGATACCACACACTTGGGACTGCATCCCATGCATCTGGAGTTGCAAATCCAACCATACATAGGGCTTAGAGTCTGAGTCCAGATGGATCTGATACTAGATCACGTAGTATAGTGACCCTGCACAAATCTCTCTACTAAAACACACCTAAGGAAAATGTTTTGGGTTTAAGGTTTAAACTATAAACCCTAAACCAATCAACCTCTGACATCCTATGAAGCCTGAAATGCAAAAGAGCTCTTTGCAACATGTTGCTGAGAATGGCGGGTACCTCGCCTTGCAAAGTCCAATGTTTTGGATCTAGGTTAGATTTCTCCAGCTGCTCGATCCGCTTCTTGATTTTCTCTTGTTGCCTCTCATGTGTCGATAATCTTGTCTCCTGGTACACACCCAGTGATTCTGTCAACTGTAATTCCTTCTTTATCGATGAACTTCAAGAGAACATGTTTTAGTAACATTTTCAACTTAAGTCATGCACTAAGCACTTGCAGGTATATATATAAACACAAATCCTCATGATGCCCTGAGTGTCAGAGGCTCTAAAAGGTATAGATAATAAGGATGCACAAAGAAGCTTAAGGAACCTGTAATGGCTCCGAAGCCACATCTAATCCTTGTTCATCATCATCATCAAGTTCTTCATCATCTGCATCATCACTTTCTTCTTCAACATCCACCTTAGCCAACTCTTCATTGTCATCTCTGACCCTTTTCACCACATGTCTTTGCTTCTGTTTCTTTCCTTCAGCTTTCCCCACAAACTCTGAATAACTGCAAAAGAATACACACCCACACAGACCACTCCTTCAAGAAGAATGGGATGATTTTCAATTCACAATTCTATCAATTTTATACAGCAGAAACTAGCAGATCATATAGACAAGCTTGAGACTAGGTACAACAAAACATGACGACTTATTCACAATTTGTGCACAGATCCATTGCAAATTGCTTATAAACTGACAAGTAAAAACATAGAATCCATACCCATCCATCAAATGTACTCAGAAATATAAGGTAAGATCTTGTCTATTTGTGGTACAAACAATCTGTGTTTCCAGGTTCACACAAATAAGCTGACAACAATTGGAAAAAAGGGGGCCAACCTGGGACCCCAAGTGTCATCCTCTTCATCCGCATCTGCCATCTGAGATTTGAAGGCTTCATCCACCTACAGAGAGATTCATAAATCATCAGGCAATTCCAAGAAGAAACCTCATAACTTCTCTTTCATGGAGAGAGGAAGAGAAAAGGACTAAGAAAGGTACCTCCAGGTCATCATCATCATCATCATCATCCTCTTCATCTTCTTCTCTATCATCATTGTCACTAATAGCAGGTGAAATGCCAGCATCCTCTGCATCAGCCTGATCCAGAAACTTCTCCATCTCATTCAACTTCAAAAACTTGTCTTCAACCACCTTCTTTGATTCTGCCAAACACAGGAAAATTTCGAGCATCTTGTCATCTCACATTAACTGAAATACAACCTTCTAACTTGGAAAACAGGAATAATAATCTTTAGTCTGCTTTGCATACAAAGTCAAGTTTTTGGTTACCTTCATCATAGTCAGAAAACTCTCGATCTTCTGAGTCAGGGCCATCATCCTTTTCAGCTGCCTCATCATTCTCAGCATCTGAGCCATCAATGTCTGACTCTGACTTCTCCGAAGCATCAAAGTCACTATCCTCCAGATTGTCATTTGCATCTGAATGATCTGATGTCTTCCTCCCTGCAAAGAGTCCACATGAGTCAGCAGCACATCATCAAATCTTATCTCCATTCCAAACCTTTAATGTACTCCTACTGCTGCAACTCTATCTGTAATACGCAACTGCCAAGATCCCACACCTTCAAAGGAACTTCAATTTGTACCCTGACCCAAATTTTCCAAGTAACACTTCTTCTTCCAGATGATGAAGAACACAGAGAAACTGTCTGTCATAAAATCACAAGCTCTCACAAAAGCCAAACTGTTGTCCATATACCACTATGATTGGAAACGACAAAGGCTCAATACTCCTAATTTTCCTGGAAAAAAGAATCCCCATCTGGTTATCCACAGGAACACCACCTTGTGTACATCTAAATCTAAAACTCCCAACATCTTGAAGTCAACAAAAAAACCCAAACCTAAACATCTGGTCTAGGGTGGTGGATAATGTCACTTTCTTGACCACATCACATGACATAACCTTCATCTTCTTCTTCTGATAATACACACATAACAAAAATGTGTCTGTTGAACGTTATTCTATTTTAATTTTTTAATCTGCCAACCCAGACCTTTAATGTCACGGAATGACCTTGCCCATTATGTTGGGTACATATAATCGGCAGGTCGCCTAGCTCTTGCCCTAACAAGCTTGCTGGACCTTACCCAACATAATGGGCAAGGGATTTTTACAATTCCATAGTACTCAGAAAAACCCTAAAACCCCAGATTGAATTGCAGTCATGAACTCCAGCAGATTAGCTGATGATGAACACAATGCAGATTGATCGGCTTACTGTCGAATATTGAAACAAAGCATCCATGTACATAAAGAAAAACATCCCAAAAGATGCTGACAGACAGATTGATAGGCTAGCTGTGTAGATCATGGAAACCAAAAGCATTAGGCACACGAAGAAAAAATCCCCAAAAGATGTCGACAGACAGATTGATAGGTTGATAGTGTAAATCATGGGAAAATTCCTCAAAAACCCTGAACCCTAAACCCTGAATCCTCAAATGTAGAGAAAATCAAGCAAAGACGAACCCCCTAAAAGATGCCGAGAAATTTAAGAAAACCTCGGGTGTTTTTAGCTGAGGAGTCTCTTTGAGCCTCCTCCTTTGTGAAAGAAGAAGAGACGACGAAGAAGTCCTTCTTCACTTTGGTGTTTTCGATCTGCCGGAGGCGTTTCTTAATTGAAGTGAGAGTAGGATGAGCCTGGAGGTCGATCTGTTGCCACACTTGTTCTGTGTCGAAGCCTTGAGTCAGAAGCTTATCAAGCGGTAAATTCTTCTCAGTGCATGTGGTGGCGATGAGAGTGAACAAATACTCGGAAGCTTGCATTGCACTTTGGAGTAGGGATGGCGGTGCTGCCAGCCACGTGCTGGGCTCTGCTTCCTGGACTCTCTTGAGAGCCTGTGAGCCGCAATCATCAGGCACTTCTTCAACAGCATCATCGTAAGTTTGTTGTTTCTCTTCTTCGACTGGTTCTTCTGCAATTTTGTTTGTTCGCGAGATTGCTTCTTCTTCTTGTTCTTCTTCCGCTCCTCCTGGTGCTGCTTCAGACCTTCTTCTTCTTCCCTCCTGCTGATCTGAATCGCTTCCTGCTTTCATGACTCAGAATCTCAGCACCCACTCTAAACGACAGTTCTCTTCCAACAAGCCTCTAAGATACCTTTTCTTATCACTTGCAAGCTGACAAACACATCCCCGCCTCTTCCGCCCTCCTCCTACTCTTCCTGCTGCTCCTAGACCAACTCTTGAGGTTTCCTCTTCTGTCAGTCAATTTTTTTTGCCCCTAAATGTTCATTGGAAATAATCGCTTGCTTGCTTGCTTGCTTGCTTTCTTTCTTTCTTTCTTTCTTTCTTCCACATCCAAGTGCGCCCTTCTCGTTTCCTTCCTTGTCCGCGAAACGGTACAACAGAAAGAGCTCCAACCACCAACAAGAGCTCCGCAACACGCCGGTGAAAGAACCTATATTAGCAGCTGCTAACAAGCGCCAAACCCTAACCCTAACCCTAAAATGCCTCGGATGGAAAATAAACGGACGGATGATAAGTAGTGCAATTACGAGAAAGGGCGCCAAGGCCTCAAGGCAGTTCCACAATTTAATTGTCTATGTAAAAGAAAAGATATTACTAGGTTCCTGTTACGTTATGCAGAGCATTATGTACATTAATTTGTAAGGTCCCAGTCAGGGTGTCATCATAATCTGACAGGCCTTTTTTCAGTAGGTGAAGGGCCTACTTAAACCAGCTTCCCTATGCAAGAGTAGGGTCTACATTTTTTAGACCCTTAAATCCGGCCGATGTGCTACTGCCCAAAATCCGTGAAGGCTCTAAAGTGTAGACACTTCACCCATGTGAACGCTTATGAATTTGTAAGGTCCTTTTGATTGGTCAACGGGGTCTTACACGGGTTCTAAGATCCCATGACCCTACACATGAGAAGCGACAAGAAAATATCGTAGTACCTTGGCGGCTTAAGGTCCTTTTGATTGATCAGCGGGGCCTTATCCAGATTGTGTAAGATCCCATGTGCCTACTACACATGAGAAGTGACAAGAAATTATCGTAGTCCCTTGGCAGCTTAAGGTCCTTTTTGAAAATTGGTCAGCAGGGTCTTAAACACAGGTTGTAAGATCCCAGGTGCCTACTACACATGAGAAGCAACAAGAAAATATCATAGTACCTCGGCAGCTTAAGGTCCTTTTGATTGGTCAGCAGGGGTCTTACACGGGTTGTGAGATCCCATGTGCCTACACATGAGTACCCACAAGAAAATATTGTAGTACCTTAGCAGCTTCGGCATAAATTAAATTATTTTTTTAATCTGCTGAATTTTTTTATTAATTCTTTTTTTTTAAAAATTTGTCGAACTTTTGGAAAAAGTTGCTTAAGATGTGAAATTTTGATCTCGGGTCATCTTGAAAAGAAGATACTAAATAGAGGTCCACCTTATCACTAAAATAGTTCAAATTATTTGAAACAAAGACATTTTTATAATAAATTTATTTTTTTAATGTCAAAATTTTTCAAAATTAAAAACCCAAGCACCAAAGCAAGAAAATTAAAAGTTAAATTAATTATTCGACATTTGTGTGCTGAATCCACCAAGGTAATTTGGATACATGACCCAATAAAATTTCAACAATTTTTTATGGAATTTTCAATAGGTACCTTACCTTCCACTCAACAACTTGGGTATCTAACTTCAAAGACATGTACCAAAATATCCAAAAGGTTCTAAACAAACATAGGCCCCTGCTATTTTACAAACCTAAATCCTACTTATACATGCTTCATATGAAGCACATATAATTAAGATGCCAAAATAAATTTTAATTAATTTTTAAACATGAAAATTACTCAAAATTCAATATTTCTTGCACCTTAGGTCTAAAAGTTTATTTGCATTCAACCTTTGCTTTTGAAAGGTTTTTCATGAGTATCAAGAGCATGCCCTAGTTTCCCTATTATTTAAAAATTACGATGAAATTGGAATTTTATATGAAAAATAATTCAAAATTCACTAGCTCCTTCACCGTAGGTCTAATGGCTATGAAACCACCTTAGTGCACCCCTACTCATCAATTGCTTTCCAATGGTAACAAGAGCATGACAAGGGGGCACCATGTTTGATGAGACAATATAGAGTATAATAGCTTAAGGGATATTGGCCCCTAGGTAGTAGGTCTATTTTTATATGAGGATTTTTGAAAGATGATATTTTGGTTTTTGTTGAAACTTGAGATTAGTTATGATATCTTGAAGGATTTTGGTTTCTTTAAGAGGATTTTTTTGAAAATTATATTTTTGCATGGTGAAATATTTGAATTTTCATAATTCTTCTTTTGCCTTAAAAAAATACTTTTTAATGTAAATGGCAAGGCCACAGTTTGAGACACCCCTTGTTGGGTTGTGTGATTCCAACCTTTGAAAATATATATATATACCTTTACCATTTTGGCAACAAATTATCAAATATTTATTTAAATGAAAAATAATTTGATTTATGCTGAAATGGTAAAGGTCCTAAAATATGTGCAAAGCTAAAATTCAGTATGCCAATAGCCAAACATTTGATGTTTATATTTATACCTTTTTGGTTACTACAAAGGAATCCTCATTGCTTCAAAATGTACAAATGATGATAAGTGAGCTAAACCCTAAACACATCCATAAATCAATCAATCCAATTTCCTCCCTCCCTCCATTCATCATCATGATTGTTATGTATGGCATATACATAAAACCAAATTACCTTTTGCAAAAATGTATTTGAATGAATTTGTAATAGTCATCACACTTGTGCAAATGCAATATTTTATTACCCTAAATGACTCTTCTTCCACATGATTTTGTGTTCAACTTAGTGTCTTATAAGTTGGATTCACACCAAAGGGATATTAATAGGGTTATTATTATTTCATTATACTTTCTTGTGCTTGGGAGGTTAATATGATTCAAGTTTAAGAAGTAAACTAACCTCAACATTTTTTATGCAGGAGGATGGATTAAAAAATTAGTACAATGGGTTTAATTTAAACCTTGCATTGATCAATTCAAAATTAAGGTGGAAAATGTTTATGACAAAATCTAGATGACATCTATATTTTGCAGGTCATTTTGTAGATTGTAAAAATTCATGTAAAAATGCCCACATGGGTAAGCATTTCATTTTTCAAAATGCCTCACATTGTTTTTCAATGAGTAACCACTCGGTATGATAGGAAAAAAACTGAATATCTTTCATAAGAATAGAGAAATCTCCATTCTCATGATGAAGAGGAAAACAGCAAGGTTAACACTTCTTTAGGAAGCCACAGAAAGAACCAGTCAAGGGGAGATACAAAACAAAACACGAAAAACACACAGCGGTATGAACGAAAGTGCCAGTCTCACACCTGTTCAGGGACCATCAACACCATCAACAGTAGCATGTATGATAGTGACTTAACTATCACACCTTCCCCACTGACTTCATCAGCTCCCTACAGTGGGTAAAGGACAGTGCCAAGCACCAGCCTGCGAACTGAGTTTCTGCTG
>Ga0116227_10004214_pt1 | contig 31335 bp, 24 predicted proteins | sample S1TSphgellanicum_FD_89693 | JGI IMG/M metagenome (GOLD analysis project Ga0116227, IMG submission 89693) | Host-associated microbial communities from peat moss isolated from Minnesota, USA - S1T2_Fb - Sphagnum magellanicum MG | ecosystem: Host-associated > Plants > Peat moss > Unclassified... | reverse complement strand
GGTTCACTCCCTCACACTCTTTGCACTCCCGGGAGCATGTGATATGACTCCTGGGTCTACTTATAGGCCCGCAACCTTGCAACCCCCTTGCCTTGGTCGCGAGCCAAGGCTAGGGTTGCGACAATGCGGGAAGCATGTATCGATCAAGATGTAAAGAGGCTAAGGAATCTCTTTGTGGCTCTTTTACTATTGTGTTCTCCATTGAATCCAAAAATGATATGGGAAAGATATCGAAACGATATGTCGCACGATACGTGACATCGACGTATCACGAATGGAGGCATTGCCAAGGATGCCTATAACGACACCATGCCACTCCTTGAGGCCAAATTAGCATTGACGAACAAAGGCTTGCATGACTTTTTAGAAATGTTTTTCACTTTGCTACCTGCAAAATTATTGCGTGTCAATCTTCAATTGGCTACGGATGACGCGCTCCCAAATCCCAAGTTAGCCCCAAGTTGGGACCAACTCTCTCAAGTTGCGGAAATGTGAGGGACTCGAGGGCACGCTCCCAGCTTCCAGCACTAAAGGGGGTGAAAGGGGCGTGTTGGAAGCTTCAGGATTAGACTAGGAAGAGGGACAAGCTACTTAGTTATGCGATCCTGCATCCAAAACCAACCACAAGTTGGTTAGAACTCATTCTACACCCTTTTGGTGTTGGGACAAGCCACGGGCAACCTTGGACTCACTTGACTCACCACGGCCCAGACTTGAGGGAAGCCACCACCTTCCCCCATATAGTATTCTCTACAATTCTCCGTCGCACTTGCATCCAAATGACTCTTTTTCCTAGGACTCCCAAAGTGGAGTCCCAAAACTGTCCCGATTTGGACACACGGGACTTTGGACGCTCATAACTTCTCGCCCCAAACTTGGATCGGGACAAGGTTTAAAGCAAAGTTGTAGTTGTTCTCGAGAGCTTTCCAACGATGTCTCACACTCCACCTGCACGCATCGGAATTGGGTCGATTCTCAACTTTTAGTGGTCGAGAGTCAAACTGCCAATTTGACTCCTGGCCCTTCTTTCGACCATAACTTGTGCTGAAAATGTCCAAATGGCTCATGCGAGGCCATTTTGGACATCTACACTTCAAGACCTTTCCAACGATATAAAGAACGCTTCAATGCGAGGTGTTTTGACCCCTATAATTGCGTTTTGAGTTTTTGGGAGTCCCAGAGGACTCCCAAGTCCCATTTTTAGGAGTGTGAGTGGCGACCTCACACTTCCCTCAAAGTGGGGTTGCGACAGTGGAGCTTGACTATGATAGAGATGTACTCCATGGTTATGTTGACCAAAATCTCCCGCGGTTCAACATTTGCCAGGAAATAGCTGTCATTACAATGTTCAATGTAATAGCCCAAGGCGAAGGCGTAATATTTTTCCTAAACGATCTAGGTGGGTTAGGCAAAACCTTTGTATATAATGTGTTATTGGCATCAGTTCAATGGGACGGACATGTCGCCATCGAGGTTGCCTTTTCTGGCATAACAGCTATCTTATCAAAAGGTGGACGGACCTCACATTTAATTTTCAAGATCCTAATTGCCATTGGTAAGGACTCAATGTGTTCAATACTTGTGCAAAGCAATTTTATTAAACTGCTCCAAGAAGCAAAGTTGATCGTTTGCGATGAAGCTCCAACATAACACTAACACTATGCCGAAATGATAGACCGAACTTTACGTGACATCATGTAGCGCCCAGATTTGCCCTTTGGTGATAAAGTGGTTGTTTTCGGGGGTGATTTTTGACAATGTCCGCTAATGGTGTCTAGAGGTCATCGGGTAACAATCGTTTCTACGACCCTCTCAGGTTTGGTTTTGTGGCATGAAGTATGCGTTTTGACTCTCACAGAAAATATGAGATTGCGTGCCAATCCCCTCTCCAAGCCATGTGCTAAGTACCTTTTGAGAATCGACAATGGCCAAGAGTCTTCCATCATTGATCATTTTCCACCAAAAGTGGACGTAGAGCCCTCAGTCGGAATTGAAATCGCTTTATACCCGGAAATCCATCAAGTGCCATCTTTAGATACCCTCATCCACGTTGTTTCCCGACCTTGGAAATCAATTACACAAACCAAGGATACATGGATGGTCAAATTATTCTGACAACAAAAAATACAATCATGAACTCTCTTAACACTTAGATTGTCAAGGCTATGCTCGAGTGAAAGCACGTATTTTTGTTGGTAGACTCGGTGGAAATGGGGGATGACCAGGCTATGGCAATTGGTACGAAATTTTTCGACACCATTATTCTGGTTGGTATGCCACCACATCACCTAACCCTCAAAGTTGGCATCCATGTTATCTTACTGAAAAATCTCGATGCAACCTCGAAACTTTGTAATGGGACCCATCTAATCATTTGGTGCCTGGCATGGAGATTGATTTTTGAGCAGATCATTGGTGGCACGCATGCGGGGAATATTTTCAACATACAGTAAACTCTTTCTAAACTAATATCTTTGGGACCGACTGGAAGATATTAGTTTATGGAGGATATTAGTTTACACAAATTATATGGGGGGTAACAAAAATCATTTCGGAACCTGCCAGAGCAGCATGGAAAGTCATGGAGGTTAGTAGAATGTCATGGATCATTGGGGAAGGTAACGGAACCTTGTGGAGCTTGGTGGAGGATCAAAGAAGCATGTAGAAGATCATATGACATGAGTGGTAGAAATCTTGGCAAAAAGTGAGGTTGTGGAAAGCTGCACTCTGGGTACTCTCAGAATACCTTCCTTCACTCTATAAAAAGGGCTGTGGGCAGTCAGCTGGTCAATCTTGTCTAAACCCTTTCCCCAAAAGCAGGAGCAGAACAATGCCGCAGAAAGGAACTTTTCATACCACTATGACGGACAAGGTCCATGTAGCTCTCTACTAGTACAAAAGAGACAATCCTCAGCTTTCATAGAAAGACCTGATCAAATGGCTCGAAAATAACCACAATATCAAAATTAGCCAAGCTACCATCTTTACCACACTGAAATGGTCGGCTGAGATTTTCGCCAAGTCTAACAATGAGACCAACCTCAATACCAAGCGCCAGCGGACAATCAGGTACCCGGAAATGGAGTCCGCACTGGTCAAGTGGTTTCGGGCAAACCAAGAATGGGCAAATGTGAGTGGTGAGCTTGTCAAAGAAAGTGCAACGAAGATTTTGGATCAGCTCTATCCTGGGCATGAGCCCTTCGAATTTTCAAGTGGTTAGCTTGAGGCGTTCAAGTCCCGCCATGGCATTAGATCTTACCGTCGCTTCGGCAAAAGTGGTTCTGTCAACATGGCTGCTTTTGCCAACACCTTTCCAGCCATACGTGACGTCCTGGATCAATATGCGTGGAAGGACATCTATAATATGGACGAAACTGGACTTTTCTATCAGATGCAGGTATTGTAAGTTCAAATTTGTCTATTGTAAATGTCTAAACATGATATAACTGATTGTGATTGTTTTCCAAGCCGATAACTCTCTTGCAAGCAAGCAGCTCGAGGGCAGTAAGCAGAACAAGGAGCGGATCACTCTCGCCATCTGCTGTAATGGAGATGGTAGCGACAAGCTCCCGCTTTAGGTCATTGGAAAGTATAAGAAACTACGTTGTTTCAAGAACATAAATAAGAACACGCTTGGGTGCCAGTACTGGAACAACTCCAGCGCTTGGATGACGCGGGAAATTTTTTTGGAGTGGCTCAAGGGGTTTGACCTCCATGTTTCAGGGCGCAAGGTCCTCCTCATCATGGATAATTTTAGTGGCCACATTCCCCTTGATCAGCTTCCCAACCACATCCAGCTGAAAAATACCATAGTCTTCTACCTACCCCCAAACGCAACCTCGAAAATCCAGCCATGCGATGTTAGGATCATTCGCAGCTTTAAGGTGTACTACCGTCGTTGCTTCAACCGGCTTCTTCTGTAGCGCTTGGAGGACAATGTCGCCGACCTTGAGAAGATCGACATCCTCTGTGCCATTCAGATGGCCGTTCAAGCCTGGACATACGAAATGAAGTTGGAAACAATTTTCAACTGCTTCCACCACTGCAAGATCCGCTCAATAGAGGAGCTAGTCGTTGATGCCAGTGAGGAGTGCCCACTGGATCCAGAAGTCATCGAAAACCTCGAGTCGCAAATCCGACAATTCCACTATCACAACCCAATGGACATCAGGAATCTGCTGAACTACCTAGAGGAGCAGGTCACTGCTTACACACCTGATATGGACGACGTCATCGAGGATCAACTCCAAGAACGGTCAAGCCTGCAGGTGGAAGTCAACGACAATGAGGCAGATGACAGCCAGGAGCTCTTTGTAGTGAGTGCTACCGAAGCCTACAAAATGGTTGAGATGCTGGAGAGGTTCTAGATGTAGCAAGAAGACTCAGGTATTCCATTCGTTGCCGCCTCATAGAAAATGAAGGACAATGTGAGTATGATCAGGACAAAGCAATTGGTACAGAAGAATATTGATAGTTTCTTATAACGCATCTAGCTTTGTACTTTCGAAGGCGTTTCTTCTGATTTCATCATTTTTTTGGTGCCATATGTATGATGTATTAGATTATAAAATGCTATGGGACTAAAAAAAAATATTGAATATTAGTTTATGGAGAATTATTAGATTAAATATGAGGCCCGCCACGGGCCTGTGCCCGCATATTAGTTTAGAGAAAATATTAGTTTACACAGTATTAGTTTAGAGAGAGTTTACTGTACCACGCATCACCACGACAACAAATCATTCGAAGTGGCCATTTACCCTACAAAGGTGCCAGTTCCCCTTATAATTTGCATTCGCTATGACCATTAACAACGCGCAGGGTTAGACCATGAAAACCATTGGCACTTATTTGCTTGAACCTGTCTTCACCCATGGCCAATTGCATGTAGCTCTATCACGAGCTACGCGTGTGAATGACATCTCTGTTTTTTGCCCAAATGGCCGGACGATGACCAATGTTGTTTATACGAAATTGTTGCAATGATCTTTATTCTCTATCTATTTCCTACTTTTCTCTCTCGATGGGTCGGAATTCCCCCATTGGATGCAAAAATGGCTGTAACGGAAGTTACGTTCATGACGTGTGACTATTGAAAATAAAATGCTTCCTAAATTCTTATTGTCCCATCAAACGAAAACTATCCCAATTTTAAAATTTTAATTAAACAGTTTTCAAGGTCATGTCAATCCTTTCTCCTGATCATTTTTTACGCACCCCTAGGCTCCTTAATAGACTCAAATGTGAATCCAAACTGAAAACAATGGAAAAGCAAGGAGTCAGGGCACACTCCTTGGCTCGCAACACTTGGGGGGGTAGAGGGGCATGTTGGAACTCTGGGATGGTACTAGGAAGAATGACAAGCACTTAGTCACTCACTCGGATCTACACAAACCAAACAACAAGTTGGTTAGTGCATAGTTAAAACACTTTTGGTGCTAAGACAAACCACGGGCAAACTCGCACTCACAAGACTCACCACGACCCAAACTTGAGGGAAGACATTACCTTCCCCCTTATAATATACTCGATGCCTCTTCACAAGGCCCACATCCAAATGGTTTTTTGTCCTGAGACTCCCAAGTGGGAGTCCTGAAATTGCCAAAGTTGAAACTCCGGCAACTTTGGGGCACCATAACTTCGTGTGAAGACCTCCGATTGAGATGAAGTCTAAAACAAAGTTGTAGCTCTCATTGAGAGCTTTCCAATGGTATGTTGCATGTCACCTGCATGCACGGAGATCAGGTTAATTCCCGACTTTTAGTGGTCAGGAATCAAACTGTCAATTTGACTCCAGGCCTTTCTTTAGGCCATAACTTGTGTTTCAGATGTCCAAATGGGTGATGCAAACCCATTTTGGACATTTATGTTTCAATAGTTTTCCAATGACATAAAGAACTCTTCAAACCAATGGGTTTTTGACCCCTGTAATCGCTCCCTGAATATTCAAGAGTCCTTTAGAACTCCAACTCCCCAAGTGGGAGTTGCCTTGGGAGTGTGATGGTTCATTCTCTCACACTCTCCTGCGTTCCTGATAGTATAAGATGCATCTCCCGGGTCTCCTTCTTGTCTCACCCTCTTGCAAGCCCTTTGCTTTGGTCGCGAGCCCAAGGTTAGGGTTGTGACAATTATAATGTCCACATGGCAATGAATGCATTGGGACACATGATGCCATCCATGATGTTTTTGCATCCACTACAAAGGAAGTTGGAGTTCATGTGATTCATGAATAACTACACTTTCTTCTTCTTTTTATGTTTTAGATATTTAGATGACATGTGGACATTATCCTCTTTAAGAAAGGGGTTTGAACCTTTACAAACATTGTCATTGTTGATCCCACCTGTGAAAATATTCTAGTCTAAGCATCTTCTCCACATGGTTTTACAACATTAGAAGTAGCCCAAACAAAGGAATGAAATTATTAAGATCGCCACCCAAGAAATCAATTCCTCCATATAGCAATAGAAGTCTTCAATTGTTTACATAAACAAGTTGTTAACTTTTTACAAGTTTTTGTTAACAATGTGTGGGGAATTAAAAGCCTCAATGGTTCCCCCACTTTTGGTCATCACCACTTACTTTAAACAAACAATTTCAATTACATTTCAAAAGTTGCAAGCCTCCACGATCTTAAATCAAGGAATAGCAATGGGGTTGGCTACTTCTCAACTTCCAACATTCATTGAGAATTTGCCTACTACCACCTTAGATACTTAATTCATTGTAGGCAATTGAAAAACATCTGTTGGTTTCAATATTCAAAATGTAAAGTATCCACCTATTTGTGTTAGACAATGAACCCAGTCCTCTTTTACCACCTTTTCCTTTTTTATCTTTTCTTTTTTTTCAGTTTTTCTTCGCCTCCTCTTTCCTAGGAATAAAGTCTTGCAAAATTCAATTCCAATGAGGTGTTCATTCAAGGTTTGATTCCAATTTTGGCCTTTCTAGAATGTAACACTTGCAATGTAGAGAACCAATAACGAAATTAAGAATAAGAACTTGAATTGGCGAACATTGTTTCTTGGATCAATGTTGACTTTGGGGAAGGATTTATTCATTTGCCCTAGTATACACATGAATAAATTTACTCAACTCAATTGATAAATTTGTATGTTTCCCCTTTTAAATAGTCTACTTAGTCGACCAATTGGTGTTCATGAATTTTTCACCTCTAGGTGTGTCAAGTGGTAATGGTGATAAAAAAAATTTAATTTGATAACAATAAAATTTTACAAACCTAGAGGACATTTGTGCAAGAACTTCAAGATGAATAAGAAAAAGAACATCCTTCAAATGCATTTTTTGATTGTCTCAATTGCACAAATAGACAAAGTGGATGAGTAATACAATTTGGACCAAAATTTGAATTTGGACTTATCACAAATTCACACATACTTGCAACAACTCAAACATTCCTATATGAGTTGTTACTTTCCCCTATAAATATATTCTACATGTGTCCATGGGGATTACATCTCAATGGGAAATTTTCTTAAAGTCCTCTCCTCAGATTCTTTAATGTCCAACTTCTTGAAGTTTCATAGCTCGCAACAAAGTTAAGCAAAGTGAACATTCAAGTACACCATCTTTTTGCTCTCATCACAAGCTTTTCATTATTGAGTTAAGATCTTCAATTAGAATTCATTTTCCATTCCAAATCAACGTTTGAATTATTGTTACCTTTTTGACAATTTGTGTATCAACTCTTCAAATGGACATAACTCTCCAAAAACTCCATCTCTTTTGCAAATGTGAACACATTATGTTATAATGCGTTTTCCAGGCACTTTTAATAAGCCAAAGATCATTTGATTTGGACAAGGTTTGCCTTTTTAAACATTGCCCCCAAAATTTCCAAATTCTTTCAAGATTCTTTTTAAATTATACAATATTATGCCATTCAAGGTTATGTTGTTCTCGAGGCATGGGAACCACCCTCACACCCATGCCCTACTCTTTCCCTCCAAAGTCAAGGTAGAATGTACATGCTGAAAAGAACTCCTTGTGAAGTCAAATTGGGAACACTTAGTCCATCAGACCCGTGTTTTACATTTCAAAATAACACCTCATAATCAGTCATCTCATTCTTGAGTTCTTGCACTCAGTCCTCGGTCTAAAACCGAAAGGCCCAACTTCATGATTTCAACCAACAAGAAAACAGAATAATGGACTTTGCTGCATACAAGGTGGACCATCTCTTAGGCCCCAGTGAAAGCCAACAGGAATGGTAAATTTAAAGGTGGACCAGCTCTTGGGCCCCTAGTGTTAAAATGTGCCTTATTACAATTTGTCTAATAACCAAAGCATATGAGCATTGCACCCAGACACCACCTGGCCTTTTAAGATTCCTTCTAGGCATGATCTACAGTTTCCAGTACTATTCACCTTTCGAGGAAACTTTACAACTCAAAAGCAAGGACGAATGTGAATACCCATCTTTTGTCATGGCCATGGATATGTCAATTTCAGCCATCCAGGACACAATTCAGGGATTCTTGAGCACAAACTCTCATTGACCCCAAACAAGTACCACCTATTGAACATGAGGTCACACTCCATTTGAAAACACCAAATGTTGAATACCATGAAACTGACCTAGCAACATAAATCTCTCTTTATGTCCTCAAGCAAATTTGCTAACATGCTATGAGTTAAAACCTCTTCCCACCTTAACCGCGTATCCAGAGGGTTCCATGGACAAAGCATATCTTGTCCATGTTAAATCCTTGATTACTTTAGCATGACTATGACAACATTGAATCTACACAACTCAGAACTAAAGCCTTTTACTAAGGTTTACTAATCAAATCCACATTACTGCCAGAATCAAGAACACAATTACTGCAACACTTTTCATCCAAAAACAAGCCCTCAAACAAGGTGTTATTCATCTAATGATAAATCTGCAGAGGCAAGGTACAGTGACTAATGAGATGTGCGCTTAAGATGTGAAAATAGCCCTCCCAACTTTTTATCCTTCCGCTTTTGATCACCTTCTCCAGCAGGAAGCTGTAAGCATAGAAACATTCCATCACCAAGGTCAGAATATTGGTGGGTTTGATGGTTTAGAACATGACATGTCACCTTCAGGGGAGCTCACTTCCTGTGTAGTTTGGATGACCATTACCAACCAGCCTGACCATATTTTCAGCATTAAACTTTGCAACCCTAAACCAATGAGTGCCCTTACCCATCAACATTTTGTCCTAGTATATACAGTACTTGAAATCATCAACTCCACAACTTGGATGACCTGAAAACTTGACATACTAATTAACTCCCAAATGGTTCCAACCAAGAAAATCTTCACTCATGATCTGGATTATAAAATCACCATCTGTTACTCATCATGTCTTCTGTTTACATCACATTGAGGTGAAACCCAAGGCTAAGTTTCAAAGTACCTCTTTCACAATTTCCTGGAGAGTTGTAGTGATGGCTGAAAAATCCGGTCGCTCCACTGGGTTTGTTGCCCAGCAATGTTCAAGTAGCTCTGCTAGCTTTGGAGGAGTAGTAGAGGGTATGGTTGGGCGCAAACCCTAAGACAACCAATAACAGACCACAAAATTCTTAATGTCCAATGCTGGATGCTTGATGAAACAGCTTCAGAGTGCCAAAAGCCATTCAGCACTGTCGGAGATGTCAGCAACAGAATCTAAATCCAAAAGCTACAGAGCAGGGTTCTGTCATGCTAATCAAGATGAAAGATTCTCACACACAATAACTACAGAAGAGACATAAAATATCACAAGATGCTCTTCATGCACACTGGAAGCAAATAATGCAGAACATTGCTATGGGTTGGCTGTTTCCTCCACCAAATGTGGGATTGTGCCATACAGCAATGAAGATGGAGTTGTACCTTTTGTACCACACCCACTGCTGCTTGAAGAGGAGTCAAACTGTCATATGGTATCTGAAAATGCCCATCGCAAACAAATGTAACTGCTCACATTAATCAGTAGGCTCATGTGCAAAACAATGGGTGGAAGAGGTCATAACACATAGGACACTCAAAGACAAGTACCCATTATTTAGCTGCATACTAATTTCTTCTCTTTGAAGGCAATATCACTGATAGATAAGGTTGTGCCCTTTGCAAAGAAAGTGATTTGATTTGTGGAAAGATGGGTTACCTTGCCTGTCAAAAGTTCCCACAAAACAATTCCAAAGCTGAAAATGTCTGCCTTTCGGTCATATGGCTTGTGCTCAATAACCTGCAACACAATAGAGTATACATATATGTAATAAGTATCAAGAACCCACCCCTCACATAAATTTGAGCTAACCTGAAACAAGAAAATGTGACATGACTTCATAATATGCAGACAGTGATTTTAGACCAATGTCTAAATGGATTCTAAACACCAACAGGAAGAACCACAACTTTGTAGATGACTCAAAAATAATTGGGCATAACCCCTAGAAGATAGGATGTCACAACATAGGGAATACAAAATTTGGATGATTAGTCCCTCAAAGGTTAACAAAAGAAAAGGAATGACCTTGAACAGAAGTATGCCATCCTAAGTAAAATTACGAACGGAAAAATAAACGAGGCTTTACCTCAGGAGCCATCCAGCGATATGTGCCAGTCTCTGCTGTCATTACTCCAGACTGTGCTTGCACTCTTGCTACACCAAAATCTGCCACCTTCACTACCTGCAACCCGTGATCCAATTTGCCCTCAATTTCTGGCACCAACTGATTGCAGAAGTATTACACAAGATAGTCACTCCTCAAAGTTATGAAACAGTTATCAGTCACCTCATTTTCATCCATTAGAAGGTTTGCAGCCTTTAAGTCTCGGTGAATGATGTTGCTCTGGTGAAGGTAGTCCATGCCCTTTGAAACATCAATTGCCACTCGAAGTAGCATTGGCAGTTTCAGTACAGCCTTTTGCTTGTGGATATAGTCATACACACTCCCACATGACATGAACTCTGCACCAAGCTTTTCTTCCAAATCAGGAGGTGGCAAATCAGGAGATGGCCAGCATAAAAAGACATTGAATTGCACCCTCCTTTTCTTATCCTCTACCCCAATATACACAAGCCATGAAGGGAAATGCTAACATTCACCTTGTCATATCCTCACAAGCAATCCAATTTTTCCAAGACAAAAAGTATGACAGTGCAATGCAAGATGAATAAGGACTTTCAGTGAGATGAAAATGTACCTACCTGTAACAATGCATAAATTGGGAGGCTTGGTGCAAGCACCAATGAATTGCACAACATTTTTATGTCGAACCTTCCTGCAAACCATCACACTCTTGTAAGTGACCTGGAAAATGGGTACTTTCTTTCCAGACACCCATGTCCAGAAAACATGACAGTTTCCAAACCATGATATGTCCAGAAACTACAGTTTCTGACAGAGACATCATGGCAAAGATTGTTGTATGTGGAAAAGATAAAGAGACAACATATGTGAAAATTTAGAATTTTCCATTCATGTTTAAGTAGTTGCAGAAGGACCACCTCATAATTGAAACTTCCTGTTGAAATTCTCGCTGCAAGTTCTCATTCAAACGCTCAGGCTTTAGAATTTTGATAGCAACATCCTGTCCACAATATGTTCCTTGATACCTGCAAGCACAGAAAGTCCGATCCACCATCGAGTCAGATGACATCTAGTTGGAAATCAGAACTAAAGGTGATAAACATCAACCAACTTCAGAGTTAATACACAAAGTACGCATTTGAGAAGAAAGCACCACTCTGGTTCAACTAGTCCCCCTATATGGCAAGGCTACCAAAGAAATTTTACTTCTTGCAATGGTTGATATAGTTCTGAGCAGTTGGAAATCAAAGCCAATTCCTACTTGATAGAAGACAGATGAAAACTCTTTCAGCATATCTTTTCTGCTCCATCTTCCTGCTAAGACTGTTAGATTGCACTCTGCATCTGCCCAACATCTAGTCAAAGACAACAGAGGAAAAAACTAGTAAACTACTTCATAGAAACTTGGCCAGACAAGTCCCTATATAGAAGAGCCTCCATCAGACAAGTACCAAAGAACTACAGACCTACAGCTAGGACCAAAGAGTCATTAGCCTTGACTGGTTTTCCATGTGGTGTTTGACCATAGCTACCTTGCTGCTGAGTGAGCTTAACTGTTAACATCTGCTCACAAGGTGGCATACAATATTTCAGACAAAACCTGATCAAGCTGTATGTACATGACCTATCTTCCGGCCAAATGCTGTCTATCATTCTTGCTCCTCTTATGGTCAACACATTTCATGAAAGATAGGAACTTACAAGTCTCCAAATGAGCCAGTTGCCAGTTTTGAAGTATATTTAAGTTGACTGCTGTCAATCTCCCAATCATCGGTGCTGCTTGGCAGAAGTGTGGAATGCCTGCTCTCTGGCTGATGTAGGGCAGCCTCACCTGGTGGAGAATTGGATGCTGGAGACGTTTTTTCCCATGATTTTTTCTACAAATTGTCAGCATGCTGCCTGCATTAATTTAATCTCAACATTCACATGAAAGAGAGAAGAAATGTTACACCATTTTTTCACTCCATAGAGGAGTGTACAGTAACTACCAGGGAGAGCAAGAAAAGCTTAGGGTCGTAAATGCTGGCAACACTGAATCAAGAAACCAAGAAAGAAACCACTTCTTGCACATGTATCCACATGAAGCAAAAGAACAGAAGTTGTTTCCTGTGCAAGAATGTACCTCAGTGCCTGCAAGTGCAATATGCAGAGCTTCCAATAGATCTTCTGTGTCCTGTAAGCAGACAAGGTAACAGAAAGTCACCAATTTTATAATATATTTGAAACATTTGTAGGCATGCTGAACAATACTTGAAGACTTGGCACATTATATCTGCTCCAGACCCAAAAGCAATTTTGAGATGATAGATACCATCATACAGAGACTTTGCAAACCAAATATTTACTTCAAACTTCAGTATCAGCAATTTCGAACTGGTGAGAGAGTGAAAATTTTAGCCTCCTCTTCCAGTCCCACTCACCTCTCCCTCCTTGCTTCAAAAGATGCTAATCTCTTTTAACTCCCAGAAGAGACTGTAAGACTTTGCTTTCAGTATCCTTCTGCCCATCTTGAATAGAGCAAGATTGCATTTGGAAAAGAGCAGTGGACCAAGGGACACTACAGCATGGTGGAAACCAACCTTCATGGTGAGCTTACTCCAAATGGATTAGCTTCCACCTTAATACAAACAGACAGTTCCATAGTTCCTCTGTTCTTCTAGAGACCCATCCAGATAACTGTTTCGTGTATTAGGTATGACACTTGAAGCTCAATGGTGGCCAAGCTGGGAGCACCCCAGACACTGCAAGTCCCTGTCATTTTACGCAGGGAGCAGTCACACTGTACATTTTGACTTGCTTCTACATTCTGCCATAAGTTGAAATTGTACATGTGTTGAAAATAGATAAAACCTTTAGATCCAAGTCCTAATCTGTGTCACCCATTCTGGAGAGAAGTTCAAGGACGGATTGTGACACAAGATTCAGTCACATACTCCTAGTGCTTCCTTCAAGGCAGTTTGCAACTCCTGCTACCAGTTGCCTTCACCCAAAATGAATGGGTATTCTTAAGGTTCCTCCAGCTAACAGGACAAAAGAGAGATAATTGCACTCACTATTCTGATGCCAAGTCCAAATGCAGACATAAGGGGAAGGCCATAGTAAGGACAAGACTGAGGCTCAGAATAGTGAACATGCATTCTTAACAGCAAAGATATCCAGACAGGATAGAGAAGGAATACCTCTGTGGGCCAGCCATCGACCACAAAGACGTCCAGGGAGTACCCATCAACTGTTGAAAACACATGTGCTTCCCGAATGTTTAGTCCTACATCTGCAAGCAATGCAGACAGCTGCAATCCACAATACTATCAAGATTAAAATCAGATGTGGCCAGTCATAACACTAAAAGAAAATGCTGCATATCTCTACCATAACTTGGGAAACAGAAGGGACTCAGGAATTGTCCCTCTTACATTCACCAAGTGTGTAGCTATGGACAGGTCACCAACAATTGGTGCAATAAGCAAACATGAAGTCCCACATGTCCTTGTTTAGCAATGGTTTCCTGGTCCTATTCATTTTACAACCAAGACACTGTGTTGTGGACAATATTACAACTGTACAGATACAATCATGGATGCATTTGGATCTTCAGATGGACAGAAGTTGGCTACACAATGTGCACATTGCATACCTGGCTCAGAAGCTTGGGCTTGTCAATTGTTGCAACTGTGACTTCATGCATTGGCAAATGTGGATACGATTGGCTGCATTCTACAAGTTTGGTAGGACCCCATCAGTGAATGCTCTCAAAATTCCACATACCAAAATGTAGGCCAAGTGTGGTGCAGAACTTAAACTAACACCTGAACATACCCTAAAAATTTCCCTCATGTTGACTCCTTCATCCTTTTTCACACAGTAGGGAACAGTTTGAAGTGAAGAAGTGATGGAGAACCTTGGAGAGTGATTGCTGCTGTCTTGGTCCCCAACAACTGGTGTAGCTTTGTTGAAGTCCAAAGCTAAAGCCTCCAAATTTGCTGTAGATCCAAAGGATGGAGGTGCAGGCAAACTGGGAACAGATCACAGATGCTTGGATCAGTAAAATTTCTGACACTGTCCCTAACAGCAATATCCACCTGGTCGCTAGTTCTAGTTCCATTCCCTTCAGAGTGATGATATTGCTTGAATTGCACTCAAATATTATACAAACATCTAAGATTACAGTGCCAGCTGATGTGAGGAGGAAGTACTTGAGTTTAAAAGACAGTTGACTGGAGACTTCCTCATGTTGCGAATGAGGACTGGAATCTGGTGATTCAAGAGCCTCAACAGGAAGTACCTGTCACCAGCAGAAGAATACATATTCCAAAGATTATACTATTCATTAGCCCTGTAGGCATTGACCAGAATGAAGATTCCAGACTACATCAAAGGAAGCCAAGAAGAAGAAGAAGAAGAAGAAGAAAGGAAAAAAGGGAAAATACATGAACTGCGCGCACATGGAAAGTTGGCCGATTTTCTGGATCCTTTGCATTTTGGAGCAAGGTTTTGTGTGTTAACACATCTTCTGCTCTTTCAGCATTCACATCCAATGCATATCTGCAGGCATACCGCAACAAGCACCAGAGAGAACCCTGAAACAACAGGTGCTTGTTTTATTCATGAGCAGCATCACCATTCGCCACGTCATGAAACCTTCCAGAGAAAAAGAAGCGAAAAAAACAAAACGAAAAAACACGCCGTCACAAACAACAAAAAAGAAAAGTGAAGCTAGACCTGGTCGGAAGCTGATTGAAATGGGCAAGAAGCTCGTCCGCAAAGCCGGGTTCATCTACCACGGGATTACCCCAATTCCTCAAAACCGTCATAACTTCCATACACACTTCCTGCTTCTTCTGGTACCTCTGCTGCGTAGGAGACGCATCATTCGCCCTTTCACTCCTCGTCACCTTCACCTTCATTACATCCATATCTCCAAATCCCGTTTCCCTCTCCCCCCGGTACTAGATACTGTCTCACACAGACAGACAGACAGACAAACAAACACCTCCTTAGGCTCTCCCCCTCTCCCTATCTTTCTCCTCCCAAATCCGCGTCCTACAGACGACAATCAAATTTAAAAATCGTCTACATCCAGCCGGGATCACCATGCAAGAAATGCACGAGAGCCAGTTGCAAGAGCGACACAGAAGAGGAGCATGGAAACTCCATACCCTAAGGACCTGCCCGGCATGCGCGTTTGCGAGCACCAGCCAGTTTGCGAAGGAAGAAGAATACCACAACCGCGTCCTCTTCTACGAAAGAAAAAGAATCGAAAATTTTTGCGAAGAAGAAGTTCGTGACACAATTTGCCACATAACGAACAAGCAAGAAGGAGCAAATTTTTTATTTTTTTAATTAAAAAAATCTATGAGAACCAACGACGACAACCAAGAAGGAGGAGGACTAGAGCGAGGCGTAGTAATAAGAAAGCGGGGAGGAGCGAACCTTCGTTTGTTTTGTTTTAGTTTCTTTCTTGTGTTTGTGAAGAATTTGATGTTGTCGTCGTTGTCGTCGTCGTCGGCGGTGTTTTGGGTATTTTTTATTTTTCCCCGTAATTTATTTGTTTATTTGTTGTTTTTGGGGGACATTACGCGGCGGCCAGCAATCGCTCAGTTGCCAATTTTTTTAATTCAGATGCCACATCTGGATTCTGGATAGGTGCAATAATAATAAATGGATTGCCTCATTTTAGGCAAATGTGTCGTCACTGTTCTTTCTACAAGGGCCGAGTGGCCAGAATGGGCCCCTCTGGAAATGAGGGCTCCCAGCCCCAAAAAAAACAAGGGTTTGGCGAGGATTTTCTCTCTTTTTCAAAAAATAATTTTTTTCTCTGTTTTCATTTTTGCCTCTTTTCTCATCGGGCCAAAGTGTGCTTGGCGCTTTCTTCTTTGTGCCTATCTACACAGTTCAATTCCATCTTAGAATTATGCTAGAATTATGCTCCTTGTTTGTCGTTTTGGCTCTAAGGTTGAGTCAAACAAAAAGTTTTTTCATTGCTGGGGACCTGATTCCGGTTCGAGGTCCTTCTCCAGAGTGAAGATCAGAGAGAATTTAAAGGCTGCAATTTTATTTGGGAAATAGAGGAGGCACCCTTATTCTTAGGGTTGCAGGCCTCGGCTGTTGTTAGTGTTGCAGGAGAAATATTAACAAGGGTAAGGCGCCCTCCGCATACACTTTAAAAAAGCTTTTACTAGTTCTTTATTGTTTTTTTCAAAACATTCACTTTCATTTTATCTCACAAGATTCAACAAGTAGCTCTTGGGTACCCACCCCAAAAAAAAACTAATGCCAGGGGCTTTACACTCAGTAAAAGCCCACGGCCTTGGTAAAGCCCGTGGCCTTGGGCTTTACCATACATGTAAAGACCTGTGCCAATTTGCGTAGTGTAATCAGAGGCCATATTACAGGCCAAAATTTTCCCTCCATGAAAGTTAGGGCAGTTCGAAAAACGTAAAAAACCTTTCTTTTTTTTTCTCTTTGTATTTTGAGGGATCTCCCCCAGCAGAGGATCCCCAAGGAGTTATGCGGTGGGGGAAAGATCCTGCTATTGGTCAGGGACACCCTCGGGCTAGCGCCCTCATGCAACCCTCCCTCAGGAGAACCCACTTGTATGGGAACCTCCCCTACAACATAATGCCCATTAATATGCCAGCATTTCATTTAATGTAAAACCTCGAGGTAGGGGCATTCTCAAAACAAGGGTCCACAAGATGAGACTATAGCCAAGTCCAGCCCTCCATTTTGGGAATTTTGGTCTCACCCCTGAGCTTTACCCATTCATAAAGGACAATATGTAGATCATGAGGTGTAAGAGGGGAAGTTGTTACAACTACTTCTTAGGAGTTTGAAGGATCTTAAGGTATAATATCCCTCTTCTTTTCTTTTCTAGGAAGGATATTCAAAAATATACCTTAAGAATTTTTGTGTGTGCTTTAAAGGTCATCCTTTATGGGGGAAGGATGCTAATGTGAACCTTGCTTGCCCTCAATGATGAAGGATTTAATTTTGACTTCCCTTTTGCAAAAAGAAAAAAATATATTAACACACAAAATTTCATGACTAACAACTAACTTGTGTGATGCAACATTTTCTTTATTTTGGTGAATGAAATGCAAATGTGCCGCACAAAAAAAGGTTTTTGGGGTTTTCTATGTATTGATCTTGATTGTGAAATTTTCAATGATTTTTATATTAGGTTTTTAATAAATAGCCAAATTTTTAACTAATAAGAAATTATATTTTCATATTTTGTATATATATTTCAAATTTGGCTAATTGTTTTTGGATGATTACCACTTTAACTACATCACAAAATTTAACAAGGAAAAAAAACATTTATCCAATTTACCATGCATTATGCATAAACATAAATATATACATAGGAACCTTTATTTTAAATATCATTTAAATTGCAGAATTCATTTCATTATTACCCTTCAAGTTTAAAGACAAAATTTACAATTTCACAAGTTGGAATATAATGCATTGTTCATACCTAGTGTTATCTCATTGTCAAACGAATGTTAGGAAACAAGATTTTAGTCAAAACTCACATATGCAATATTATTTCACACAAAATATGACATGGCAAACTTGTTGGCATGCAATGTGAACACATTGTCAACTCAAAATTATGTTGACATAAAATCTTGAACATAATGTAATTTTTTTAAATGTTATTTTGTGTAAAATTGCACCAAAAAAACATGTAAATCAATGCTAAGTTGTGAAAAGTAAGAAAATTTATTTGTGGTGCAATAAAGCAAAATAACATGTGCAAAGGCAACATCACATACCTTTTGTTTGGAGAAACAAACCAAACACAAAATGAAATTTGTAATAAGGTCATAATAAAGTGAAATTTGCAACACAACAAAAGTGTAAAGAAATCTTGAAGCAAAACTGTGAAAAACATTAAAAAAATCGCAAAGCAAAATTACAAGAAACATCAAAACTGCAAAGAAACAAATGAACCAAAATCTTGAACTAGAAATGTAAAAGGTGCAAATAAACACAATGAAACCAACAAACCTAAAGCTTGGAGCAAACAAAAAAGAAACGAAAGAAAGTTTGGAGCAATGGAGCGAAGATAAAGGTGTGAGAGGAAAGAAATGAGATAGCAAAGAGGAACAATGGAGATGGAAAGGAAATGAGTGAATAGAAAGGAAGAAGGTATCTCCTAGTCTACAATTGCCTTTCACAACAACAAAGGTAAATCATTGTTTTCAACTATTTTCGGCTTTAAATTTGAGAGTTGATATTTTATTTTTAGTGTTAATTTAGGGATAAATTAGTGTGAAACCATTAGGTTACATTAAGTTTGATGTTAGCACAATTAACATTTTTAATTTAAACATTAGGTGTGAATGAACTTTTAAACCTTAAACAACCTTTGAAAGACAAGATTTGAAACCCCCGCACCTTGTTTCTATTTCCTCTTGTACTCACATTTTCTTAAGTTTGAGAGGATGACATTAATTTTTTAACCATTGGATAATAAGTTCAATTTTTCAAATATCCACAATGATGACACATGGTGACTACTTGATTTTAAGGCATTTTCATAAGTGATTTCCTTTAACATTTTCAATTCACTTGTGATGTCTACTAAATCATCATTATTGGTTCTTCAAGATAACTTTTAAAATTACAAAATGGGTAAAAAGGTTTAAATCACTTAAATAATAAGTCATTAATTAAACCTACTCAATTTTATTATAAAAAAACACTTCAATAAAAAGAAAGTTTCTAAGTTCAAATTTAACATTTCCTAAATGGATGCTAAAAGGCCCCACAAGTAAGAAAATGAAGGTACTAATGTAGGTGTTGGTTCACTGTAACCATGGAACCTAGACTTTTGACTAGGCCTCCAATTTGAACCCTTCAATTCCCTTCAATGGCATCCAGCCATTCTAGTGAAAGACAAAAAATTGTGCAACCTTTCATGCATGAAGGGCAACATTTTTTCAAATCTTTCAAAGTGAAGGCACATGTTGAAAAATATCTTTACAAATTTTGATAAAAATATTAGTAGATATTATTTGAAATTGGATACACTTTGATGTTTTAACATGCATCATCACTTGTGGATGTGCACAAATTGCTGAAATGGGAGTAAGAAAAAAATTGAAAGATAAAAAGGTCCAAGTGAAAACATGTACCTATTAGAAATAAATTTTACATTTGAAAAAATATAGCTTTTGGAAATTTTGTAAGCTTTTCATATATATATATAAGTAAGGAATTAGAATATATGTATTTTTTTATGCACCTTCAACCCTTAAAAGCCTAAGCCTTTTTCAAAACCAAATTTTATATTATTTGTACAAAGGCTTAGTTAGAAATTTGCTCCAACCTATTCATTCAAAAGTGATTACAATTGGTAAAAATTTAATCCAAAATCAAACAAGGGGTGATGATATAACAAATCTAGGATTCAAATTCATATGCAACCAAATTAATGTTGGCCAAGATTGGCCAAACAAATTTTTTTGATATGACAATAATGCATGCATTCTAATATGGCACTTGCAATGACCAACAGCACTCATAAAACAAAATTCACACCAAAATGTGATTTTTCAAACATGAATGAAACCTTCCAATTTTTGGAATGTGAGTGTGAGGATCCTTGGTAATGGTAGCAACTTCAAATACTAAAACTAATGTCAAAACATGGCCCTGCCAATGGCAAAAAACTATAAAATTTCACAAGGACATATGAAATTTGTAGTTGGTCCCTAGAATTTGATGCATGACAAAAGGTTTAATGATGTTTGGAAAGAAGTGTGTTGCTATGGGATGTGTGCACAAGTATTTCATAAGAGGAAAGTAATGCAAGAACTCAAAGCTCTAAATTCTTTAAAGCAAATTCATGGTAGCAATGGTGGATTTCTAATTCCTTGGAACTCATATTCACATGAGAATGACCTTGCTTTTCAATCAATGACAATGATCCCAAACCCCTAATTCCCCTTTCACCATTCAAATTGATGAACATGTCCAATTACACAAACCAAGAAAAAGGGTTTTTAACATAGTTTGGAGCCAAATGGTGCATGGACAAATCACAAGCAATTCACATTCACTAAATCTCCAACAACTTGGACTTGGGGAGGAAACACCACTTTCCTTATGATATTATACTTTGTTGATGGCAATGATGACTACATCAAAGTGGCATAAATTCCCAAGACTCAAGCAAATGGGAGTCCCAAAATTGCCAAGCTATGAATCTCACTACTTTGAGAACACAAATCCTTCATATGAACTCCAATTCAAAAGTTTTCAAAAGAAATGTTATAACCTTTGAAAAACATTTCCAAGATGTATCACATGCCCAAATTAGAATTTGTTTTGATGCCTCTATCAAACATTTTAATTGTCAAAATTTGAATCGTTAATTTGACTATTGACCATTCATTTGGGATTCGTTATATAAAGACATTTCTTTCTAACAAGGGGAATGTGTTTGGGTACTTTTTTTATTACCCTAACTTATTATCAACTTATTTCCCCTTTTGTATTGTCCCAACCTTAGTTTCAAATCTAAAGTTAAAATCATGAAATTTAAAATACTTTAACTAAGAAATTGCAACAACATTTAGAAATAATTTCATGCATTCCATTGTTGTACTATTTGCAAGCCAAAAATATTCATCTATTGCATTAACCCCTATCTTGTATGTAAGCATGTGATGTTCATCTATGCACTCTTGGATTGAAAATTACAACCAAGTTTCCTTCTACAATCTAGTCTTTGTAAAAAACATGAAATTGTATTCATAAATAACTTAGAAGATTTTCATGGAAAGATTAGAATTCACCCTATATTAATGCTTGAATAATTGAATAATTCATCACCATACATTAGGGACGGAACAAAATAATCTAAAAACATTCATTCATGTTCTTGATTCACTTTTAGTAGGTTTTTCATGCACCATGCCTTACTATTCTTATGCTTGTGAATGGCTATCAAGTGGCCAATATCCTAGGTTATTTAAAATTTTAAATAGGATTAATTTATTAACCTAATTCCTAGGCTAGTTAGAATTACAACTACGATGACTTAATTAACCAAATTTTGGATTAAGGATTCAATCCCTTTTATTTTGAAAATTAGATTATGATTTGGCCATTTTGGGGCAATTTTTGCAATATATTTCAAATTGCAAAGTATGTATTATTTGGATTTGAAAAATATATATAAGCATAAAAGGAGGGAGGTTATGGGAATGTGGTGTAATATAACAATAATGTCGCAACCTTTGCCTTGGGCTCGCGACCAAAGCAAAGGGCTCACAAGGGTGTAGGCCAAGACCAAGCCCAGGAGTCACATTCTCATGACCTTGGGAGTGCAAAAGAATGTAAGGGAAAGAACTCTCACACTCCGAAGTGAACTCCCATGTTGGGAGTTGGAGTCCTAGTGGACTTTCAAATGTTCAGAGAGTGATTGCAAGGGTCAAAACTCAATGGCTCAAAGAATTCTTCATACCATTGAAAAAACATTGAAACATAAATGTCTAAAATGGGTCACATGACCCATTTGGACATTTGAAACACAAGTTATGGCCAAAAGAAAGGCCGGGAGTCAAATTGGCAGTTTGACTCCCGACCATTAAAAGTCAAGAATCACTCGGATTTCCTTGTGCACAAGTGGCGTGTGACATACCATTGAAAAGATCTTGACAAGGGCTACAACTTTGTTTTAGACATCATCTCAATCGGAGGTATGCACACAAAGTTATGGGGCCCCAAAGTTGTCGAAATCCCAACTTTGACAATTTCGAGACTCCCACTTGGGAGTCCTGGGACAAAAAGCCATTTGGATGTGGGCCTCATGGAGAGGCACATAGTATACTATAAGGGGGAAGGTGGTGGCTTCCCCCAAGTTTGGGCCGTGGTGAGTCTTGTGAGTCCGAGTTTGCCCATGGCTCGTCTTAACACCAAAAGTGCTCCAACTATGCACTAACCACCTTGTGTTGGTTTTGTGTAGGTCCATGTGAGTAGTTGATGCTTGTCATTCTTCCTAGCCCCATCCCGGAGCTCCAGCACGCCCTTCTACCCTCTCAAAGTGCTGTGAGCCAAGGAACGTGCCTCGATTCTTTGCTTTTCTGTTGTTTTCAGTTTGAACTCACATTTTAGTCCATTAAAGAGCTTGGGGGTGCATCACATGGTATCAGAGCTTCGGTAGAGCTTGATCCATTTATTGGAAGGTCTTGATGGCACCAAAGAAGACCCGTAAGCCAATTTAAGAGACTGTGGTGAAAGAACCCACCCAAGACCTAGGTGTCCCATCCAAGGCCATTAGGGAGGAGGAACAAGATGATTTTGAGGAACAAGAAGACCAAGAGAACCTTGATAATCATGAAAGTGAAGAAGAGGAACCAACTACAGTCCTTTTCACCCCAGTACAATTGGGGGTTCTACTCAAAATGAATAGGCCCAATTTCATTAAGTTAGTTGCGGCCCTCAAAAGAGGATCATCAAAAGGTGTGGGATTCCAACCTACTAAACTTGGGAATTTTGATGGGATCTAAGATTGAAAGGTTGTAGATGTTTGGCTTGCGGAAATGGAAGACTACATTCATGCCGCCAAGGTTGGGTGACATTTGGCCATGGAACTTGCCCAATCCTACTTAAAAGGCTATGCTTCCACATGGTGAAGGACAATGAAGCAAGAAGAAAAGAAGACCCATGGCTACACATGGGAAATCTTCAAGGAATGCATCAAGTTGGAATTCATTTCAAAGAATTCCAACTACATCTCAAAATGCAAACTCCGTGATTTTGTGAATGTAACAAATGACAATTTGCGCCAATATGTAAGGGCATATTCTGAGCTCATGCTTGTAATTCGACATATGCATGAATTAGACCGTGTGTGCCACTTTGCAATGGGGCTTCCGACTTGGGCCAAACACAAGCTTGAAGAAAATCGGCCCGTTTCATTATCCAAGGCCATTATGAAAGTGGAAGGCTTTTTGGATGTGGGATACGGTGAAAAGCTCGGGTTCAAGAAGGATAACAAGTTCCCTCCCAAGAAGGCGTGCCATGAAGGGAATGGAACCGAGGGCAAAATATCTCCAAAGGGGAAAGGCCCAAACAATTTCAAGGCTTGGGTTTCAAACCCAAAGGAAATTTCATCAAGAAAAAGGTTCTTTTCAAAGTGGGCCAACCCAAGGGAGATGCTAGTGGGAAGCCCAAAGGAGCGTGTTTCAACTGTAATGAAGTGGGGCATTACTCCAAAGATTGCCCCAAACCCAAACTGGGGAATGGGGGTTTCTAAGATAATTGCCTTTATAGCCAACCTAGCCCAAGGTGAATGTAATCGCTTCATTTTCTTGAAAGGGAAGGTTTCTAAGCGATACGTGTTATGTCTTTTGGACACAGGGGCTTCCCATAACTTCATAACCCAAGAGTGTGTCGAAAGAATGGAGTTCTGGTTGGAGGAGCTCAAGGCACCCATTGAGGTGCATTTTGCGGATGGGGTTCCCCATCCCATCACATGGCAAGCGAAAGATGTGCCTCTTCAACTAGGGAATTGGAAAAGAAAGGTGGATTTGTTGGTTTCCACCATAGGGGGATGGATTGCATTTTGGGAATGGAATTCATCACCCATAACAACGTGTTCATAGAAGGGCACAATAGGCTAGTTAGAATCTCATCCAAAAATGGGATCATACAGGTGAAGGCACACGAAGTGCTTAATGTGGGTGGATTGACCATCCACTTGATGTTAAGAGAAACGTTAAAAAGGGAGTGCATGGGAGGTTATGGCATGTTGTGTTGATGCAGGTGTTGGACGAGTTTGAGCCAAAGGAAGCTACCAACTTGGTAAGCTCTCCCAAGTGCCTTGAACGAGTATTAGATGAATTTTCGAATGTGATGCCCGAAGAGTTGCCCAACGAATTGCCCCCAAAAAGATAAGTTAATCATGTAATCGAGGTGATACTGGGAGTGGCACCTCCCGCCAAGGCCCCACATCGAACGAGTCATGAAGAGTTAAAGGAACTTAAAGTTCAACTTGAGGAACTCCTCGCAAAAGGATACATCAAACCTAGCAAATCACCATATGGGGCACCCCTCCTCTTTGTTCACAAAAAGGATGGGACGTTGAGGATGTGTGTGGACTATAAAGCCCTCAATAAGGTGATGTGAAAAATCAATAGCCATTACCTCATATTGATGACTTGTTTGATCAACTCTTAGGAGCCAAATGTTTAGTAGGATTGACTTGCGTTTCAGGTATTACCATATTCGAATCATAGAAGGGGATGAAGAAAAAACCACTTGTCGCACAAGGTATGGCTCATAGGAGTTCTTGGTGATGCCTTTCAAACTCACCAATGCACCCGCCACATTTTGCACTTTCATGAATGACATTTTCTGGAAGTGATTTGATGACTTCGTGGTCGTATACATAGATGACATTTTGGTCTATAGCCACTTTATGGATAAACATGTGGAGCATCTCCGAAAGGTGTTCCAAAGGTTGAAAGAAAACAAATTATATGTTAAGTTTGAAAAATACGAATTTGAGGTGACGAAAGTGGACTTCCTTAGACATAGGATCACCCAAGAAGGCTTGAAAATGGATGACCACAAGGTGAAGGCAATTTTGGATTGGGAAACACCTAGGTCAGTTCCAGCCTTAAAATTTTTTTTAGGATTAACCTCATATTATCACAAGTTCATCAAGAACTTTGCAAACATAGCCACACCTTTGACAAATCTTTTGAAGAAGTCATCTAGAACCTATGATTGGGATGAAGCATGCAATGAAACCTTTGAAACCTTGAAAGGCATTTTGGTGAAAACGTCTGTGTTGAAATTACCCGACTTTGACAAAAATTTTGAAATCCACTCCTATGCTTATGACTTTGCAATTAGAGGAATCCTAATGTAAGATGGAAGGCTAGTGGCATTTGAAAGTAAGAAGTTGAGCGAAACGGAGCGAAGATAGCCAACAATGAAAAGGAAATGTGGGCCGTGATACATTATCTCAAGACTTGGGGCCATTACATAGGCTCCAAAGACGTGGTGGTGTGGATTGATAATGTCACCTTGAAATATTTTGTCACTCAACCAAAGTTGTTTTCAAAACAAATGAAATGGCAAGACACATTGGCTTTATTCAATGTGGACATTTGACATAAGCATGGGAAGGAAAATGTGGTGCCCAATGCGCTGAGTCGAAAACACCAACTTAAAGTGGTGTATGTGGGGGAAATAAAACTACAAAAAGAAGTTCAACTTGGGAGCCGTCGTGACGAGTTTGCCAAGGAAATTAAACAAAACATTCAAAAGGGGATCAAGTCACACTTCCACTTGTGAAATGGACTATGTGGTATAAACAAAATTAGCTCTATGTTTTGGAAGGGAGGCTTAGGGATGTGCCCTTGAAGGAATATCATGATGGGCCACTTGCGGGCCATGGCAATGCAAAACACATCACAACATTCCTCAAGACGTCCTACTATTAGCCAAATTTGAAAAACAATATAGAGGAATATGTGAAGACTTGTTTGACTTGCCAACAAAATCAAACACTTAATAAGAAACAAGTAGGATTGTTGCGACCATTATCGATTCCTTAAGGGCTATGGGAAAGTGTGTCCAAGGATTTCATGGTGAGTTTGCCACCATCAAGGGGATTTGATGCCATCATGGTGGTGGTGGATTGATTTAACAAGATGGCACACTTCATTCCCACCAAGGAAAATGCCACGGCCCAAGAGATGGGAAGGTTGTTCTTCATGCATGTGTTCAAGCATCATGGTCTCCCAAAGGACATTATGTCGAATCGAGACCCAAAGTTCACAAGCAAGTTTTGACGAACCTTGTGGAAGCGCATGGGGTCGAAGCTTAAGATGAGCACTTCATTTTGACCCCAAACGGATGGACAAATCTAAAGAGTGAACTTAGTCATCCAACAATTCCTAAAGAATTATGTGGTGACAGATTAACAAGATTGGGTGGACCATTTGGAGTTAGCTAAGTTTTGCTACAATAATTCAGAGCATTCAACAATAGGTTCCACTCCTTTTCAAATGGTGATAAGTAAATCGCCAATTGTGCCTGTAACTTGGGCCGCACTTGGGCAACCCCCAAATGATGCAAGTGAGGAAATGCTGATGGTCACACAATTTGATGAAGAGAGGCGACGCTTGTGGGAGATGGCTAAAGCTACTCTTGAGAAGGTGCAAAAATGGTACAAGGATTTTGTGGACAAGTCTCAACGAAAAGTGAATTTTGAAGAAGGAGACGAAGTGTGGTTGAACATCAAAAATTTCTAGTTGCTAGAAGGTTTGACCCACAAATTTGTAGGCCCATATGCGGGCCCATTCAAAGTGTTGGAAAAAAAATTTCCCAACATTTATAAATTAGAATTACTAGAAAATCTTAAAGTTCATCCCACATTTCACGTTTCGCTTTTGAAGCCGGTCACCCATGATGCCTCAAGGCCTAATCGAGAGCACAATTCGAGGCCCCCACCGGACTTAATTCATAATGAACCAAAATTTGAAGTGGAGGTTGTGCTCTAGTCAAGGCAATTAAGGGGGCAAGAGCGGGAGTACTTGGTCAAGTGGAAGGGATACCATCCAATAGAGGCATCTTGGGTGAATGAGTCCAATATGGAAAATGCCTAAGAAGCTATAGAAGAATTCCACAATAGACCAACGAAAAAGCAAAAGAAACATAGAATGTGATGAAGACATCACCTTTCTTTTAGTGGGGTGGGGGATTACACAAATGTATCACATCAAGTTGTAAATGTAATAAAGGCAAAAAACTTCCAAGAAATTGCATCATGGACATAATGAACATGACTAAAATAGTTATCAAGTGGCATGGACAAATGGAACTTTCTTGCGTAAGCCCAAATCAAAATCAAACTCCCACATTGCGGCTAAGAAAAACCTTGGCCCCAGAAAAGGACATAAGTAAGATGAGCTTGCGGGGACATGCACATGTTTAAAATGCATCCCAAAGGGTTAGTTGGTAGTGGCGGCCAACGCGGGAAGTCATGACCTTGTTCACGTACTATAATCGCGTAGCTTGGGACTTAGGTTTTTGCAAAGCCTAAACATTGCTTCTCATACATTGATATGCATACCTTTTGTTAGGCTTGATTATTATGATCAAGGTGTAAGGTTGGGAAAAGAATCAAATCAAGTAGCTTAGGTCAAGATTAGACTTGGCTTGAGTTCCTCATGAGGGGAGGGATGGAATAATTGCCTCCCAAATGAAGGCTTCGTCAATTAGGTTAATTCAGGTCTTTTGATGAAGCAAAGGTTAAGGGTTTTTATGAGACCCCCCTTGGACTTGCCAAGAAAATGTTGGAAACTTGGGGACATCTAAGTTACCTTGAGGAAAAATCCTGGCGCAAAAGTCAATGATTGATGGCCAAGGATCCAAATTAAAGCAATTGCATTGAGGAAATAATGTCTAAGTGTCAATGAGGACATTGACCTCTTTTTCTAATGGGGGAGAGTGTCACAACCCTAGCCTTGGGCTCGCGACCAAGGCAAAGGGCTCGTAAGGGTGCGGGCCAAGACTAAGCCCGGGAGTCACATTCTCATGCCCTTGGGAGTGCAAAAAAGTGTGAGAGAAAGAACCTTCACACTCCCAAGTGAACTTCCATGTTGGGAATTAGAGTCCTAGTGGATTCTCGATTGTTTAGAGAGTGACTGAAAGGTTCCAAACCCAATGGCTCGAGGAATTCTTCATACCATTGAAAGGCTATTGAAACATAGATGTCTAAAATGGGCTCGCATGACCCATTTGGACATTTGAAACACAAGTTATGGCCAAAAGAAAAGTCGGGAGTCAAATTGGCAGTTTGACTCTCGACCACTAAAAGTCGGGAATCACCCAGATTTCCTTATGCATAGGTGGCGTGTGACATACCATTGAAAAGCTCTCGACAAAGGCTACAACTTTGTTTTGGACATCATCTCAATCGGAAGTATGCACACAAAGTTATGGGGCCCCAAAGTTGTCGAAGTCCCAACTTTGGCAATTTCGGGACTTTCACTTGGGAGTCTCAGGACAAAAAACCATTTGGATGTGGGCCTTGTGGAGAGGCACAAAAAGGAAAACCCCAAGAAGGGGAGGGAGGCAATAGCCCCATCATTCATTAAAAAAATTTAGGAAGTAGAAAGGGGGCAAGAAACGCCACACAATGGTGGCGTAATCATCCCCAAAGATGCTTAAGTGACACCATTTCGCCCTAAAGGCCTGATCAATCCTAGCTTGAATACTAGGTTTCCGAGTGGACCGAAGGGAGTTGATGCCTTCCAAGCGGCTATCCCAACCTCAACAATAGCCACCTAGGCTTGCTAAAGGATTTTCCTAGAGGAATACTAGTTATCGAAATGCTTTCAGCATCTCTCCAACCAAAGGAAGTAGAAGATGAAGCTACGAAGGATGTCAAGCGGTTGTTTGATGTAGGAGAAGCCCCCTACATGGTACCCTTGAACCCTGGGAGGGTCATCTTTTCTCTCAAAGACGGCTTCACCCAGCATGATGAATGGCCAGGAGAGAGTGATGTCATTGGGCGCTCCCCATTTATGCCAGACATAATAAAAGGCCTCCCAAGCCCATTTAGCAAGGGGACACTCGAAAAGACAATGTTGAGGGGATTCGGGGGCCTCTTCCGTGCAAACCTTGCATGTGGGGAGGATCCCCATGCATTGCAGCTAGGTGCTTACCAAGAGGCCTTGATTTAGGGTGAGCCATATGAGAGTGTCGACCTTCCAAGGTCAGGAGTTATGCCAAATTCTAACCATAACTTGTGTGACGGTGGAGTTCTGGAAGGTTTAACCTTTGAATGAAGGAGCAAATGTTTGTGCTTTGGGTGGGTTTCCTTGCGTTTTGGTAGCCCTGCTTTGTGAAGTAGCGAAAGAATGGAGAGTCCCCCATTTAGGAGGAGGCATGCCAGTGCCATTCCCCTGGGTCCCAGGAAGCCCATCAATGAAACCGCAATCAAAAATCCAGAGAAGGGGGGGCTTGGTGAGTGATGGGAGTTCCCTGGCAACTTTAAACAAGGCTCCGTGTCTTTCTTTGGAGAGGACCCTGATTGGGTGATAACCTTCAGGGGAGAGGGTTATCACCTAGGATTTTGCAACTTGATGAAACTAGTGGGGGTGACCTTTTGAATTCTACGACTTGCACCGTGTTGGGGGTGACCTCGGTTACATGGTACACCCATGCTAGAATGGTGTTGTTTTCAAAGACTTTTTTGTTGATTTAGTCCCTACTTGAAAGCAGTTAGTGTAGGTTGCAGGATTCCATGAGATATTCGCTATGATGATTTCTCTGTTGTTCATGTTGTTGGCGTGATAGATCATTCGGAGGGCCTGGAGGCTTTTCCATGCCATGCCCTCCAGGTCCCAAAGATCTTTGATTCTAGTGCAGCCATAATTGGTAATGACGCGTCCTTCACTAATACCACATACTCTTAGTGTCACACCCTAGCCTTGGGTTCACGACCAAAGCAAGGGCTTGCAAGGTTGCGGGCCAAGAAATAAGCCCGTGAATGAAGGAAAATGTGAGGGAATGAACCCTCACACTCCTAAAGGAACTTTCACTTTGGGAGTTGGAGTCCTAGTGGACTCCCAAATGTTCAAAGAGCGATTGCAAGAGTCAAATCCAATGGCTTGAAAAGTTCTTTATATCATTGGAAAGTTATTGAAACACAAATGTCTAAAATGGGCTCGTATCACCCATTTGGACATTTGAAACACAAGTTATGGCCAAAAGAAGGGCCGAGAGTCAAATTGGCAGTTTGACTCCAGACCACTAAAAGTCATGAATCACCCCGATTTCTTTGTGTGCAGGTGGCATGCAACATACTGTTGGAAAGCTCTCGACAAGGGCTACAACTTTGCTTTAAATTTAATCTCAATCGAAGATCTGCACACAAAGTTATGGGGCCCCAAAATCATGAGAATCCCAACTTTGGCAATTTCGGGACTCCCAGGACAAAAAGCCATTTGGATGTGGGCCTCATGGAGAGGCACAGAGTATACTATAAGGGGGAAGGTGGTGGCTTCCCCCAAGTTTGGGCCATGGTGAATCTTGTGAATTTGAGTTTGCTCGTGGTTCATCCTAGCACCAAAAGTGTTCCAACTATGCACTAACCATCTTGTGTTGGTTTTGTGCAAGTCCGTGTGAGTAATTCATGTTTGTCACTCTTCCTAGTCCCATCCCCGAGCTCCAACATGCCCCTTTACCCCTCAAAGTGCTACGAGTGAGGGAGCATGTCCCGACTCTTTGCTCTTCCGATGTTTTTAGTCTGGATTCACATTTGAATCCATTAAAGAGCTTGGGCGGTCATCAGTTCTACTCCTTTTGCTCGACTTGTTGCTTTAATCCTCTTACTTGACCTATTGTTCCACTCATCACGTGTGACCTGGTGTTCAACTCCTTTTACTCAATGTGTTGTTTAATTCCTTTTTTAAATTTGTTGTTCAGCTCCTCTTGTTCGACCTACTATTCCATTCCTATTGTTCAACCTCTTGTTCGACCTATTACTTCATTCCTTTTACTCAACCTCTTATTTAGGTACCTTTCTGCTACGCCCATGATTTTGTTGTTACTTATTCCTTTTGATCGACCTATTGTTCTTGTTCCTCTTGTTTTAGATTAGTACCCCCCCCCCCCCCCCCCCCTTTTTTTTTTTGGTGGGGGGGGGTTCCTATATTTAGTTTTTTTCATCACTTTTTCCGGGGTTTTTTTTTTTTCATAAATTTTTTTTTTATTTTTTTTTTT
>Ga0116227_10004213_pt1 | contig 31337 bp, 27 predicted proteins | sample S1TSphgellanicum_FD_89693 | JGI IMG/M metagenome (GOLD analysis project Ga0116227, IMG submission 89693) | Host-associated microbial communities from peat moss isolated from Minnesota, USA - S1T2_Fb - Sphagnum magellanicum MG | ecosystem: Host-associated > Plants > Peat moss > Unclassified... | reverse complement strand
GGTTCACACTAGTTAAAATAAAAGATTCATTTCAAAAGAGACCACTCAAACCTTTAAAAAAATAACAAATTACCATTTTATCATACATAGGTGAACTTTTAATAATCAAAACATACAATTATTAACCGTCGTTATTATTGTGACAATTATCATGCACCAATAAATCAACTGCTATTATAATCCCAAATTAAACTTTATAGTTCTTTAAATACCAATCACCCTTCCAAATGGTATTTAAGCCCCACTACCAAAAATTAGTTGATATAAATGTTTAAATTTGTTATAGTCATGTTCACTGTCAATAAGATTTTGAGTTTGGAAAATGTCACAAACCAACCAAGGGAGTGGATGCACACTTTGTCCTTGCATCATTTATCCCACTTCTTATAATCCAATCTTTTTTTTCCTTCAAATGTTCATTTTGTTGGTCAATCTCATGTCCACAATTCATACTTCCTATTTCACACAAACACATAAACTTAACATGAATATTTCCCATTAAAAACATTATTAACACATCCATTCCCCATTCATAAAGTTATCAATAAGGAATTTTAGGCACCTAAGGTTCAATACATCACTATGGACTTGGTTTTCAAACTTAAAAACATATTAAGGACATTCCATCTAATGTCTTTTGAGACTATGATTATCCTCATGAATTATTATCACCTTCCAAAAAGGAAATACAAAAGATCTCTTCTACTTGGTTAGCATAGGACCCATTGGATGAGCTAGTCAGACATTTGGTCTTTGGGTTCCAAGTTGATGATATATTAGGTGGGGTGATAAGGCATAACAACCAAAGTAGGTTTGATTGAATTTTTTTTGGGTAGGGCCTTGGGAAAGCATGTAGTATGAGCATTTCCTTTAGGCATAAGCTTTTGAAGCAAGTTCATTCTTTCCATGAGTTTAACATCATCCACTTGAAGCCAATGTCTTTTTTGTTGGCTTTATACCAAAACTTAGGATAGAGGCATTAGGGAACTCCTTTTGGGTGGATATAGAAAGTGAAGAAGAGAAAAAAAGCTAAATGGATATGACTTAGCTAAGAGTAAATGCAATTCAAACCAATGCAAAAAATAATTCAAATTAATTATATTCGATGCATTCTTCAAATTGTTCCTCATATCACCACATTTTATCCCATATGCATTGTCCACATCTAAATTATCATCAATTCTACATAAATGAACATTTCATTTTTTTAATTTCAAGATACTCATTGTTCTTTTTTTATTTTATCTTTTTTTTTATGTGTATATATATTTTTAAATTGTCCTTAGAAGGTGAAAATACATTGATAGGAACCAATGGGATTATTTTATAATCATGAGTTTTGTTTTAGTTTTTTTCAATTTTTCATATGAAATCTTTTTTGAATGAAATCTTTTACAACTCATTATTAAATATACAAATAATTGTCCCAATATATCACATGTTTTGTGTTAGATAACATATGAATTTTTCAAAATGCACAATTTTTTTTTCAATTTTGCTTTTTGTATTGAAAATTTAGCATAATTTTGACTTATACCAAAATATGTTAATTATTTAAGTTTTTAGTTTTTCGCATCATAAGCTACAAATGTTTTTAATGTCATGTACATTACACCCTATTTACATGTGACAAAATATTCTTGAAATTTTAAGATTTTGAAACATACTTTGAATTTTTAAGAAATTCAAATTTCATAATTTTTGAATTGTGAATGTTTTTTGAATCTGGGTAATAGGTTATTGTCATCTAATTTTTTTTACCATCAAATTTTCTTTATTAAAAAAGTCTTCTATCATAGTCTTTTTCAAAATTGACTACTTTTAACACAATGATTGTTTAAGTTCAAAAATCTTTTATTAAAACCAAAAGCCAAAATTAAGTTTAATGAATTTTTAATTTGAATTCCTTGAAAATATTGGGTAGTTTGATACAATTTTCCACAAATGACCCAAAAAAATAATTTGAAAGTTAGAAAAATAGAAATTAGTTGGTTGTCCAATGGTTTCATCTTGCACATTCTATTTTTTGAATTTTTTTGTTTTTTGGTCTTTTTGGGGAAAAGTATCGATCAATTCCCCATATTTTCCCCCAAACATGGATGACAAAAGATCAAATGACCATTCAATACTTATTTTTTATTTCCTTTTTTTCTTTAATAGATTATTTTAAAATATCATGTGGCCACCCAATATTTTTTGCCATTGAATGTAGAAAACACAACATTAAAAAGCTACCCAACATTATTTTTTGATTTTTTTTTTCAATGATTGTGGAAAAAAATCAAATGACCATTTGATACTTCTTGCCCCAATGTGGAAGATAGAGTAATGGGTGGCCACTTCATATTATTTTTATTTATTTTATGTTTTTTAATAAGTTTTTAAAAAATGCTTCATTCAAGAAAAAAAACATCAAGTGACCACTTGATGTTGTTTGTTCTTTTGAATTTGAAATTGTTCTTTGTTTCATGTTCAAGAAAAACATTGAATGGCCAACCATGATTTTCTTGCCATATGTGTGGAACAAATGTTAATGATTATTTGATTTTTTTTTCATTTTTTTGGTTGTTGTGTGGATGTTTAAAAAAAAAAACATTTGTTGGTGTTCCATTCAATTTTCAAAGTTTTGCAATGTTTGAAAAAAGTTAAAATTTCTTTTTGCATTTTTTTCTCTTGGTGTAATCCCATGTTTGTTTATTAGCAACCAAAAAATATTTTTTGAAAATGTATTGAATGAAAAAAAAAATTAATGAGAAAATTAAATAAATGGATTATTACCATCAAAACATGGGATGCAAAAATGAAATGTGGTGCAAAAAAATTATTTTGTAATGAAACACTTGATTCATGTGATGTAAAATAATTAAAATTTATTTAAAGTTTGAGCTTTTTGTGGGGCAAACTTGTCCACACAAGTTACCAAAAATTTGATATTGTATCGATTTTCTAATATATTTAAGTGAAAAGAAAAATGAAAAGAATGATTTCAAAAAGTGAAAAAAAAAGAAGGATATGATTAAGGTTATTTGTTTAATCACATACATGGGATTGAAACATTGTGGAACTCTTTTGGAACAACTGGAAAGGGTTTAAGTTAGGTTAATAACCATTAAATGCATGTTATAAAACCCATGAAAAAAAATTACGTAAGTCCCTCGTGACCTAGGTTTATGTTTAGAATAGGCTATTTAGTGTTAGGCCTAGTTTAGGTGGTTTATCTCTAGATGTTACATGGCGTAACCTAACCTATTTCTAAATGACCTATGTACATGCCTTGTGGCCTAGTTTAACATATGTTTAAATGGTCTATGTTTATGTGGCCTAAGTACATGCCATGTGGCTTAACTTAACATATTTTTAGGTGGCTTATGTTTTGGTGCCATGTGGTTTAACTTAATTTAGGCTATATAGTTCTAACCCTAACCTAGATGACACATGGTAAATGGATGTCAACTAGAATGGTGTACAATGTTTACTTATAGTTGCATGAATTGATTACCAAATTTACAAGTTGGTTTAATTAACAAATGTATTTGTTGGTAAAAAAACCATCGAAGTCAAAATGATTATTGGTCAAAAAGACCATTGGGTTAATTTGGACACATTATCAATTTGACCAATAGTCAAATTTAATGTTTTTTAATGAACTTGTCCAAAAAAATAATTAATCAAGTTAGTAAATGTGCAAAATGTGATTTTTTAAACATAATCTTATGGTCAAAAAAATTATAATTTCTTTCAATGCAATCATTTTGTCATAACAAGGATTCAATTTTCAATTCAACTTGTAGCAACAAGAACCATCCATTGTTCCAAAGGATTGTCACTCGATGAATTGACTTTTTATTGTACTAATGTTAAAAAACACAATCTAACATATACAATTTATCCCACATTTGAAATCAAGAAAAAATATTTTTATTGTCTCATTTTCAACATGAAAACTTCTATGTGAATTCAAAAGTATATATAAAAATGAAAAGATTAAAAACAAATGTGACTTGGATACCATTCATTCATCAATTTAAAAAAATCACTTTCATGTAATTATACAAACTTTGAATACAACTCTAACATTATGAAAACTTCATACATGACCATAATTTTCAAATGTTTCACATCTAGTATCTTATGGAAACAAGAATACACCATGAATGAACTAATTTGCACAAACTTTAAATTCATCAACATATTTAGATATTTCAATTTATGATGGTCATGGGTTAATCATGGTGTATGACATACAAATGCACTTGGATTTTTTCAATACAATAACCATTAATGATTTAGAATACATAACAACAACTTTTAATATTAATGCTTGAAAATAATATGTATTTTGTATATGTGTCATGTTCATTCATGTTTAGTGTGCACATTCTCGAATAATTTTCAAACTATAATTCAATGTTCACCAAACCTTGTCTAATCATCATTTTGGGTGATTATAATGTGGACCTCATGAAGACAATAAACATGCAAAGAATTTCAATTAAACTACATATGGGCAAAAATCCTTGAAAATTTGATGTAACAAAAATGTATTGGTTAGATTTTCTTGAACCAATTTATATTACATTCAAACTACCAAACACACTTTTAATGTATAATAAGAAACCATTAATGTTTTCATTTTTGTAAAATGTAATGTGTGTGTACATGTTGCATTTTCCATTTTGTGACCCCAAATGGTTTCATCATGTATTGTCTCTAAATGTTTTAATATTTATTGCACACCTTGGCACTTATTGGTTGCCAAATGCAAAGGGCTCCTTGTGGCCCAAGTTTTTTTTTTTTTTTTTTTGAAGGTTGTGTGCAAAAAACTTATACATTTAGTAGGCACAAAATGGAAACAAAAACTAAACATTTTTCAAGCACTTGAACCCATTAATCACAACAACAACAAAATGACAACCACCGTTCATTCAAAACCCAAAACCCAAATGCAACAAAAAAATACACTACACTATTTCAAATTCGTTAAATCCTTAAACAAGTTATAGTTTATTGTGAACATTTAGATATCTAGTTTTGCATTGTGCATAATCAAAACCACTTCAAAAAATTACGTACATTTGTAAAATAAAAAATGTGATGTTTTTCATGAATTAACAAAAACTTTTAACACATTTAATTTGAGTTCATAGTAATTTGAACATTTACATTGGATGTTCTTGTAAGATTTCATGTCAAATGATATTTTAGGTTACAACCTCTCATGGCAAAATTGTTTGTTTTTTATTGGTTTAGTTTTTTTCATGGCTTTATCACAACTTCAAAAATAAGGATTGTGACAAAAACCTAAAAATTATGGTTAATGCTTGGCCCAATTCCTTAAATAGGTTGAATTGGAGTAATCATGGCTATTGGAATGAGCATAATGCTTTCATAGCATATCAAGCAAGAGGTTTGCTTATGAATTAAAATCCCATTTGGGTTATGAAAAAAATATGGACTTGGGAAATACATAGGTCAAGTGATGAAAATGATTACAAGAATTTAAAAGAAAGGTGAAACATGATAACAAATATAATGAATGTTGCACAAAACAATGAATTAAGATCCCAAAGGTCATTTGGACATTGTTTAACCTAGGAAACAAATTTGCATGACCAAGATATTTTGGGAAAGAATGTTCAATAAATGATATTGCAAATGAAAGAAAATCCATTGGAATTCTTAATATTATAACATTTGTTTAAAGGGTTGTGAAACAAGGATGGGACAATGAAGTTTATGGTTAGATTATATGTGGACAATGTGACACATTTAAATAATGATGTGTACAATGCAATGGTTTTAAAAATAAATAAATCATGTTGTACCAAAAGTGATGATCAGCCACAAGCCAAATATGGCTACAAGAAAAATAAAGAAGTAGGAATCCAATTATATGTTAGCAAACCATAGAACCTTTTAACTGAATATGATGATTTCAAAAGAAAAAAAACTAGAAATCTATGCAAATCTTCTAAAAATCTTAATAATTCCATAATTTTTTTCTTCAAGATGTGACTTTCTTTGAAAAATTCCCAACAAAATTCCTTTAACCATGTTTCTTGGGATTTTTTAAAATAGCAAATGGTGAGTTTTCTTCCAAAAAAATCCATGATACAAAGGCCTATTTTGCAAAATTGGGATTTTAAATATTTAAATGTTCATGAATGATGAAAAGAGGATTTAACTAGATGCAAATGACATGAGTTGGAAATGCACGTGATGGCAATCAAATGGCCATAGAACCCATAACCTTAACATGTGTTAAGACAAACATGGGCAAATCAAGGGGATCACCGTGACAGGTGGATGATGAGATGATCACAACATCACCATCACAATTATGATGATAGTGATATAAGGGAGACTCAAACACATAGGATGTGCATGAAAAAAAATGATGAGTTGAATGATATCATCTCTCATTGTGAGGTTCTTAAAACATAACTCCCTTTGACACCAAATTTAAAGTGTTTACCACATCCATTTTGGAAAATTGTAATGAAAAACAAAGGGGTCACACATTTCCCTCATGGTTAATGGAACATTAATGAAATAAAAGTTTGACAAGTTCAAAATTAAAGAACCACTACAATCAACATGCACATCACATGTTGTATATTCGAGTATTTGTTGTTGGAACAATGCACTTAGTTCTATGGGTCTCTAGGAATCAAAACGCTCTGATCTCACTTTCATGAGCTCAACATGTTATTCATAACTTTTTCATTTGTCATAGACTCCCAAATTCCCATACTAAAAACCTTTGCTCCTAAAAGATAACACATAATGGTCAAACCCCATACACAACAACCCGTTGATCATAAACCCTAATGATTTTAGTGCCCATAAAAATAACACCCTACTTGGCTTGGCCCACACACATGACAATATCCAACATAGAATATTTCCACATGCAATTCTCCACACAAACTAATTAGAAAGTTTAACAAAAAAGATGTTATGCCCCTACACCCTAAACAAGCTTCCCCAAAACACCACAATTTGTTACAGAAATGAAATATTTTCTTGGAGTTCCTAATAGTTTGGGTACTTTCTTTTTAAACAATGAATTGCCAAACAACAATTAATCAAGTGATTCCCACAAACAACAATACAAAATGTTTTGTAACTGCTCTTGAAATCCCTTAGGCTCATCATCACCATCTTGGTCATCAACCCTTAATTCTTTTACTATAATTGCATTTTTTCCAAAAACGCCCATGATATAGTGAAATTTTACATAACTTCTTTAGAACACCCATTTCCTTCCAAACTGTAAGCATGAGAAGTTAATTCCAAATCATTTCAACACTACAAATCACTAAATTCAACAAAAACTTGTTTAAATACTTGGCTTTGCTTTCGTCAATGGATTACTTCATCTTTTATCCCCAACTCAAGATCCTATCCTTGACTAATGGCCATCAAAACAATAGTGCAAAAACAATACCACCACTAAAAATGCATCCAAAGAGAGAAAAACATGACACATCAAGCACCATTGAAAATTAAAACACACTTTGTTCATAACAAGCAAGCAAACAAACCAAGAGAAAAATAGCAATGGGAATTCAAATTTCTTTTCACATCACGATTAACTAACGAAAGTCTTGTTGTGTTCTGCTTTTGATGGTTGATGGTATTATTTTATCGACGTAGGGTTTCATTTCAAAATTTCTCATCATGAAACAACTTAATTAATAAAAGTGTGTCAAATGTTACGGATCATTGTTTTACACCTTCAATTTTGTGGCCACCCCAAATGAGTTGGGTGAGAACTATGATGGAAAAAAAAATTCCAAATTCAAGGCATGGTTGACAAGGTGATCCAACACTTCCCTTACAACAATCGGTTAGATGTTAGCAATTGGATAAACCCCACAAAAGGGTTTGACCATGGCTAGAAGTATTTCATGAATTATGTAGTAGAAACCCTAGGCTTTAGTATTTAACCACACAAAAATTTGATATTGCCCTATGACCAAATTTTGATTCTACCCTTTGCTTTTCATCCCTTAGCCCCTTCCTCCTTGTCGTAGTATTTTATTGCAACAAACATTGAAACATTTCCATCATAAGCCAATCTCACAACATAAGTTCCCTATAAAAGGCTTATGTATGTTAAACTGTGTGTTACCATTGATAAAACATGGTTTTGATGGGTATAAGGTTGGAACATTTGGTGAAGATTTGAAATTATTTTGGCCTAAACCCTAATTCGTACATGGGGAGCTACTTTATTTTGATATACCCTAACGCCTAGGCTCGTTAGGCACTAATTAATTATTTTTTGGAATTGCCATTTTTTAAAAAAAAAATACATGCATGTCATGCCAAAAATCTAAATCAAGCTCTCAAGCACAATAGCTTCATTGTTTAATATAATTTCCAATTGTACATTATTATTATTATTATTACTATTGTGAAACCTAACTAACAAAAAGTAATTAATTATTAAGCACCTTGTTGCCATATTGGCCTAGGTACTAGGGTATTATTGGATGGTTTGATGATTTCTTGAAAATATCTTGGTCATTTTGGTAGAATTGATCTATTTTGGCATTTTATTTTAATATAAATTGGAACATTTGAAGAATTTTTGAAATGCCATTTTGGTTAATGGGGGCTACTTTATTTTAATATTTGAATTGGAACATTTGGTTGAAATTATTTTGGCTATTTGGGTAGAATTGGTATTAGTGGGGCGCTTTTTTTGGTGGGGAATTTTTTTTTGCATCTCGGTGAATTTGTTTTTGGCAAAATTTAGAGAAATATGTTTTTTCCAATATAATTTTGGCTAAATTTGCTGTTTTTTCACGACAAAATTTGCCAAATTTTCAACCTCATAAAAATTGAAAAAAAAACCCTCTGATTGTTATAAAGGGAGTTTTCCTTGTTTCTAATAACCACCCAACGCACATTTGAAAGACCCAGGGTTATTAGAAACTGCACCAGACCCCCCTGTTGAATATGAGGGCGGTTCTTAGAGATGATAACCATGATTCTTCCCCCAAAAGAACAAATACCCAGATCTGATATATAACTGTGATTATCATTTTAAAAAAATAAAAAATTTAGTTCTAACATAGATTTCAGGGTTCTAATTATTTTTTTGAATTATTTTTTCTTTGATTTTCATTTGTTGTCCCAACTAACCGGATCCGGAATCTGATGAGGTAACAAATACCCGGAACCAGCGGTTCTTTGATTCCGATGGCATTAAAATAAAAGGATCCGGCAGGTTTTTATTCCGCTTGTCCTTCGTTCAAATAGATGGAACCGGCGGTTCTTCAGCCTGGCGTTTCTTCTTCTTCTTCTTTCAAAACGCCAAGAAAACGCGGGTCGGTTTGCGGAGGGGCCAAGGAGTAGCGGAGGGCGAGAGGGGAGGGAAGGCCGCAGAATGGCGAAGAAGAGGAGCAAAATCGCCACCACAGAAGCAGCAGCAGCGGCGGCGCCACCAGCTGTAGGCTCGCTTTCTTCCTTCCACTTCGTCCTTGTCGCAATGCAATTCTATTATCTCGCGCATTTTGCTCAAAACAGACAGACAGCCAGACGGGGTTTAGGATTTAGGGTTTAGGTTGGAGAGATTGTGGGAGTTCTTGTTCTTAATCTTCGCTATTTCCATTTTTTTTTCTTTGTTGTGGAAAATTGCTTTGCTTGTGTGATAGTGTTTGTGTGTGTTTGTTTTCTTGTACAGCGTATTACACGGAATGCTGCAGCTCGGCAGCTTGCACCTACGGTATTTGCTAACCTTGATCCGTGTTTCTTTCATCATCTCTTGTAATGGGTTTTTGCAATTGTACTTGCTCATCCTGATCTTTGTTTCTTATATAATCTCTTGTAATTACATGGGTTATTGCAAGAAACGTGGGATATAATTGTAGGTTTGAGTTACAATTGTGCATGTCTTGATAGCACACCCTAAACCCTACCCTTTTCTTGCAGCATTTTACGGCACAAGTGGAAGCAGCGTCGGGCAAAACCATGGGACGCAATTCATCATTGTCAAGATCAGGTCCAGAGGCTTTAAAGCGGCGGAAGCAAATGGAGCCCACACTCGTACACAATTTGTTAGCCATTGCAGATACCCATGGATTCAAGAATCGGTCCCATGCTGATGATGAACGTATGTATGCTTTCATGCAAAATCTGAGCTTTTCAAGGATATAAATCTTTTGCTAGTCAAAACTTTGAGCTTGTGGCATTTGTTGTAAACATCTGGGTTAACAATGTCCTTGTTTGACTCTGTATTTTTCTTGAATGCCAAGATTCTGCTGTTTCTTAGAAGAGGAGGTTTATCTCTGTCTCTGTGTACATGGTTCAAAACAGAGCATATTTTTTTGGAGACAATTCGTGCAGTTTCAATCACACCTGCTGTTGCCAGAGTCCCACCAAAGTCAGTCAGTCGGTTCCCTACTTTTATCACTACAGTTTTATTTCTATTTGCTACAAACCAAAAATTTCTCAAACAATTTCTCTCTGACCTATTCATTTTGTGAGTTAATCCTACTAGAAGATAAATTCACTTCTAAAGCTGCAGCTGGAAATTTCTTCAGTTTCAAATATGCTATTTTTTGTGTATACATCAGGTGTACTGAATCATCAGGGTGTGGTTGGTCACAGGGAAATCTATGATGCCATCTTGAAGGGCATTCAAGAATCCAAATCTGTGGAGCTTACAGTTGCCAGTTTCCAGCTTCTCCATGATCTTGATCTGGTTAATTTTCTACATCAAAGCTGCCCCCAGCTACAACCTTCTATCCTATCCCATGTCATATTGATCTGCCCTCAGAGCAGTGGACCTTTGTCATCATGTCTTGGGTTTAGTTCATTACCTTGCAGTAATGTTTGCATCAGTAATTACAAGGTTGTTGTGACAGTACAGTTGTGTCTGATGTTAAAAGTCTTCGTAGTGGCAGGTTTTTTATTTAATCACTTTCTTGCTATCATGACATTGCAAATTAAACTTTGTGCCAATTGTTTTATCACAACAGCGCCATCCACAAGCAACTCTAAGGACAGTTAAAGGGAAGTCAGACAAAGATCTGGAGTATGAGTTCATTGTAACCAAGGTACAATTTCCTTCTTTCTGGGCTGTTTAAAATTTCTGCACACTTGGAGACAGGAAAATAGATTCAGGGGAAACAGGGAAACCAAGAGCATTTGCTGCCTGCCTTACATCCCAAGAAATGGTTGTTAAAGAGATCAGACAGTTGCATTTGCAGATTTTTTAAAAGATACCCTGTGCTTCTGAGTTGCATCAACTTCAGCAGATTGATATACCCTAGGGAATGTTTTTGAATGGATCTTGTGGCAGGATATTTGGTCACCGTTTGATCATACTTTCCAAGTTTCTCAGCCCACAGGTGCACCAAAGGGTGCACCTCCAAGAGTTCCCACAGTGAGTTGGTCACTCAGAGAATTGTCCATGTGGTTTTTCCAATGTTAACATTGAGGAAAGTGCAGCCCAGAAGATATCTGTTGATAGAACCAGAAATACCTATTCTCATATCTGACCATGATTGACTTCAATTAACTTTGTTCAGTTTTGTGAGGACCATCCTAAACCTTAAACCCTAAACCCACCAGAGTCATATGCCCTTTTCCACTTAAAACACAGGGCCAATCACTGCTTAGGATGTATAGTTGACAAGACCCTGAAGTGATTGTGACAACAAGGTGAAACACTTATGGTTCTGCCTCTAGATGCTTGGATTTAGGCTTTAGGCTTTAGGTCTCTTACAGTTCTGGCATATTACTGCTTGGTCCAGTGTCCATATTATTCAAGTGTGTGGGGTGCAGTAGTCTCATCTGAGAGGTTCAAGTGACTTCCCTTTGAATTGTCATAGGCAATTTAGTTGCAATGATGTGTAGGATCTATATGCTCTCCTGGAGTGTATTGAAGAGCAACTTGGATATGATGAGTGGTGCAAAACTCCTCACACGAAAATAGTCAACTCAATGAAGGAGCAGGACCCTTATCTAGTAAGTCATCCTTGAATTCCAGTAACTGTGATACAAGTGATTCAACCATTATGCAAATGAGAGTACATTTTCCAACTGAAAATTTTCAGAAGCTTCTGTTTGTTGTGCTCCTGTATACAAAGATAACAAGACAAGCATTTGTATGGGTCACTTGTACCTACGCATATAGAGCTAGATGGATACCCTTGTGTTGTATATCTGTCCAAGTCTGTTATTTTCAACAAGCCAGTGCAAACAGTTTTATGTCAAGTTTCTAATATTTGGAGAAAAATGTCTCTTCCCTTTATTGTCTATGCAGAGACTTTTGCAGTTTCTTATGTTGCAATGGCTGGCTAGTCTTCTCAAATCAGATGCGCAGATACGGGCACAAGCTTTCCAAGGTCAGAAAAATCACTTGAACCTCAAAGGACTGAAATTTGCACAATGAGGAAATCCTGATAATAGCTCCCTTTTTCAACCAGTGTCTCTGTTACAAGTCAACCCTTTCTGTTGACAGTGCAAGATCAACCCACAATCCTTAAACCTTTCAGCCAGAATCAGGAAGTGATGCTAGGAAATAGGCCAAATCCTTGGGCATAAATCCTATAGATTGATATTTGGGTTCTGTTGGTTACAAGGTTTTCACTTTGAATGGACCAGGTTTTGACAGGGTTCAAAAGTCCTATGCTTTGCCTGTATATCTGTTCTGGTTGTTATTTGAGATGATATACTGGACATAGCCCTGAATCATATGGAAGTACCTTATACATTTTCTTGGGTTTACATTTGCCTTTTCAACAGATTTCAGTGCTTGAGTATAAGTTCTCTTCATAGGGTTGAGCGTAGATTGTCATTTTCTTCTAGAGATTTGAATACCCAAGGAACTTGGTTTTGGCCATGCAATGGGAAAACAATTGCTGGAAGCTTTGAGGAGTTAACCCACAGTTTGATGCTTATTATATGCATCATCACTTTGTGGGTGTGCAGCCAATCCTAGTAATAATTTTCATCTGGTGCAGAACTCACTCATCCGACGTCTTTTGGTGGTTAGTTCTCATAGTACCCCTTGATCTTCATTTTGGATCTTCTGTAGGATGCCCATGGATGGATGTATAGTTCTTTGTTTTGTTCTGCCTCTGTGTTGGGGTCTGATTTATGTATTGACTGCTGTGGCAGGGGCCATATCGTGGGAACACTAAGAATTTACTCAAATTCCTGCTGCATATTATTGCAAGAACCAGCAATGAACAAGAATGGGAGTCTAAAACAGAGTGCAAGGAGGAGGACATGGGGGACAAGGTGGAGGACAGTAATACTGGGGATAAGGTGGAAGGGGACTTACTTGATAATCATTCCTCTGATCCACTGGCAGCAACTGAAATTGTGATTCACACCAATCCTTATATTAGGGATTGTGATTTTAGCGATTTGGCTCATACCGTGTTGTTCATGGTATGACTCCACTCCACTCACCCAAAGAACTACATGCAGCTTCTGTGCACCCGACAACTTTATATAAGCTACATTATCAATGTAACTTGCAGGTGATGGAACTGGACACATACAAAGCTTTGGATGATCAGATTGAGCGAAGATCCAATGGACGTTCAGGGTAAGAACTTCCTGCCTACCAGCATATTTCCTTCCAAATCCAGTCATCCTAGTGAAGTACAAGTGTCTGCACTGGGACATTCAAAAGAGAGTGCTTGAGTAGTCCAACAGTACATTTCCCTGTTACAGAAGCTGTGTTTGGTAACCTATTTCTTTGTTCTATGAACAGCCTGCCCCCCTTCTACTGCTCTTTCATATATTAGTTTCTCACACCCAGTATTTGGTGTACAAACAGGAAGCACTTTGTGGACCAACTGTTGAGTCTCTTACAGTATGAGAGTCATCTACTGGAACCTTTTCTTCAGGTGTGTTTCTCTTGGTATTCTTGTTCTGCATCTCCTTATATTGCACTCCAATACTCTGTCAGCAGTTGGGCATCAAACAAAATGATGTCAATTTTCTTTCCACTGTGGAATAATCCTATGCATCAAAATGTTATTTTCTGAAAAACCCTTCAGGACTAATGTGGTTGTGTAAGTGGAGTTTACTGGTGTGGAGTTGGGGGTGCATAGGTGCTGGAAAATCAGCAGCACAAGCTGAAAATCATCATTGAGTATTTTGTGACACATGCTCCTAAGGTGGGTGGGGATTCATCCCTTTTTCCTAACTATATTCCCTTTATTGCTGATTATTTGTGGGATACTCAGGAGGACCAAATTTTTTCCGCGTCTCAAGGACAATCAATATCATTGATTGGCACCATTGATTTTCTCTTTGGAAGTGTTTTTGTCTTGAACTGAATATGACCCAAAACAGCATGGGAGTGTTTAGACTCATGACTTTTGCAGCAGATGTTGTGCATGTAACTTTCTTTTCATCTCTTTTTCTTCTGTTTGGGTGACTTCCTAATTTCCAGAGCTTACGGTCATTGGGTTTCTTACATGCTGGAGATGCTGACAGTGTGAGAGATCAATGGTGCACTAAAGTGTTTGGGGTTCTGGGCAATGTTGCAGTCAATGCGGGAGAAGCTAATGACAATTAGTACTGCACAAGAGCTTTTTGGTTGTATAGCCAGTGCTACAAACAGCACCAATGTCTGTAAAACTTTTGGATCATATGAACTGCAGTTGCTGCTTGCTCATGCATTCCAGGTAACAAGCAAGTCTCTACTTTGGAGTGCCCTTTTAGATTTCTTTGCTTCCTTTACTGCTCTGATTGTAGTATTTTACAAGGTCATGTATATGCTGGTTCTGCCCATCTAACAAGGGATGAGGTTTTGGAATTGGTTGGAAGGCTTTTTTGGAGATAGATGCAGTACAGCGGCTGGAGAAGGGTCAGAGTGAGTCTTCCTCAAGCACAAGCATTGGGTGTGTTCAGAAAACACTTTTTGAGGCTTTTGAAAACCTCCGGCATTTAATGAAGTGAGTCATTTCATCTCATTTGTTTTTCAAGGTTGCATACAAGGTTGGTTGTAAAAATCAATACTGTTATGCAACTAAGGGGAGACTGGTGTGTACATGAGGACATAGGAGATGTATAACTTGGGCCAGTGGATGTCCCACTGCAGGGATTCTGGAGAGCTGTGTCCAGCAGCAGCCCAGGCATTATTTGTGGCCAAAGCTATCTCTGTCAGCTAAGTCCTCCATTGATTCTTTTCACCCACACTGTACATATGTATGCACATTGTGACCGAGAACTTAGGCAGGAGGAACTTTCTTCCAGAAGCTCCAAGCCTAAAGCATGCAGATGTGAGATTGTACTATACTATGCAATGAATGAAGATCCTTGGCCAATCATTGCATGGAGTTGTTTAGCGAGGTTGCCTTACAATGTTGCTCCACATTTGGTGTTGAATGGAGCAGGTGCCTACAAAATAGTTTCAACTTGGAGTTGCTCAGAGTTTCAAAACAACTAACCAAGAATGAGGCTCAACAAAATTCAAAACAATTAAACTAAACAAAAGGAAAAAAAAGGAAGATATACATAAGTTGGCATTCAAGGGCAAAGTCTAGAATACCATGGGTGAACAAAAGTGGTCCTAAACAATGTTAGTTGGTTATTGAAAAAATAGCAGATTATGAATATGAGTTGGTTATTTATAACCTACCTATCAATTCTAAAATTTGTTGAAAGCCAATTAGAAAACTTATTTGTCCAGTAGGTATCTGGATGAGAATTGACAAGATCTTGATGGGTTGGGTATATGTGCTAGAAATTTCATCTAGGTAGGTTTTCAATCCTTGAGCCCTAAACCATTTTGTTGCACTTTGTAACGTGTTCCACTTTAATCTTGAATTCAAGATTTCCTTAAGGTTGAATGGTTGTTTCTGTTTCCAACTTGGTTTGATTGGTATTGGTTTGCTACAAAGTCGAAAATTGATAAGTCGCCTGCTTGAATGACCAAGCTGCTGCAAATAGTTGAAGCTCTAATTGATTAGGAAATAGGTCATCGTTCTCTATTTTGTTTTGTTTTGGGTGTGTGTTCATATGCTCTTGTTTTCTGTGAACACCAAAGTAATGGTCAAACAATGTATAGATAATTGCATTTGGTACCTTCATATTAACAGTTGACACTTTCTTACTCAATTTTTGTGTTGAATTATTGACATTCATCACCTTCTAATTTCTAAACTTAGTTGCATGCAAGAACTATGGCATTTGGCACCTTTGAACTTCTAACTAAGGTGCACACAAGAGATCACATTTGTTGTTGGTATTTGACATTTTCTAATTTTTAACTTAGCTACACATAGAAGATTGTTGTGAATTTTTGTGAAGATTTATATTTTTATTGGCATTTGACGCCTTCTAAGCCCGACAACTTTCAACCTTACCCAATACGAGGATATTACATTGGTTGTGTAAATCCATGTTCTTGTTGTCATTCAACATTTTTTGGTGTGCATGTGTGCTTTTGTCAGCATTCAACACCTTTTGACTTTGGATGGATGTGGTGCAGTTGTGTGCAAACTTGGAAGTGGTGATTTCTACTACTATAATGGTTCTTTTGGGTGCACGTGTAGGTATAGTTTTTCATACCAATAAGGCTGCATTGAAGGAAGGTTGTTGCAAAATGCTCTATTTTGTTATGTTTTTATTTAAAATTCTCTTGATATTTGGTGAGTATCCTTTGAGTATCACAAGAAAACAAAATAAACTAGGGCATACATGCTCAGTAATAGGAATCACAACAAATTTAACTAGCATTCGATTTTTCATGTTTTAGTGTTAAATGTTGTATTAATGTTGTAAGTCTTTAAAATGTCTTTACATGAAGTTGTTTTTAACATACAAAAAACATGTGGAATAATTTGGATTGAATCTAATAAGTATAGAGTATAAAATATTCAAAAACATTCAAAAACGTTTGAAATGGTTTTTTATTCTAAGTTATATTATGTGAGATAAGGCCTTTTAGGGAGAACATTACTAAACCTAAGGTAATGCTTGGCATCACCTCACATGAACCCTTTATTTTAGTAATGACTTTCCTTAGGGTTTTACATACCACAAAATCCATTAATTATATAGTGTTTAATTTAGTGGCATGATTTTCACATGGTGTTTCCAAATTGAAGACATTTTATTGGTATTTGACAATAACAAAAGCCATGGAGAAACATATTTGTGTTTACTTTGGATAAATATAGAACACAAATAACAAACAAATTTTTTGATTTAATGGTGTACATGTATTTGATTCATTTTGTTCAATTTAAAATCCAAGAAAAAACATGAAACTCGTAAAAATAACGACATTGAAAACAAGTAATATCTAAGTGCAGTACTAATAAGGTGAACAAAATCTCTTGCAACATGTATGATGTATTATTTCATTACATTTTGGATGATGGATCATATTTAAATAATGTGATTTCTTACAACGATTGTTTATTGTCTGCCATGACATTTGCATAGATAAAAGAAATAAAAGCATCCAATTTTTATAAGGCCAATGTTTAACATATTGTGTCAATTGCTTGCAAGGTGGTCACTCCCCTCAACATATGTTTATGTTTACAAAATGCTTGATGATAAGTGTGATTTTTAATATTGAGGTGTTTTTTAGTACATCAATTGGAATAAAACTCAATGATTTAGATGGTTAAAAACATTCAAGGCAATAGTTAGATGTGGTTTGTAAGTCACACACCTATAAACCATCCAAACACACCATTCGGATAACATGAATAAACATTATGGGTCAGAAGGAATTGTTTTACATAAAATTTATGGTTTTACACAAATTGGAGCATGCCTTTGTTGGGCCTTGTCACCACAGGGACAAGGATTGTTGCATTGGATCCAAGTTTTGCAATTTTTATCTTATGAAAACGGTTTCACATTAAATGAACTAGTTTATTTGATGAACATGTTTAGACTGCTTAAATTGAAATAGGTTTTTTTGTGTTGAGAGTGTGGACATAGTAGGTGGATCCAACAAGAAAATTCAATGAATATTGCATGTTCACCGCATGGAAATTATATGTGTGAAACCTCCATGGAAATTACGGCTTGATGATGCAAATTGTGTAGCATCCTTGTGCACAAGAGTCTACGGATTTCAGATTAGGAGAATTGTTTTGCAATGGAACATGATGATTGCTACAAGTGTTTTTTTTCTATTAAGCAAAATTGGTTATGAATCTATAAATTATGCTCTTTGCCATGTGATCTTTTGGCAAGCATCGCTATTTCCCTTGGCGTAATGTTGCAATTGTTTAGTATGGGGAATCATCTTTGACAAAATTGGCCACAAAATATGCATCTACACATGCACTATGCAATTGATAGAAGATATGCTTGCATTAAAAGAGATTGAACATTTGCTCCAAGGAGAGAAGCTTTCTTGGTTAAAGGTTTTGTGTGCAATTGTTAGATCTCACAAGACTAGAAGACAAGATTTAATGAATGCGGGCCTCGAGGGAACTTGGGTGTGGGGGCAATGGGACACACATGTAGCCATCCATGGTGTTTAGGTGCACAACGAGCATCATAAGTGTTATATTGCTCGGATTTTGCTCCACTTACTTTAGTTGAAATGAGTTCAAAATCATAATTGTCATCATGACATTAGGCATAATTCAATTGCAATTCAACTACTATACAAGCTCAAGTTGTTCAAGTTTAACATGGGAATGTAGGAAGTTGGAATTGACCAAACTTGGCTTGGTGTTGTGGGCAAATTGCAAATGTATAAGGCATGATGAAGTGGGCATATAAATAATGTAGGTTCATTTTGGATTTTTGCAAGAGAATGCTTGTTAACAATAGTGTTTGTGGCATTGTATGTTCCGGAAACTCAAGGCTGAACTTTGGAACAGATTGAAGCAACTTTCAAATGAAGCTTACCAAAATGGATGTGTTGTGTTTGAATGAATTTGTCTGAATTTGTTGTGTTTTGGTCATTGAATTAGAGTTTGGATTCAACAACTTATTTTGAAGAACTTGCAACTTGATTTGAATTTGATTTGAACTTTCTTTTGCTCTCGCATAATGGGCATGTTTCTTGACTAGGACTGATGGGGGGTCTATTGGGATTTGTTTATGTGACTTAAATCAAGTACAAATCAAAAACAAATCAAACCCTCTAATTGATAGAGAAAATTGAAAGGATTGATATTTAAATATTAATATTTAAACATTGAAAGTTAAAACTTATCTTGAAGTTGGAACTTTGTTTGAATTTAGAACTTTTCTTGGGAACCTTGATTGAAATTTGTAATTTGTTGATTGAAAAATTTGCTTTGAAAAACTTACAATTTGATTTGAAAGTCAAACTTTGTCATTAACAATGAAAATTCAAATTATTAATATTTAAAAATAGTAAAATATCTTTAAAATTCAGAAAATTAGACAAACAAATAATTTATAGAATTAAACTTCTAAAGATAATATTTGAAATGTTTAGGTAACATTTAAAAAGAAAATTAAACTGAAATTGGAAAAAATATTTTGCATATAAAAATAAATAAATAAATGATCTAAATAAAAGTAAAATAAAATAAATTTATAGTTTTAAAATAATAATTGAATTTTAAAATTATGAACCAAAAGAATTGTCAATACAATATAATAGAACAATTCAAATAAGCAAACACAAATAACAACAACAAATTCACTTTAAAATTACATACCTAGTTAATTGTTCACATACTTATTTCAAAAAAATTTGAATAAAATAAAAAAACAACACAAATATACATACATGTATATTTACCTATCTACATAGGAATCTATTTATATAATTATATTATTAAATAGGTAGGGCCTACATGTCATGGTGCCTTGTTTGTGTGTAGCATCCAAATGTTGTACTACTCCCATGTCAAACTTTAGTAACACCATTTTTGAATAGCCTAAAATCATATCTAGTCATGAAATTAAACCTTCCACATCCTAATACTTGCACCAAACTATTATAAATAACTTTCAATTAAAGTAGACTAATAAAAAATGTACTTCATGCGGAAATATCACCACTCACAACAAATATTGGTTTGTTAATTGTTGAATGTGGAAAATATGTTACTTGTTATATGGGTTTTATTTTTGATATCTTTGGAAAGAAAAAATCCCAAACTACATATAGCATAATGTGGTCATAGTAAATGGGGATAGGTATTTAAGGTGGAACTTGAGAATTATAAAACATAGAGATGAAGCATTCCTTCTTTTAAAATGTAAACCTTTTCATACACCTCCAATTTTCTCTTGTAAGGTTTGGTTTGATAAAATGATGGCAAAATAATCCAAAATACATTCATTTCTAAGACATGGAATGAATGTATTACATAAGGCCACTATCATGAGGAATGATAAAATATTGATTTCTTATGCACCCATCATTCAATTAATTTTTATAGACCATGACAAGTGTGAATGTTGGTAATTTTGAGGTAATGACTTTGCAAGCTCATGAACTACCCCACAATAGAAAATATTTGCTCCATTTCAATTTGAAATCTTGGTATGCCCAAAAAACAACATTCAAGAACTTGCTTGCATGCTCCTTCCACCAAGTTAGAGGTTCAATAAGCTCTTTTCTAGAAACAAGAACACCAAAAAATACTAACACCTCATGACACAAGTAGAACTTCATTAGCTTTTGAAGTAGATGTTTTACCATCAAAGAAAGAGTATACAAACAAATTGTAACTTTGGTGTACTATGGCTAAGAATAGGGTTCAAAAACTTATTGACTTTGATAAGAAAAGGAATCATAACCCTTCTACCATACTCACCAACAAGAACTTCAATTTTATCCCTACTCAAAAGATGTGTGATGCATTGCACATGCTTGAATCACAAATGCTTGCAAATTGGGTTTTCACAGGGGTTTTGAACTTTCAAATGGGAAGCCTTGCCTTTATGCATGCCTTGTCCCACTCTTGTCTACCTTTTCCAAACTTCTCAGTCCAAGTAATGGTCTTTTACAAAATAGATTATGCATTTTTCAATAACACCTCCTTCATGCCAACACAAAGTTTTGTGTCATTTATGGCATGTTGGCATGCTTTTGACATTGCATGGTCAAAACAAAAACTTGCAAAAGATTCTTGAAATTGCAAAAGGGCACATGTAACCACCAAAAATAATGTGCTACTAGGGTGTTGAGGTTAAAGTCCTCATCTTTGACATATGCTATCACCTTGTCCATCAATTGGAATTCAACAAGTAAGGTTTCACAAGTTTTATTAAAGTTGCCCAACTACTAGGCTCCTTGAACAAGCCAATGATTACATCCTTTGGCATTCAATGTTCATCTATGAAATTCACAACCAACATAAATGTATTGAAACTAGTCCTAAACATCCAAAGATTAAAGGTGATGGTGCTAATTGCACAATTAAATAATGTAAGCAAAACATATGTTACCATGGTTTCTACAAGCAAGTTGGGAATGTGATCCTTTACCAAGCACTTGCAATAACAAGAATAAATTTTAGGATCTTGTTGCATCACCAATCTCTAAAACTAAGGTGACTCTACACATCACAATGCCTTTGTCGCTTTCCGTAATGAAAAAGTAAGGTTTTCCACAAATTTGAGTAGAGGATAGTCGATTTTTTGGTAATGCCCCTCACCACCATAAAACTTAATGATGCTTGATGGATGGACAAGGTTTTTCTTCTTACATGCCTTTTTGCCCCTTTCTCCCCAACCTTCACACTTTGATCTATAGACCTTAATTCAAGCTTGTTTTTAATAAATTCATTAGGGTGTTTATTCAATAAATGTTTTTTCATCAAAGTATTTCCATGGGCAAGGTTATATTGCAACAAACCTTTCTTGGATCTTGTGGTGCTTTGTGCATTTTGTGAAGGTTCAAGTATGAGACGGTAGTATATGGCAAATCACACACCTCACCATTTGCATAACTTCTACACCAATTTTAGAATTTTGATTGTAGAGAAAAAAAACCCCAAATTGAACTCAAGTTGATGGTGCAACACCCAAAACCCTTGGTTTTTAAAAGAGATATATATAAAACTCTCCATGTCATTAGTTTTTTTGTAGCTTGAATCTCTCTAGGACTTTCAATAGTCTATTGCACCTTTGAAGTTGTGAGCCTAATATCACCAATTTATGTTTCGTCCACAATGTAATTTGATACACACACAAACCATTTAACTTCATGCTAGTTGACATACATCAAATTCTTCTATAAAAAAAAAACTTGCAAACCACATCAAGCACCACATCACAAACTTCCTTAGGCAAAATTTTAATATGATAATAATGAATCATTAGATGTATGTTATTTATTAAGTTTTTTTCACATCATTGTTGTGTATTTTTCATTTTATTATTTTATTGTTGATAAAATTCTTGTTGAAAATATATAAACATAATGAACAATGGTTTTGACTTATTGATTCCATGATTATGATGATGAAAAAAATAATGGTTTGTGATTTTACCATAATTTTGATCACACAAATGTAAAATTCATAGAAATTACCATTCAAGGACACTTAAATTCTATATCATTTTAAAGAATAATTATGTTCATGTTGATACTATGATAATAAAATATAATTTGAACATCTTTTGAAATAACTAAAAAATGACATTTGATCCAAATTACATTATATATTGGCTTTCATTAAAGTTTTACATAATGATTTTTCCCTAGGAAGTTTGTGATGACAATGCAATGTTGCAGTAACCCAAACTAGACACCAAACTTTAAATTAGTTGTAGAAGTTGAAAATTTGGGTTTTGATGATGATAATTGTGAGCAAGAATTAAATCATTAACACTAGTCACCAACGAAAGAGCCAAAAAAACATTAAATAAAACATGTTAGAATTATGTTCAAGTTTGAATTCAAAGCAAATGCAAACAAAGGTTGATATGCACATAGTTTTTAAAAAAAATTGAAAAACTAAAAATCTAAGCACAAATTTTGTCTTTGTGAACATTGCCGATAGAAGCTTTTTAAAAAAAATTAAACTAAAAGCTTTCGCACTTTGCAGCTTTGAAAAAAAAATCATTGAAAATGAAAAATATACTTGGACTCTATGTCAAAATTGAGAATCCAAGATCATTGGTGCATAAAGATTGTTGGTGTAACCATTGACAACTTGCTACATCAAGGAGGTGTTGCAAAGCCATTGTGTGATAACCTAAGTTTTACAGCAATCTTAGTATCTCATTCCATTCAAAGTTGAAAAGTTTAGTAATGATATCATCCATTGTAAAACAAACTTTCATACCATATTGATTTAGTATCTAAACCCTAAACCTTCATAACATATTGCCCCCATTACATGTATCACCCAAGTGTATGACTTTTTCATACCCAATTAGTTTATTAACTTGTATCCATATTCATACCCATATTGCACACTTAGGTTAGACCTTGTATATTAGTACAACATTCGTTCATATGCATACATCATGATTTTATTAAAGGGGTCGTTCTAGGCATTGTGGATTTCTCTATGACACTCATCATTGGCAAGCATGATGGATGCTCATTCAATGGATTTGTTAACAAGATTCTTCCATGCCCAATTCACCAACCTTAGTTATAAGAAATCATCCAATTGGAGTTTCCTTTCTCTTTGAACATTGGTAGAGTTTTTCATGTCCTTGAGTAAGTCGGCACACAATATGGGTAAATACCATGTGGCTCGTTAGATGATCCCTAGTATTTTGGAAACCACATGTGTAAGGAGCATTTCATTTAGAAGTTGAAGAAATATGCTCCTATCCATGGAATAATCCATTTGCAAAAAAAAAAGCCTCCCGGTTGAACATTATAAACAAGAGAAAAAAATGGTCATCCACCATCCTCTAGATGTTTGTCATGGCTCAATTGTGGATGAACCTCAACAAAGTTAATATTTTGTTTAACTTTAGTAACCCATTATGGGTAAGTGCATGGTAAGTTGGACAAAAAGTAGTAGGAATTTACAAATTTGAAAGTTCATTCCTTTGTATTTTTTTTGAGCCCTAAAATGTTTTTTGTAGTTAGGTAGCAATAATACATTGATTCCAAATGACTTTTTTCCATTAAAAATTTCATTTTTGCATAGCTCATTGATTAAAACATACTTGCAAAATTTTAAAATAAATCATGTTTTAAAAAAAGATGTTATGGACTTTTGAAACAATGTGTTTGCTTTTCACCAAATAAAAGTCTATAGTTCATAAACTTCATTAAACATGAACCAAAAAATTTCAATCTTGATTTCATTATTACATTTAAAAACTAAAACCAATTCTTTAAAAAGTTTTGAGATCCATCATAGAACCAAACTAAAGTCCATTCACTTAATTGTTGCTAGTGTTACATACCTTAATTTTCAATTTCAAAAGTTTCCTATAATTTTATATATTTTTCATACCAATCGATTTCATTACATAATATTGAAGTTTATAATTTCAATTTAATTAGTCCCATTTAATAATTCCATAATGTACCAAAAAAATAGTAATTATAACCACATTTAAGTGGTAGAAAAATGGATTATGTTACTCCAAAATTAGTCCGCCCTACCATGCATCCACCCTTATGTAAGAAGTAAGTCATTTGTATAGGTAAATAAGTAAGAAAATAAGTGAATATTAAGTAAGTTGTTGGATTGTACTAATATTGTACAACCTAGGTACAACCTAGGTACGTATTACTAGTATAGATATTGGTATTGAAAATAGGCTAGTAAGCTATGACTTGAGGCTATGTTGACCTTATGCAAATATTAGTTTACTATGAGATTTAAAGTAATATTAGGTACATATAACTTGCCTTATACTAGTACTTGGATACCATGTTTATTTGTACCTACCATATATTAGGAAAAAACCAACCTTGGACTTTAAATGGTTGATACTAGATTGTGAAATTTTAAAAAAAGTATTCAATATTAGTCATAATTTGCCATAGTAGTTATAATTCTAATGTTGTTTGTTGCAATAGGATCTTACTTAAATCACTTAGCTATTGCACATCACCACTTCCCAATATTGTTCACCTAATAATTTTTTATTTTAAAATTCCAATATAAATAGATTTTTACTATTCAAGTTCATTATTTACTTGTATAATTCAGCAATAATAGCTTTGATTTTAGTGTTGTTCAAACCTTAGCGTTGTACATGATGCATCATGTTAGTAATGTTATGTCCTTTTTGATGCATACATGCCCTATCATCATGTCAATAATTTCTTAAAATTTGTTTTGGAATGTGTAGGAATGTGTATGATATGTCATAGTAAAAAAAATGAAGTGAATTTGTTACCATAGAATGAACTAACATTCAAAAATATGATGGAATATAATGTAAAAAATATAGTGTACAAATCCATTTTAAACAAGTGATTGTAAAAGTATATAAATTTAACATATAAAATCTAATATGTGGCCATAAATTAAATGAATTACAAAGTTGTAACCAAAAAAACTTAACATGTCATTGTAACCCACATACATGCACCTAAAAGTGAATACTTGTTCAAGTGACAAAATTGCCAATAAAATAAAATAATTCAACATGTGCAATTTCAATACTTGTTGTGGGCTATAATCACATGTTTGAATGTTACTTTTTTCTCTTCTACTCTTTTATCTTTTATATTTCATGGGCATCTCATGTTTTTTTGGTCATGCAACCATGAGTATTCAAATGTAAAGTAGTATTTTACATGCAATCATAAATAAATTGAGTAATAATATACCTTTTACATGTGATTGTAACATTTGTAGATTGAATAGGAAATGAAATTTGAAAAATATTTATTTTCAACATGTGACCATAAATAAAATGAATTAAAAACATGCAACAATTACAATTCTACATGTGACAATAAGTATTGAAATAAAAAATATTTATTTTACATGTGATTATATGCAAATGGATTAATGAATTTAGTTTTTACATGGAACGGTAAATTAAATGAATATATATGTATACACATGCACCCATTAAAAAATGAAGTACAATGTTTTTTTTATACATGTGACCATAACAATTTTGCACATGACCATGAACAAAATGTAACCACAAATTTGTTTTTTACATGTACAAGGGTCCAAAGATGGTAAATTACATTGCAAATGTTCCTTGTAACATAAATGAAAAGTAGCCATCAAGTATACTTTGATATATTGAATTAAAAATATTATTTAGTTTAAGGATTAATATGAACATTTTTTTCAACTTTTTAAAAACTTTAAATAAAGACTAAATGTTTAAAGTAGGTTTTTTAAATATGTGAAGTATTACATTTAATTATTTCTTGAATTAATGGGGTGTTAAAATGTACTTGTGTCTTTTCATCTTTTTCACATTTTAATAAAAATAAGTTTAGCTTGTACGGTAAAAGTAGCCTGTTTCAAAATAATATTTACAAATCAATTTCAAACCTACTTGTTATTATTTTTATTATACTAAAATTCTTCAAATTTTATACTCAACTTACCATAAACCCAATGTAAGCCCAGATGTTTTCAAAATGAAAAATAAATATTAAAACTATACTTTCTTATGTTTTTGTAAAAAATTGTCATATTTTAAAAGGGGATTTTGGGAGACTTTTTGGTCCAACTTACCATGCTTGGACCCACAACTGTGTCATTTTTACATCATTACAAGGGATTTTTTCCATTCCAACCCATTAATTTGTGACGTGTCCAAATCAACCATTTTTGTGACTATTAATGTGACTGTCCTTTGTGGCACGTGGTAAAAATAACTTGTTGCATATTTGACTACAAAGTGATTTAAAGTTGCATATGCAATTACAATTTGTAACTAATATCAATTTGGATGAAAATGAAGATGAAAAGTGCATTTACATCATTCATTTTTAATGGTTGGGTAAAAATAGATGAAAATGTATGTGTTTTTGTGACTCATCATTGTTTAGAATTTTGACTATAGATCCTAGTTGCAAATATGTACACGTAAGTAAATGTGAAAAAAAAACGAATTGGCAAATGAAATTACAAGATTTAGTAGTCTAAATTTTTTCCCTTAATGTTCTTGAATGAACTAAGTATTAGATGTGTAATAGGGTTTGGTAGGTTTGTGAAAATGTCATAAGACCAATCAAAGTGGTAGAAATGAACCATTATTTGCAATTTTTAGCATCATAGGGTTTTATGTAGGTGTGAACATGTTTTGTTTCTAAACATTAAATGGGATTGTTGGATTGGTGACTTTTTTTTAAATAGTTTTCTGAGTGAATTAAAAATTTTCATTAAAATTTCCATTTAAACTTGATATGCTTTTTACACATTACTTGAAATTACATTTTGTTTGAAGTTGTTAATTTTTTGTTGAAACCAAAGTGCCATTTGGTTTAACCAAATTTGATAAGAAGACAAAATGAAGTAATATTTCAAAAAAATTCTTTTATATTTTTGGCCACCTACTTAAACCCTATATAAAAATCTAGCAGCTTTTGTTAAGTTTCAGTCAATTTTAACTATTGAAAATTCCAAAAAATTGACATCAACACTTTTAAATTTGAATTTAACCAAGGTCTCTATATATAATGTTAGGGAAAAATGGTTGGTTCTAATGATGGTTGTTTAGGATATTAAACTATTAAAAATTCCACACAAATGTTTTTTTTCTAGAACAAAAGAAGTGCATTTGGCCATGTAATGAATTTATTAAATAGACTAGGTAGTAGGGTAATTAATTAATTAATTAAGCTAAGTAATAGGTTATAGGTAATAATTAATAAGTAGGATAGGTAGTACATATATGGTATATAGGCAAGCTAAGTAAAATACATTTTATGGTGTGGATATGTCATATTGTACATTTAATTAATTGATTAATCTAGGCCAAGTAGTAGGAGTTATTAATTAATTAGGTAGACTAGATGGTAGGTAGTATGTATGTGTGTTAAGTAGTAAGAGTTCTATTTTGTTGATATGTGATAATTTTTCAATATTAATTATTACTTAACTTTAGGTAGGCTATGTAATTAATTTAAAAAATAGGCTAGGTAGTAGGTAGTAAGTAAGTAGGTTAAATAGTAGGTAGTTTATTGTATGAATATGTGACAATGTTTTTTTGCACAAAACGAAGGATGTGATATGATACAACCACCCAACACTAAACACAACAATATTTTCTAATATCTTCTTCATCCTTTAACCAAATTGAGTGATTTTTATGTCATTGGAAGCACAAATGGAAGGATTATAATTGTTTATTAAAGACCAAAAACAAAGGTGCAAGGAAGAAAATGCAAGAAGAGAAGGAAAATGATTGTGATATTTTTTCTCAAACTGTTTGAAGAAAAAACTATGCACCTTTTGTAATTTCAAACCCCATATCTTCTTCAATTTTTAACCAAATTGAACAAATTTTATGTCATTGGAAACAAAAATTAGAGGATTAATTTTTTTTTGTAAGCACTAAAAGAAAAAGAGCAAGGAAAAAAATGAAAGAAGAGAATAAAAAGGATTGTGATATTTTGTCTCAAATTTTTTGAAGAAAAAAAATGTTAGACCCTTTCTAGTTTCAAACCCCATATTTTCCTCATTTTTATTCTGTTTTGAGTGATATAAAAACTTATAGGTGTGCCAACTAGGGATTTACAAAACTTTTTTGTACTAAAAAGACAATGGAACAACAAACAAAAAATTTAGCCCCAAAATCCAACATAATGTTAAGGGTCTAACATTTACACCTACCATAAAACATAAACCCATTACACAAAATAACTCATATCTTCCTTATTCCTAGACCAAATTGAGTGTTTTTTGTGGTATTGGAAGTGCTAGGTGGAAGACTACACATTTTCTTTGAACATCAGAATCAAATGAACGATGTGTGAAGATTCAACCTCCTTTGATTTTTAAAGTGTATGATGGTCGATTTGTCTACCTTAGAGTTACATAACGTTGTGGTTTCCTTTCATTAGGATTTTTCAATATCATTTGTTAAAAAGTTCAATTTTGTAAAGTATATACCTAAGTGAAAGAATGGACTTGTCATGGTTTGCACTTTAAACATTCAAAGTGCATGAACCATATGGGATGAGCCAAATAAGAAGGCTTGTATCAATGAAATAAATTTAGGATCCTACCTACCTACTTAAGTTTATTTACACCCACATACCTATCCTAAGCCCAACTACCTACCTACCTATTTGTTTGAGTATCTAGCCTATAGTAGGATGGTTGCCTACCTTGATTTAACCTACTTTAAACAAGGTAGTCATTATGATTATACTATTTGTTATTAAAAATTTTAAATTATCATTTATTGCCACATTTATACATCCTAACTTTTTGTCATATGTGATTACAAATTTAGTTGTAAATCTAGTTGCAAGTGGTCTTGCCATATAGTCATATGCAACTACACATTTTAGTTATACAAATCAATTGCAAATAACCATGCCATGTTAAATGGATGAAAAGTAGGTGTTAGTTACATATTGATGTGATTGTTTTTTTGATTGGGTGCCATGTATTGCCTTTTATGATTGAAATTTTATGCGACTTGTCCAAGGCGATTAGACTTAGTACCAAGTCACATGTGTTATTAATGATTTAAAATCAACCATAAATCTAGTCATTAATTTGCAAATTTCTTGTAGTGCATGTGATTATAAATGAATAATATTTGATTTTTTCAACATTAGAATTGGTGCATATTACTTTGTATTCTATTCAAGTTAAGAAATAAAATAAAATACCATGGTAAATTTAAAAAAATTGTAGTCAATGTTAATTGTAGGTTTGCTATGATTGAAACTTTTATGTGTTTGATGTGATGCATGTTGACATGAAGGTAAATTCGAAATCACTGTGTCGTAAACTTGTTTGGTTAGTTCAATGCATTAACTTTTTTGATAAGTGCATGATTACTTATGAATATTATTAACCTAGTGGTCTTTAGATTACTCAAAGTTTTGTTGAATAATTTTTCATCATTTCTTGTAAAAGGCCTTTTTCAAATTTTTTTCTTGATGTTTTTTTTTAAATGGAAAAAGAGGGAATCAAAATGTTTTCAAATATTTGTGGATTGTTTGAAGTGTATATTGTTTCTTTGATTTATTGTTGTTTAGGTAGATTTAAAAAAAAAAATAGTTTAATCTATAGTCACCATTTGGACACAAGTCAATGGTTAGTGATGGTAGTTTTGTTTTTGCTTTGCGTGATTAAGGTATCCCTATGCTTTTGTACAAAAAAAATTGACAAAAATTGTCAAAAATAAAAATAAAATTCTCGTCATAACCAGGTCAGCTCTTATTTTATTTTGTTAATAACCCTTGGTTTTCCATTTATTGAAAATAAATAATAACCTCCAGCTATTGTTATTTCAAAAACCCCCAAGGCAAGGAAATTCAAATTAAGAGACGACTTTTAGAGAACGAGCTGATGGGGGGGGGGGGATTTTAGTGTCGTTTCTAGTACCCCATCCAAACAATCGTCAATAACAAATTGTCAATGAACTTGACTATTGTCTCTGTTATGAACATTGTGCTCTCCTTGGGCACTCAAAGTCCTAGTGTTCTATGACCAAAGACGAATAACAGAATGAATCAACTACAAACAAACGACGAACTTGTAAGAGATTCTGACTATTACAAGAAACAAGATAGCGGGTGTCAAAAATCACAAGTTGATTTCAACTCTAAGTCATACAATTGTACAAAACCTCGAGTGGGTTTTTTGGCAAAAGAGATAACCATGGGCCAACTCGTACATTGTGTGTGTGTGTCCCTATGGGCGAGAGTCCAAGTCCACATGGACTCCACATAGGCATGCCACCTAATAATGGCCAATACATAATAATTGGGAGGTTGTCCCAGGTGTCAAAAAATGTGCAAGTTTTGTTTGTAGCCAAAGAAAATTTCAACTAGGGTTAAGGGGTGGAAAAGGTGGCCATAAAAAAAAGAAAAAAACACATCCCCCAGGAATTTAGGCTATATATGGTTAACTTCCAAAACATTGGATTGGTTTTGGCTACTTACTTGGCATGGTCACCATTTGTGAACATCACCGACTGACTGACTGACTGCCTTCCCGTGTGAACGGGACCACTAATTATAGGCGGAACAGCGTTCTTCTCCGCTTTCACACCATGAAAAAGGCTCCGACAACAAAGGGACGCGGTTTAGGCCACTCAAAACTCGGCAGAAACGGATGGCGGTGGCTTCCGGATGGCCGTTGGATCCGCTCCTTATCGGAGTTTTCACCCTGCGTTCACACAGATGGGGAACAAAACGAAATATTCGTCAACGTTACCTATTGGGCACGATGACTATTTTTTGTCAATTAAAAAATTTGGGGGGGGGGGTGGGCGGGTTTGGGGGAGGCTATACCATAATACCGCCC
>Ga0116227_10004212_pt1 | contig 31340 bp, 26 predicted proteins | sample S1TSphgellanicum_FD_89693 | JGI IMG/M metagenome (GOLD analysis project Ga0116227, IMG submission 89693) | Host-associated microbial communities from peat moss isolated from Minnesota, USA - S1T2_Fb - Sphagnum magellanicum MG | ecosystem: Host-associated > Plants > Peat moss > Unclassified... | reverse complement strand
TTTTTTATTAATTTTTTTTTTTTTTTTTTTTTTTGCATTGTGTTTTGTTTCTTATAATTATTTTTTTTTGGTTTTGCATTTGTTCATTGTCATTGCCTTTGCTGTTGCTTGCTCCTCATCATCTCCTTTGTTGTTGTTTGCTCCTTACCTTGTATCATTCCTCACCTTATGTTGTTGTTATTTGCTATGGTGTGTTGCTCCTCACTTTGTGTTGTTATTTGCTATAGTGTGTTGCTCCTCATTTTGTGTTGTTGTTTATGATGGTGCATCCTCGTCTTGTATTGTTATTTGTGTGATTCATCACCCTTCACCTTGCATTGTTGTTGCTTGTTGTGATGTCTCACGCTTGCCTTGCATTGCTACTTCTTGTGGTCTGTTTCCTTCACCTTGTGTTATTGTTGTTTGTTGTGGTTCGTCATTGCTTGCCTTGTGTTGTTACTTTGTCATTCCACACCTTTTTCAAATATTCAACTCACCTTTTAACTTCACTCTCCCTTGTGTTGTTGTTACTTGCTGTGGTTTGTCGCTCTTTGCCTTGTGCTACTACTCTTCACTTGTTGAGGTGATGTACTTTCCCTCTTGCCATGTGCAAGTTTTGAAGCTTGGAATGTGAATTGTCATTTAAAAAAAATAAGGTATTTTTTTTTAAAAACATTTTTTTCATTCAAAGCCTTTGTTGTTGTTTTTTTAAAACATTTTTTTCTTTGTTGATGTTTCTGGCTTTATTTAGCTTTGTTTTTTTTGTTTCAACTTTTGATTAATATTTTTTCACTTTTTGGTTGTAAAATTTTTTTTTTTCTTAAGCTCAACATTGACATTCTAATTTGCATTTTAACCTTACATTGCACTTCATTTCTATAAATGCCCTTTGTAAATGTTTTGAATTGTAAAAACTTTTATAAATTTGCTTGTTGGTAGTTTAGAAGTTTGCATATATTGTTTGGTTTTTTTTGCCATTCATTTAAGCCAGAATTTCATCTTGCCTTAATAATGGAAGAGTCATTGCAAAATGAAAATAATAATAATGATAAAATATAATTAAATGATGTTGTAATGAAAGAGGTGAGAATGGTAGAAAAGTTTGAAATTTAGCCAAATTTGCAAACAAAAAAAAATATTAATACAAATGAGGGGGGAAAAAAATTAAGGGAAAATTTTAAAAATTGCATCTTCAAAGAAGAAAGTGGAGATATGATAATAAAAATGCATTATGTCGATCATTTTATTGTGTAAATGAAAATAAGCTAATGGACGTTAAATGTTTTCAATTGATGAGATGCATTCTTTGTTACATTAATCTAGTTTTAATAACAAATGCCAAAACACAAACAAGGAAACATTTGATATTGTACAATAGTGCAAATGAAATTATTGCATTAAAAAAAACATGTTTATGCAAACCATTGTATGATTGCAAAAACATTTGAAGAAGTAAAAATTTTGTTAAAAAAACCTTACGAGAGACAACCTGCAAAGAAAAGACCTCATGTAAATGGAACCACTATCTCTGACTTTTTTGTTGCTAAAGATTTTTATAAGAAAACATGTGTAGCAATAGTTTTTGGAAGATTTAAGTGTTTTAATTGTTAAAAACCATTTGCTAGTGCATTTTGTTGAAAGTCAATGGTTAAGAATATTAAGTCTACACTTGTGTCCAAAAGTTATTTTTCCTTTTACAAAAAAAAATTTCAAAAGAAATTTTGCTTAAGTTGGTGGAAAAAACTTAAACAATTGTATGTCCTACTACTTTGACAAATTGTTATTTTATAATAACAAGTTTTGATCTATGGATGTCAAAAAGGGCTTATGACATTTTTTTCCTTGTTATTAAAATTTTAGGGGTTGATTAGTAGAGAAAACATATTGGAATGGGGTTTTTTGAAGCATTTGATACCTCCGGGCATGCATTAGCCAAAGACAACTAAATTGCTTGGTAAATATGACTTGAGAAAAAAAATTAATTACTTATGTTAAAGATGAAGGATCTAATTTAAATATTATGACTACAGATTTAAAGTTTGTTGTAAGTTGTGATATTTTAGGTTTGGTAGAAAGTTTCCAAAGTAGTTGTTTTGGCCATGCATTCTTTAAGGTGTGTAATATGTTTCAGCTGATGAAAAAATTTGTAAGGGTTTGAAATATGTATCTATCAAAACTGCCCAATCTAACCTACAAAGATGCATAATTTGGTTGAAAAAGTCAAGGAAGGGTGGACAATAATGGAACATGGCTTGTGTAGATTTGAATATTCCTTAAAGAAAACAAAACACTCTAGTTAAAACAAGGTCATCATCAAAACTTTAATATTTCCTTGTTTATTATTACTTTTGTTAAAACTTGTTATAATGTAAATATTGATCATTTGTAGTTTTCTTTTGCAAGTTTGCTAGTAGAATCATTCTTTTCAAGAGACTCTATAGTTCAAAAATTTTATAATGTTTTGTTATAGCAAGTAGAGTTCAATCAAGATGACAATCACAGTTCCACCCCTTTTGACATGGCATATTTGTTAAATTATTGTTGATTGTCTCTTCCTTATTATAACTACTTGTATTCTAAATCAATCTAGCGGACAATGGTTATTAAATGATGCCTTTCATTCTAGCATTTCCATGGACTTGAAATTGAAAGAAGAACCAAAAAATGCACCAACTTTTCAAACCCTTATGGGAGAAGATTTTGGTGTGGCACTTGAGTTAAATTGTTTGGCCTCCAACATTAGAAAGGAGGTTTATGGAGTTCTAGATAATTTTCTTTCCTTTTTGAAAAAAAATGGTGAAAAAAAAAACACATAATATGTTAACTCTAATGTTGGACCCAAGATTTAAAAATCTTCATTTAGTGTCTTTTTTCATTGGTTGTGATTAAGGAGTAACAATTGTTGAGCAATATGATACAATGTCATTATATCCTATGCTCATGAAATGTTATTATCAATTGCATTGATCAATAGAATTTGATAAGGGTTTTGTTGACCAGAAAATAGATGATGATAATAGTTTAGATATTTTTCAAATGACGATAGGGAATATTGAACCATCAAAAGAATTTGTTAAAAGAAAATTGTTGGTTTTCCAGTGTTATTAGATGGATGTGAAGGAAATCAATTGTCCCCTTTGATGGTGGGAGAAACATGGCTTTAAAGAACCAAAACTGACGATTCTCTAAAATTAGAACCACTCAATATTGATCTGGACTTCAGTTACTTGTCCTCTAGGGGCGGGGGATAACATTTTCAATGTCACAAAAATTGGTTAATTTGGTAAAGGAATAAAGAAGATATGAGCCTTTTGATGTAAGGGGATTCAATGTTTAATGATGAGTGAATTAAAACAGATTAAAATTTTGAGCTTAAAATATTCAATCTTTGGCTTAGAATAATTTTTTTTCAATAAAGCCTTAGTTGATGCACCCCTCAAGCTTAAATCACTCAAAACGCGTTAAACATGAAAAAGATATGAGGCTGGAACTAGAGAGGGGTTTAGAGCAGTGTTGGACAGTTCTCACTGAGTGACCCGGTTCTCAGATTAGTTCTTAGTGTGGTTTTCACATTGAGAATCGACTATTCTCATTTTGGGTGAAAATTGGGCTGAAAATCGGTTGTAAGGTTCTCACCCATGTGAGAACCAACTAAGAGAACCGAAACTGAAATTTAAAATAAAAAGAACCGGATGGGTTTTCAGGGTCTTAAACAAATTTGGTTCATTGGTTCCTCTTGTTCTTCTTCTCAACAGGTCACTTTACGAAAAAGTTCATTAGGTAGGAATTATTATTATTATTATTTTAGTTCTTTATTTTTTATGATTTAACGAAAAAATTGAGAACTGGATTTGTGAAAATTGATTGTTCTCAAATTAGTGAAAATCGAGTATCTTGAGAACTGGATTATATTGTATATTTAAAAATGTTAAGAACCAAGTCAATTCTTTCCAACACTAAATTTATAAAAAAATCAGCAACCAACCCAGTTCTCACATAGAAATATAAAGAATAAAAAATCAGGGGTTCTCAAAAAAGTGAGAACCACCCAACAATGGTCTAGAGCTAATTTTTTCAAAAAAATCACTTATCATCTTCCTGTGTTTTTGGTGTTGCTCCTTTCCTTCTGATGCTCAAAGCACATTTGTAGCCCTCTAGTTGGTGATTCCAAAGACACAAAAATTGATTAATTTTATCAAGGAATGAAAAAATATAAGAAATTGTTCGTTTGTAAAGTACATGCTGAGTGATAGGTGGTTTTATTCTATCATGATGCTAAACATAAGTAGTTCACAAGCCATCGGAGGGGGAGGGTTCTTGCAATGACTCTTGCACTCTCTTTAAGAGAGGGAGAAATCTTCCCATTTCAAGGTGTAGGAGTATAGTGTAAGATCTCTCCCATAGGCATAAGGTCCTTCACTCTTAAAGAGTACAAGTAAAAGCCCTCCCATGTAATAACCCACTAACATTTACATAACACCATGTAAAGAAAAAGACCTATGTTAATTGCAGTTTGTTTAGTTTTTCTCTACTCATTTACACATAGGAGAATCATTGAATTTTTTTTTGTTAAATTGATTTAAAGCCCCCTTTTATGGGTTGTTACTTGACATTGTGTTATTATTACAAAATCTATGGTTTAAAAAAAAATTTGATCTTAAGTTCAGATCCATTTAATGTCAACTAAACATTTACTTAACATTGGGCGAACCGTATGGGATAAAACTGAGGTCTATTGGGAACGTCTTGGGAACAACTCAAGAATTTGAAGAACCCCATGGGAACATGATGAGAACATATTGAGAACAAGGAAAAAAAAACAAAAAAAGAACTCCAAAAGGAAAAATCTAGGCCGCCCATCATGAGTGCATGCTGAGCCTTCTCACTGACCGCATAAAATTTCTATTTTCAACACTGTTTTGGGGGACATAGTGTGCCCCCTAAGATTCCACCTAAGTTATCTAACATTTTTCATTTGAATGCAACAAAAAATGCAAGTTTTTAATGTGGATTATGGTGAGGAACAGCTTTGGAAAGAGAAATTTCATGCAGCCAATGGGAAGGCTCAGCATGCACTCATGAACGGTCCAGTTTCTTTCTTTTTGAAGTGGGGGAGAAGGGTTTTTGTTTTTTTCTCTTTGTTCCCAATGTGTTCCTATCATGTTCCCATGGGGTTCTCATAAAGTTCCCAAAGTGTTCCCAATAGACTCTCGGTTTTCTCCCATATGGTTTGCCCAAAGGCTCAACTCCCATATATATATATATAAACTGAAAAGGGGGTGCTAAAGGGAAGCAAATTTAGGCTCCTATGTTGGGAGTGCCAAAAGTTCCAAAAATATTGGTGATGGGCCAATCAAATGGCTCCTTCTTCCATGGCACACTTCTCACTAATTAATAGAATAATGGCATGGCAACTGGGATGCAATTATAAAAATAATACTCCACAATGGATGCTAGATAGGAAATCAAACTTCTCTTTCTTTGCAGACTTTGCCCAAGGTAGGCTGAAGATTTTCACCACAACCAAAGGAAAGGAGACTTGCAAACACCCAAAGAAGACAAGATGTTGTACAACCACACTTTAGCTTCACCATAACATAGGGTGAATGCCCCCAATAGCCACAAGTTGATGAGAGGGAGAGAGCCCAAAAGGAAAAGGTTGCGTGCACAATAGCGAATTGGAATCAAACATTCTGGGACGACTACCAAAAAACAAGGAGGGAAGTGTGATTAGTGTCCAATAGGGGAAGAGAAAGTACAGGAATGAAGTAGAAGAAGCTTTGTCTTTTATATGCTTGCCATGCAAGTTACTTTGACGAGGTTTTGTGTTTGAGTGGCTTAGCTATATGAGTGATAATATATTTAACTCATGAGTCCCTGAGGGGTCAGCACCACTTAAAACTATCACACTAGATTTCAACAGCAAACCGTTTTCAGTTAATATACTACTACCTTGGCTGCATGTCAAATTAGTTTATTTTTTAATTTTGTGGTTGCCCCCACTACATATGTCATCCTCATCCCCACCCACACCAACGGCCCACTTTGCACATTAACAAGCCAACCCTTGATTACCTATTAGGACAAACCCAAGTCCACATTTTAGTTCATTTGGCCTACCAATAGACTAGGTATCCACTAAAGAAAAACAACCAACCGTTTACAAAAAGGGGGAGGAGTATCTGCACTTTGGGCCAAAACCACCCTAAACCCTAAACCAAAAGGCCTGGACCCCACTAAATTCCGTTAAACAAGTGCTTGGGAATCTACGATTTGTCCATCTATAGCAATGGAAGTGAAACGACAAGAGAAAGTTAGTGACGTTCAAGTAGCGTAGAGTGATTCTTGCACTCCATAGTCGACATAAAATAATTCAAAAACTGGGGAATCACAAACTTGGAAGACTTCACATTCTAGAAACCTAGGAAAGTTATCCTTCGAAAGTTATTCGCAAAGTACCTGAAACTGGGTTCATTGAGCCCCAGTTTTGTCCAAATTAGAAAGGGGGGGGGCCAAATCAATGGTGGGGACAAAAATGGTACACAAAAAGGGGGAAAAGAGTTTGGGGAACCTATTATAAATACTATTATTTAGGTATTCAAACTATGTTCTATACATATACTACAAATCTATTATTTATGTAGAATGTCAAAGAGGTTAAAAAATTGTGGTTATATGTATAGGTACTAGCGGTTGGATTCTTGTGAAAAATTATGGACTTGGAGTTCCAAAAAGAAATGGCTAGGAGTGGGAAAGACGTGTACGCTTGAGATAACTTGTATGCAACAGGATGAGAAGCATCACATCCAGACTATGGTTTAAACTCCTGAGCAGAACTTTTGAAAAAAAATTCTTGTACTTGGGTGTTGGTGTTGGCCTGCACTCGTGAACATCCCTTTCAGCTTAAGGCATATTGTGTGAGATTGTCTTGCACACGTAAGTGATGATATTAGATATGTATTAGATATTAGATAGGTAGACTAGCCCATCATGGATGGTCTGTCTATGATCGAACATTTATTTGTATCTTTATCATTCGTGCTTCATTTTGAGCGATTTAGAATGTTAGGGGACTGTTACCTCAATCTCTACAAAATCATCTTTGAAGTGCAAAGGAAAAGAATTAATAAAAAAAATAACAAGAAGAAAATTGAGCTTTTCAAGTTAGAAAACATGTTTTTTTTTTTTTCTTTTTTTGGATCCCTCCTACTTTCAAACCTCATAATTTTTTCATTTTTTATTCATTTAAATGATTTAAAGTGCTATACAAATGTCACCTTCAAAGTCTACTGGCAATAGAGCAAAACATATAAGAATTTTTTGGATGTTTGGGAACAAGCCTTTGTAATGTTCGGTGGTTTGTTTTGTTGAGTTGTTGATCCCTTTTAACTTGCGGGCTGGGGGCTGTAACTTTTTCATTTGTAATCTGTTTTTGATGATTGTTCATGTGTCAGATGCATCAAGAGGAAGGGTTCAAGTTTTGTTTGGACATAAAAAACAACGGAGCCCTCCCCTTGGATTGAGCCTGCCCTGAGCGCTTAAGTGTTCAGCCACTGGTTGGTCTACCCTAGCAACAGAAGGAGAGTAGCAGCCCATGTGAGAAGAAGAACAAGAGGAATCAATCAATGATAAAGGCACTCTGAGAACCGGATCTCAGTTCTATGAGAGAACCTGTTTGGTTCTTCAAAATATATTTGTATAAATTTGAACTGGTCCTCATAACCGGTTCTCATTCATGTGAGAACCTGAGGTCAGTTTTCAGTTCAGTTCTCACATAGAAAAGTGTCAATCCATTCTCATTGTGAGAACCGGGATGAAAGCCGTCAACTGGATGAGAACCATCACTGGTTACGACCAGTGTTGGGCAGGTACACAGTGGAGGTTTAGAACCACTGGTTTCAGTTCTGATCAGCAAAAAACAAACTGGAACCGGATCTGATTTTTTGGAAGCGGTTTAGAACTGGAATTGGATTTTTATTTTTTGAAGAATTGGATCCAAAACAAGATTCTTTGGCTCCATTTGCGTGTGGAATTGGAACTGGAACTGAAACCAAGAATTTGAAAAAAAAAAGACAAAAACAGAAAGGAGGTTAACCTGTAACTAACTATTGGTTCCAGTTTGGGTTAATTGGAACTGAACCAGAACAAGGTCTGACTTTCAGAATCGGAACTAGAGTTCATTTTGTTGAAGAACCGGACCAAGATTCCCTATTCCATTCATGAGTAAATCAGAATCGTTCTAATTTATTTTTTAGAACCGGAACTGGGGATTCTTCATACAATTAAAGAACCACCCAACACCCTTACCACAGTTGCTCTTTCGAGCTCAAGTTCACCTGAGTTTTTAACCCTACAGTCTAGGTCATGTTTAGTGCGTGTAGCCATGTATCCTCAACTACCTCACCGGGCACATTGGCCTGTACATGGAATTTTCCGTATAAAGCACCGCCTGGATTTTTGGTTTGTATTTTCAGCTCCCTTACCTGCCTGAAGAAACCTGTTTTTAGCAAGCGGGATCTTCTGACTAGTGGAAAGTACCAGCCAGCCTGTCACTATTTCTAAAAAGTGAAAAAATCCCAGATCTGCTTTATGTAGGAAAAGGACCTGAGTACAGGCCCTTCCGTGATTTTCGACATGTTCCCTCGGCCTACTGGCCTCCGGTTCTGATCTCAAATCACGGAAGGGCCTGTACTCAGCCCCTTCTCCTATACAGACAGCCTGGGCTGTTCTCTGTGTCCCTGAAGAGCACTTATGTGGTAGGTATGGCCCTAGGGGGAGGCCATTACCATATTAAGGAATAAGGGTTTAGGGCAAGGCAGAGTTGAGCATGGCCCTGGTTTTGGTACCGTGTTGATCATTAGCAGAAATCACTTTAGGTCCTCACAAAGTTGGGCAAGACTTTCTCTTTCTGGAACGTCCAATTTGCTACAACAGGGTTGTAATCCCTTGGTTGTAATCACTGATTTAAAATACATAAAAATAAATTCTGGTAACTTCATTTTCTTTTCAGTGTGCCACAAATTAATGCTGAATCTACTCTATATCAGAAAAATGGAAAAAGAAAACATGCGCATACAACATTGCTTACATTGCTTGGTATTGTTATGTGATGCCAATTAATGCTAATTCTATGCTACATCAGAAAACTGAAAAAATTAAATCACATGTAGCCTATACACAGGCTTGGGTATTATTATTTTCCATGTCACTCTGATAAAGAATTGGAGATAGGCCTACTCAGACTAAAACAACATTGCGTATTGTTTAACAACCAGCTCATCACATAATGACTCTACCATTTAAGGTAGTTCCAAACTTCAAACTTCCCTTGCTACTGTATCTAAACTTTCTCATCTAGATGCATGTAGTTCTATGGAACATGCCCATGGATTGTATGCACATGTAGTATTAAATCATTGCTTGCACATTTGGGTCAAGTTCAAGCATAAAATTTTATGCCCAAATCTTAGGTGTCACATGACACCCAAGGGTGCTGGCACTACCAGAATAAGGGCCGACATGAGGCAGGCGGAGCCAAGGCAGACCCAATTCTGGTAATGCCCACAACTGAGGCATTCAATTCTATATTTTTGCCATGATACCCAATGAGTACTAGATGGGTACCCACCCGGTCTCATGGTAAAAGAAAAAGAAAAAACAAAAAAGTAACATGGGCATTTTCACTTTTCAAAATTAAGGTGGTCATTTTGCTTCTCAAAAATTCTTGCTTGCTACTAATGCTTGATTATGGACTACGTAACCGGCAAGAGTAGGCCGATTATGGAAAAAAGTTGAGCCGCATGAGTGGTGGCGAGACTTTTTCCCGTAACCAGCCTGCTCGAGCTGTGTTACAAGACATAACCAGTGACATGACGGATGGAATTTCACCCACCCGTAACTGATGAGTACGTCGACGTTTAGGATGAATGCCGTTGTTGCTGTCGCCATAACCCTCCTGCACCCATCTGGCCAACCCAGTACACAGCGGATATGGGTTGTAACCTGTGATCTCTCCACCAATGGGGTGATGCCACGTCACTGATTTCTACAGAGGAACCCATTATGACATATGTGGTGTCCTCTGTTTGCACTAACACAAAGTGCAAAGGTTTTTACATCAATGTGTAGTTGAGCCTTCCACATGGGCAGAGCCTGTAAATATACATTTTGTGGTCAGGTTGTTTTATGGATTTAACCAAAGTCTATGGTTTCAAGTGAATTAGATAGCTATGTAAAAATGGTGTAATTATTACCATTAGTATTTGAATTTTTTTTTCAAAATGAACTTGCTTTTTCAAGCATGGGTCCATCACTCCTTCCCCCTACCCACCTACATGGACATGAAACATGTGCCTTGTCATGTCCATGTTATCTAATAAAGTCAAGTTTGAGATTGACATAAATAATGATGAACTATTGAGAACAGTATCAAAATATAAGTGGAAAATGAAAATAAGAATATTATACAATTTGAAAAGTAAATAATATTTGAATTTCTTTAAAAATATGAAATTTATACCTAATTATATAATTTTGGAATTGACACTATATAACCTTGGATTAGTTCAGAGCTTTTTCTTCCTGGGTAAATGTTAAACAGGCCTAAGAAAGTAAATGTGCCATATCAGTGTTGTCTAATTGTCTAGTGTTAGTTAGTTCTTGAGGACATTTAAAAAAAATTTGTTGGAACCTCAAGCATTGTTTTGAGCTTCATTCTTCAGAATCCTGAACTTTCAGTTTTGCTTTCAGTTATGGGTCTTGGACAAAGTCCAAACAAAGGTCTGGAAACTTAAGTCCCGTTTCATTTACCATTTGCATGCTCAGCAGTCCCCCCACAGGCTCATTCCATAGTACATAACAATCCAATGCTTATTTTTCTGTTTAGATTTTCTTTCTATGTCCCTGGATGAGAGTCGGGACATTAGATCTTTATATTGTTTTGGTAACTGTTTCTTTTAATATTCACCCTTAGCTTTCTGCATCTTTCTTTCCAGGTACAGGCTTTGTTTCCTATAGCTTCATCTTTATCTTGGAGAGTTTATCTTTCCTGCTTTTTTTCCTTTTGAATCATTTTTCCTTTCTAAGAATTTTTTTAAATTTTATTTTTAGAACTTTACTCCTTCCTTTACATGTTTGTTTATTTAATCATCTCAGGGTAGGTTATTTTTCCGAATATTTCTTTTGGAATCACACAGGTTATCAATATTAGTAAATTGATTATCACATAAGTTATGCATAAGGGTACGTTATCAACACCTAATTGATATTTGCCTGTTATCCTGCTGATTGTTATTTGGTTATAAGGTTTCTTTAAAAATTAACAAAATAAAAAAATTCTCTTTTTAAAGTTTTTGCATTACTGTTTAAAGATTGATAACCTACCTGAATGATAATCAGGTCATCTAGGTAGGTTATCAATAATTGAGTTGATAATCAAGTCCTAACTCAATAACTGGTCAACACCGGTAGCATCCTTGCTATCAGTGTTGATAGGGGGCACAAGCCCACATACTAGACTAAGGTTGGTTCCAACTGGGTTTTGGAGGCCCCCCAGTTATAGGGCCATTTCATAACTTCGATGTTCTTAGAAAGTCAGAGAAGGGTTAGGGTTAGGGTTAGGGTTTAGGGTTTAGGAATGTGTAGGGTTAAACCCCACAGTAGGGCCATCCCCAACACATGGGGCCTAGGATGAGACAGTAGCCAAGTCTGGCCCCACATTTTTAGAATGTCCACAACCAATGTTTTTTTACATGACAAAGCAAAAAAATAAAATTGAAAGTTCAAGAAAGAAGCAAGTTTTGGAGGTTTTCAGTTACCAGAAATGAGGAAAAAACCGTGGCAATCACCAGACTCATATACTTGGTTTTCATTGTGTAGCCAAACATAAGAAGGATGATTAAAGATTTGTACTTTATTTCTGATTTATAGCCAGATTTGGCTAAATTTTCCTAAGGATGTTGTCACTTTTTTTTATGGATGGGTCACCACTTTAGATACAAACAAAAGTTCCTAATAAAAAACCCTAAACCACTTACCATCCATCCTTCATCGTTGCACTGGTTGGTGCGGGTTCACTCTGGCCTGAATGAAAGGCCTAGGATCAGAGGCACATCTGGGGGAGGTTTAATTGGCCACTATTGGGCCAGTTTTACAGCTGTGTAATTTTAAAACAAGGGTCACATATTCAGGCTCCCCATAAAATGCATCAATGAGAGCTGGAATTTTCCTGTAGTGTGGATTCTGCCTGCCTTTAGACGCGTACTTTCAACAGGAGAGAATTAACGGATCCTAAATAAATGGCTGATTCCACCAGGAAGAATCTGCTGTCCACAGCCCGTTCTGTAGAATGTAAAGTGCTCTGCCGTAAAAGAAAAAAGAAAAACAAGCGCTAATAAGTGAGGAGTTCTTTTTAGGGGGGTGGGTGCTGCCTGCAGAATCTAGCACTTTTTGATCATTTCTAACTGATTCACAACCCATTTTTTGAAAATTTCAAAATTAAAGGAATAAAATTTAACCAATAGGACACAGCCACACTTCTTTTTTTCTTCTTCAAGCTTTGCCACGTGGCAATATTGTGACTGACTGGCCCTGTAGTCGCCCAAGTTCTTGGAAACCGGTGGAATCGGTGGCCAGTCAGAATGCATCTCTCTTGGAAACCGCGTACCCCGGTTGTCACCCGCGCCAGTTCCATTCCAATGCTTCGCCTCTGGGTTTTGGGACCTGGATTTTCGCCACTTGGGAATTGTTGTTTTGTTTATATATATATATATATATTTATTTATTTTTTAAATTTTAAAAAAAAATTTAAAATTTAAATTTGGCGAGGGAAGGACAGGTAGTTCACACTCCAACCCTTTTCAAAAAATTAAAGGGCCAAATTTTGGAAGAGGTTTATCGTTTTGAAAGGTGGACCCAAAAAAGATCTTTTTCATAATTGTGAAAAGGTTACTAAAGATAATAGTGTATCTACATTTGGGGGGGGGGTGGAGAAGGGCATGAAAAAGGGGCAACCCCATGGTTGGATGCCTGCCCCCAATTTCAGAATAGTCCTTTATAAAAAAAAATTATTGAGGAATAGTTTATGTGGCCCATCTAATTTAGGGTATAAGTTACTAGTAATTACATATTGTAATGTGGTACAAATGGGTGTCATGCCAAAATATGGGCATGGAATAGTAGTTCTTATGGGGATCCACACACGCAACAACTTTTCCCTTAGTTTTTTTTGCCCTTGTTTTTTGACCACCCAATAATTTCAGTTGCACCTCAACCTGATAGGGGACGTGTTCCACACAGCATTAATTATTCTAAGTAATTTAATAAATAAATAAAGGAAAAACACCTGACAAAGGGAACAAGAGAGAAAAAAAAAGAAAGGACCAAACTCCAAACAAAAGACCACACCCAAAAGTGCAGAAAGCACAATGGGGAGCCCTAAGAGGAAAAAGCACAAAACCTAGGACCTAATTATTCTATTTAACCTACCAAAGCTCCAGAGGAGTCTAAAGTCTGAACACACTACACCCACAATACCCAAAGGTCCTTATGGGTTAGAACCCTGTGGCCAGGACAAAAGATCTGGGTTCGTGGAATGTACTCTAATAATTAAATATTTTTTAAAATTTAATTTAAAAGCTTCACTCTTAATTCTTGGAAAGGAAGCGTTCAAAAGGTATGTGAGGAAATGATAAAGATAATGGTAAAGGAGGTGAAGATTTTCAAATGGGAAAAATAGTTGTAAAGGTTTTGCGTTTTCATGTAAGTGAGTAGGGGAAAGGAGTGAGATAATTAATATTTAGGCTTGAAAAAGGTGGTTATTTTAGTGGATGAATAGCTTGAAGCCATAGACTCTAGATAAATCCAAGGAAGAATTTGTTCAAATATACAAATATAGAACTCCAATGAGATTGGAAAAGGGCAAAGGAAGGGGGGACAGGGATCCACGATTCTCTGTTGTTGTTGTTGTTGTTGAAGAGGATTTTGGTTGAACCCTTTGGTTCAAGGAACATATGAAATTAGACAAGCACTTTCCTAACCTACCCACTCTCCCTCACCCCAATAAAACACTATATCTTGCAGAACAACCAACCAAAATCCTTTTTCTTTCCTATTGATAATTCACCTGGTCCTAAATGCAGTGGGTAATGATGTTTTCTCCCATAACTTTTTTTTTCTTTTCATTTCAAAACTTGTGGAGCCAGCATCATCAAATCAAGGTTTACATAATACAAAATTGTGATGGGTTTGGAGTAGCAATGGCCCCTTGTTGGATGGGTTCATTCAACCAAAAGTAGGGAAGAAATTTTTTGGTGGTTTAGAATATGGCCTTTGCGTGGAACCAGTTGGTGAATTCAAAGCACTAATTTGGAAATGGTTTCCAATCAATTACGTTAGCAAGTAGTGATTTTGTAGAAGGTATTTGAATTCTACTTTGAGGACAGCACAAAAAAAGTTGAAACAACTTTGATTCTGCTTGAAGCTTGCATGATTGAAACCTTCTTCTTTACACCATAAGTATTTGCCTTCATTTTCAAACTAATGACTTCAGAGTTTATAGTAAACTTGGTACTCCAAACAAAGTTGTATTATTGTCAGATGACCATTTAGATGGAAATGGGCCCATTGGACAAGGACTGCTCATTCAAATTTTGCTGGGTCTACAACACTTTCATGTTGGAAGTGGTTTGGATCTTATGGGGGAGAATTAGGTAATCTTCATGCACATATATAAAAAGTACTTAATAATTTAAAACTAGCTTTAAAAAGTAAGTTAGAGGAGGCAAATCATTTGATACTTCATTTATTTTAAGTGATTATTTTAATTAAAATTTGCTATCAATAATATTATCTATCAGTAAGAAAATGTCTAATAATTTCACATATTACAAGATGTCAAGTTTGGCATGGATGAAAATTCTTGAAATTAAAAAAAATATTTTAATTTTGATCTAGGTCATAAGTGTGGTCTTGTCTCAGAAGATGTCAAATGTTACTTGTTTGAACTTTAGGGCATGCAACTAATGGGCATGATCCTCGCCAAATCTCAATGGAATTTTGACCAATCATGGATTGTGAAATATTCAATCAATTGAATCGAGGTTTTATGGAGTTTTATTTAATCATGGAACAACACATTAAATAGATGTAATTTTCTTTTATTGAAGACTAATGAAAATTTGTCTTGACATGTATGATAAATTTAATGGGTGTGAGCTTGTAATTGAGTTTGACAAAGCATGAGAAACAAATCTGATGGGTCATAGTCCATTGGACTACATCTACCAAATCAGCTATGCATGGGTTAAATAAACCTTAAACTGAAAGGATTGGTATAATATGACCCATTTCTTATAGTCTTGATAGCTTTGAAATTCATTCAACAATGAGCTTTTTCTTATACTGAAACCTAACCACCTTTTTTTAAGGTGTTAAGATAAATGCTGAAAATTTGCATTAGCACAATGGAATTTGCTCCTTTAACATGATCCCCTTCCATAAATGGTGTTAAGTTACACCAAAAGAATATTTCATGCAAAATCAATGGTTTGGCCATAATGAACCAGCACCCCAGCACACCATGAAGATGGATGATAAGTGATCAGGAAACAATTTTCTGTTGGGTTCCAGTTCCATAGATAACCATGGTCGTTAGCTCAGTTGGTAGGTTGTTAATAGGTAGGTGGTACAAACAGCCATTATCTATGTATAAACCATCTATTTACGTAGTAGTTGCCTATTTTTCTACCAATCTACCTATATGAGACCTATTTCCTACAGAATTGGTTACCAAGGTGAAACCAGAGATTAACTCAGTTGAGGTTCATCCACAACTGAGTAATAAGGGGCATCCAGTGGATGGTGCGCAGGGTGGATGCTGGTTCACTGTGTGGCCCAATGGTTTTGACCCAGCAGTTTTGCTGAGGGTGGGTGAATGGCGCAGCAAAGCTTAAGAAAAGTGTAATGAATATGATCTAACTGCTTCTCCCTGTTTTTGATTTGTCAATCATAATGATTGGTCCACGTGGTTTTTTCTGTTAGTAGCCTCTCGCCTATTTGCAGTCCCAGATTCAGTTTTATGCGTGGGCTTGGAAACTAACTAAACGCGGATACAAAAGTTCACCCTATAAAAACATGCACACACTAGTTGTGATAAATATCATGACATTATAGTATTATCTATAAACTATCCAACTATGAAACTTTTTGACACTTCACCCCCCAAAAAAAATTTAAGCTTAGGTTCAGTGTTTTTTTTCATCAAATTTTGCTGCTTTTTTTGACCAAAAAATTGGGAAATTTTTGGAACACTTTGTTCTTCTAGCATAAATTTGACTAATTTTTTTATATTTTGGAAAAAACCTTCAATTTTTTTGTTATCATTATTGATTTTTTTTAAATTAAAAAACTTTGCTTCAGTTAGCACTGAAGTGAGGTAAGTAGTTAGGTAGGTAGGAAAGGAGCAGCCTTCTTTTTTACTGGCAATATATCACGTAAATGTATTTTTTTAAAAGGTGATTTTGGAGTTATTCAGTTGCCAGAAGTGAAAGGAAAACAAAAACAGTAAAAATTGTCAGATTCGTATATCTTTGTGTAGCCAAACAAATAGACGGATGGTTAAAGATTTGTACTTTATTTCTGGCTCGTAGCCATATTTGGCTAAATCTTCCTAGGGAAGATTGCTACCTTGTCTACATCTTTCCAATGAATGATCCCCACTTTAGCTACAAACAGAAATTCCTGAAAGAAACACTGACCCTAACCTCCTTCTTTAGTAAAAACAAAAGAGGCAGGTAAAAGAGTGTAGGGTCCAGTGTTTCTTTTAATGGCCAATTTTCGCCAAATTTCGAGGTGAAATAAATGATTTCGACCTAAATAAAGGCTTTTTCATAGAAAAAATGACCCAAATTCGCCAGATTTCTCCAGATTTCAAAGGGAATTTTTTTTCCAAGTCGCCAGATTTTTATAATAAGTTCCACAGTAGGTAGCCAAAGAATATAGAAGGATTATATTTTTTTTTTTCCCTTCCTGCTTTGGTATGTAGTTTGTAGCCTATTTTGGCTAAATAATTTTCTAGATGATCGCCACTTTAACTACCACATCGCAAAATCCGTAAAAGAAACCCTCCTACTAAGGGCCATCAAGTTTTCCCGGTTACCCTGTCGGCGGACGTCATGGTCATTGATTGTCGACCGGCAACTGGTTGTCACCCGCTATAGCCGGTCCCCACCACCACCACACCCACGGCAAGCCTTGGAGCCCGAAGGAAACGGCCGATGCAAGCTCTCGTGATGGCGGACTATAAGAACGCAGCGCGCGACAGCAGCCAATGTGCAATCGCGCTTCATCTCTTCTCTCACTCTCAACAGATTGAGATCCCCCAGTTGTTTCCGCGGCTTGCTCGCCTCCTTCCATTTCCCGCTTGTTTTGAACCGAATTAAGTCCGTTCAGCGCTCAGGAGCGACGACAAGTCTTGTAAGTTTCTTGATTTTGGTGGTGGCCGTTGTGCCCCGGTGCTACTCTGCTTCGCCGTGATGTACTTTCTTTTTTTCTTTTCGTAAGGAGTTTCAAGCACGTGCTAGTGTGATCTGTGTGCTACAATTTCCGCCTGCTCTAGTACTCTTCAGTTTTGTTTTCTATTTTCCTTCTTTGTCTGTTTGATTTTCCTTTGAAGATTGAAATTCGAGGAAATTGTGAGACGAACTGCTCGATTGTATTTTATTTTTCCTCTCTTGTCGGGAGGATTCTTCGCTCAGACTGTCGCCGGTGGTCGCTGTTCTGTTGCTCATTATTATTATGTAGTTGTAGCTCATTGCCGTCTTACACTTCCAGATTCGTGTGTTTCAAGAAGTTATGTTAGACTCATGATCTTTAAGTTCTTTGCAAGGAGTTTTGCGCTATGAAATAGATTTTCCAGGCGTCTGTTATCGGCGTGCTCTTTCTGCCTGTGCTCTAAGTACGTACTTATCCGTTTTCTTTTCTATTTTCCTTCAAGGGTCTGTAGGAAGGAACATGGTTTTCGCGGTGAAGATTGAAATTAAAGGAAATTGTGAGTCTAAGAACAGCTCGATTTTCCTTCATTTACATCCTCTCTTGTCAGGAAGATTTCTTCGCTTCAAACTGTCGCCGGTGGCCGCTGGTCGATTGTTGAGCACCCATTGTTATTATTCTGTAGTTGTTGCCCATTGCTGTCTAAGTATTACTCTCCCAGATTTGTATGTTTCAAGGAGAGAAATGTGTTTTCTTTTTCTCTTGCAGGAAGAACTAGTCCTATTGTTTCTCAATTCAGAGGTCGTGAATCATTCTTTGTTAATTTCGATTGTTCATCTGTTTCTCGCCTCGCCTGCAGGAATTCTGCTATAATTGACTAATAATAGAGAGAACGGAGCATTTTCAGAGGAGGATTCTAGAGTCACGATGTATTATCAGATACACGTTTCTGCATCTCGTGTTGTTGATATGGACAGAAAAATAAATTCTAAGTTCCCTACTCGACTGCTCTGACAGTTCGCAGCACTGGAGTTCCAGCATCATGAAAAGAACTAGTGGTGAAGAAGAGTTGCAATTGCGGTGATAATATTGGCATCTTATTATTAGCTGGTTTGTTAAAGAGGAAGCTCTGTGTGTGTTCTCTTTTGAAGAAGCAGACGGAGGAGAAGTGATGGGTTCCTTTCTGGAAGTTTTGCTGCCAATCATCTTAGCAACCCTGTTCGTGGTAAGCGCAGCAGCAGGCAGGCAAGGTGGAATATGGGACGGCAAAATCGTGATGCCGATTGCAACGGATGAGGATCAGGGGTCTGAAAGCGCGGCCGGAGTCCGTTGGGCCGTGCTCCTTGCAGGATCAGCTGGTTACGGCAACTACCGCCATCAGGTAGTTTTGGCACTTCCTGCAACGCCGATCCAAGAATACCTCAAACTTCTTTTGTCTGAATTTTGCTTCTTCAAGTCATGGTATCCTCTCTTCTTTATTTGACGCTTGCATTCCTGTGGTAAAGCCCCCCTCCTTTCAACACTTCTGTGCACGGTCTATATGTGGTCTGAAAGAGAATTCTGGTTCTGCTCTTGCTTGCCAGTCAGTGGGCAATGAAGCGAGCTGGGATGCAGCTCCTCAGCCAATCCTTATTACCTGCCCTCTCACTCTTGATTCAAGTGAAAATGTTCACTCCATGATGCCAACAATTTTCCATTCTGATGTAATCGGATTGGTATGTTTTCCACAGGCAGATGTATGCCACGCATACCAGATACTGAAAAAAGGAGGGTTGAAGGATGAGAACATCATTGTGTTCATGTATGATGATATTGCATATGACTCTGAAAATCCATATCCAGGCACTATCATCAACAATCCTCAAGGCAGTGATGTCTACCATGGAGTTCCCAAGGTCTGATGTCCTTACCCTGAAGACCAACCACTTCAGTTTTTTCTCATTCTTCTATAAGAAATTTTTCATGATTGCCTTGGAACCAGCTATTATGCAAATACCCAGCTTGTTTGGAGGTTTGCTCCTGTAAAATACCTGTGATTCTGCATGAAGCTGCAATGGTTGAACCTTTGTAGTTTCTTTCTCAATGACACTTGTGGCCTGTTATAGTCTACTTTCTAGCTATTGTCAGTGAATTTTGTAGAGTGGCCCGTTTTAGGACTTGATGTCAAAATTTTCACTGGATTCACTCATGGAAAGTCCTGTGCTAGTTGCTCAAAGAAAATTCCTATAGCTGCTTGTGTTCTGCAACTCTCACAGAAGATCTGTTGTCCTTTTGTATTACTATTGCTGGAAACAGAACAAGAGAGTGCAATTGTAGCACTTTTAGTCCCACTGATGCTTGCATATTTTGTGATTTCTTTTTAACTAGATGGTAGTTTCTCCATGCTTGTTTTGCTTATGTAATTACTAATCAAGTATCTTGCACTTGTTTGTTGGTACAGGACTACACAGGGAGGAATGTGACAGTCAACAATTTCTTTGCAGCAATTTTGGGAGACAAGAGTGCCATTAAGGGTGGCAGTGGCAAGGTGGTCAATAGCGGTCCCAATGACCACATCTTCATCTACTACACAGACCATGGTGGCCCTGGAGTTCTTGGTGCGCTTTCCTTTTTCTGTGGATATCAAATGTTACTGAAACTTCCTCCTGAAGCTACTAAGACTCTTTGCTGGCCATCAAGAAATGGAGTATGTCTTGTTGCTACAGAATTGATTGAGTCCTGTCCAATTGCTTGCTAAATGTTTTCTTTGCCACAGGTATGCCAAACTTTCCTTATCTCTATGCTGTTGACTTTGTGGAGACACTGAAGAAGAAGTATGCAGCTGGCACATACAAAGAAATGGTAGGTGCTGTTACTCTTGTTTCTGCAGTGTTAGTTCATGTCACTGAGACTCTGGATTTCAGTCATAAGTTCAACAATCTCTGACTGTGGAGCTGTTTGGCCATCATGAATTGTAACCTCATTTTGAGGCAATAGTCCAAAACTGAGGAAGATATCAGGTTTAAACAGGCCACTTTGAATTGTTGAAGTATTCACAAATTTATTGGTCTTTTGCTGCACTAAGTACTAGTATCAAAAGCTGATTTTAAGGAATCAACACAGTTTCTTGTGTCTCCAACAGTCAACCCCATGCTCAAGATTTCTGTCAAAGTAACCTAACACTGGAATTTGGATTCTGAGAGAACTGTAGGCAACTAAATGATGTATTTTCTAATCTGACGTGTGTATGCTTGTGTGACTTAGGTGATATATATTGAGGCATGTGAAAGTGGGAGCATTTTTGAGGGACTCTTGCCAGAGGGCCTGGACATATATGCCACCACTGCCTCAAATGCAGAGGAGAGCAGCTGGGGAACATATTGCCCCGGCATGTACCCAGAACCTCCTGAAGAATTTGAAACCTGCTTGGGGGATCTCTACAGCGTTGCTTGGATGGAAGATGTGTGAGTTTCTGCTCAAGACATGATGGTGCCAGTATTAGTTTGTCTTACTGCTCTAGCAGATCCATTCTTTGCAGATTCCTGGCAATTGTTACCTAAAGCAGCAGACACAAGGGGACTTGGAGATTAAAATTTGGTCTCAGTACCAGATTTCTCATGGATAATGTGTTGTACCCATGCTTTTCTGTGATGTGGAGGAGGAAGGGATAGTTCTACGAGCTTGTGAATGATTCTGACACTATTTTGTGGTTTGCAGTGAGATTCAGAACCTGAAAGTAGAAACACTGGAGGATCAGTATATCATTGTAAGTTCCTATAAATATTCTTGAATGCCTTTGTCACATTGGATCATCGTCCCTTTCTTCTGATTGCTTTTCAAATTACTATACATATAGTTGGTTCTGCAGAATGCAAGTGGAAGTGGAAAGCAGGTAATACTTGTATCTACATTCCATCAAAAGCAAGGATTTAAAGTAGTGGAGTGCAGAAAATATTCTACAACTGTGAGTTGTGTACTGTTCATGCTGCCTTATATCCCCTTCTCATTTATGCAACTGTCTGAATGCAGGTGAAAACAAGAACCTCACAGAATTTCACATACTGGACAGGTTCACATGTGATGCAATACGGAGACACAAACAAGGTTATTGAAGAGGTGGAACGATATCTTGGCTATGACCCTGCAAATGAGAATGTGACAAAACCTGTGTTGCCTAAGGTCAACTTGGCTGACACTTTGATGGCAGGAAAGGAATTGGCTGTGAATCAGCGCGATGCCGATCTAGTTCACCTCTGGCACAAGGTATAATCTTTTTGTGTTGTCTTCCAGTTGCACATTTTCTTGAGCACGCCTCAGTTTCTGTTGATTTGACTCACAAGGGGAAATCAGAAGCCAAATGAGATAGTGTGGTGTTCCTATGTAATATCTTGGGCTTGCATGTTTGCAGTACAACAATGCTGCAGTGGGATCAACCAGGAAATCAAAAGCAGGGGAGGAATTGGTGAACACAATGGCCCATCGCATTCATCTTGACAACAGTGTCAAGCTCATAGGCAATCTCCTCTTTGGCAGTGAGGCTGGTCCTTCCAAATTGAATGCCATCCGTCCTGCTGGGCAAGTTCTAGTGGATGACTGGGATTGCCTCAAGGGAATGGTACAATTTTGAAACCCATTGAATGCATAGAAGAGTTTGCAGTCACACATTTCTGTAGAACTTGGGGGAGCCCAAGTTTGTCTGGATAGTTGACTCAACCTCTCCTGTCAGATTGTCCTTGACTCAACTTTCTTTCCTTCTGTCACATAACAACTAGCACTATTCCAAGGCCCTGTTCTCTCCTGTCAGATTGTCCTTGACTCAACTTTCTTTCCTTCTGTCACATAACAACTAGCACTATTCCAAGGCCCTGTTCTGTTTTTGGATCATCCTGTTGATGTCCCCTTCTCTCTTAGGTTTCAATTTCTCCACTGTGTCAAACCATGCAGCTCATTCTCAGCTTGAATATTTCCGGTCTTTTGCTGATTCTCTGTTCCTGAGACATTAAATTGAATATGGTCCCCCCCTATGATGTGTGAGACTTGTCTGACACTTTTTTTTCTTCCTCTCTAACCTTTGGAATTTTGGGATCCAGGTACGCACCTTTGAGTCAAGCTGTGGACATCTCACACAGTACGGCATGAAGCACATGCGGGCATTTGCAAATCTTTGCAATGCTGGCATTGATGTTACTAAAATGGCTTCAGCAGCACAGCAGGCCTGCAGTGGTCATGCCTCTGGTCTATGGAGCCCTATCTCTGCAGGTTACAGTGCATAGAAAAAAAAAGTTGGAGAAAAACAACTTCACCCAAAAACAAGTCTGCATGAGAATATTGAAGTTTTTATCAACCTGCTATGGGTTGGAGAAAAAGCTGGAGAAAAACAACTTCACCCAAAAACAAGTCTACGCGAGAATATTGAAGTTTTTATCAACCTGCTATGGCTGTGGAGCTAAGGTGTTATCCACAAAACAGGTATACATGTGTAAATTCATGGTTCCCTTTATATATAATTTGGGAACTTCTGATACATACTTATCAAATTCATGGGGGTAAAATACACATGATTGCTGGAATTGAAGATTTGATACGGCATTTGGTTTGGTAACAATGCGTTACTGGTTTCTCCAGGTATTGAGAGACACATAGTGCAAAGTGTCATGTACTAGTACCTGATTTGTTTGAATAGCTAGCTAGCTGCTGCCAAGGCTTCATTGTGTGCCCTTGTACACATATAATTTTCAATGATGACATGAATCATCACCTTACTGCTACATTCTCAGTTTCGAAATTTTTTTGATGTTTTTCTTTGTGCTCGTTCATTCCATCACCTCTCATTCAGTTTTACTTATGTCCCACATTTATTTTTCATATGCTGCAAAAGGAAGAAACTCTTCCAGAAGTTGCAGATGTTTTGTTATCATCCTTGTTTTCACAGGAGAAAGCTTCTCTTGAAATTATTTGGTCATATTAAGATTGCAAGTGCTACGGGTTCCATAGACCGAATGGTCTTATTATGAACTGGGAGTTCACTTTTGGGAGCTGTATAGATCTAGAACTATTTTCACAATGAAATACGCTTTTTTTCCCCCTCCCAAAGTTGGTTTGTATAAACGGCCTCATGAGCAATATGGAATACAAAAGAATATAATTGATAAATAAAGCTCTATATTGGTGAATAAGAATGCTCAAAATATGTTCAATGACATCTAAAGAAGCACTTCTTGGTTCCATTGCCAAATGAGTTTCCTGAAAAAACAGATCAATTGCAACAAAAGGATGCCTGTCAAATAATGAAAGCTTATATCATGCTACAATAATGCAATCTTATAGAATTCTTGAAACTCATCTCAAGTCTTAGAGCTTGTATCACCACAGTACCTTGGCAACTTCAACACTAACTATATTATTTCTACAAAAGTTGAAATCTCCAAAAAATAGATTTTTCAAAGACGAATATTTTGTAAAGTAAAATAAAGCATACTTTTGAAGAATTCTAATTTTGACATGGAATCTTCAAAAATTTAAGTATTCAACAAACATGAGCTGAAGCTGTCACTGTACTACAATAGTGCATGTAGTTTAAATGTTAAACCTAAATCTTAATCAAACCATCTATCGATTAATACTTCCCAAAAACATGTCAAGTTGGGCTTTAGGGTTAAAAATTAAATTTGATTCTTCAATTTTATGTATGCCTTAATTATAATATAGCATAGTCTTCTACCTTAATACTTGATACTCTTTATAAGTGTCATTGTAAAAGTCTTTTTTTGTTTTGGTTGATGTTGAATAAATGTTTAACTCGTTATCAAAAATGAATTAAAAAATTATTGATTATTTTATTACAAATCACAAGTCAAGTGGATGTTGTGGGTCTTACACTAATGTTGGCTGATTCTTGGTGTATAAAACAACTATCAGGTTCAAGTCTGTAGTTTTACCCTCAAAACCCACTGGATTTGGTTCTAAAACAAATATGGGTCGAAGGAGACCAATCCAACATTGTCTTGTACAATGTCTTAAGAACTGAACCTAGACATGGACAATATATATATATATATATATGTTACATTGAGAGATCAATGAGCTTCGAGTGCACCTGGAGAGTCCTAACAAGGAGTTCTAAAGTTGCAAAAAATAATTTAATTAAAAAAATGAAATTTGCAAGTACTCTACTTGATTATTGAAAACAAGATTCAAAGGAGTGACCTTATGTCTCCTTTACATAATTAACAAATTTGATTCAAATTGAATGTAACTACTCATTGCCACTTTATAATAGTTTAATTAGAAAAAGATAAAACTTTTTATTTCCAAGCTAAATATTAGTTCTTAGCAAAACTTCTTAACTTTTTAGCTAAACTTTTATTTCTTGACAAAACCTCTTTATTGTTTGGTTAAACTTCTATTTATTAGCAAAACTAATAATTTTTTAAAAATTTTGCTAAAATTTTTACCTTTCAACAAAACTTCTTTACTTAATGACTAAATCTTTATTTTTTGACAAAACTTTTAGCTTTTTTTGATTAAATTATTATCTCATGACAAAACTACTATTTTTACTTGGCAAAAATTTCACCTCTTTGCAAAAACTCTTTATTTTTTAACTAAACTTTTATCTCTCGAAAAAATCAATATTTTTTTTTGGCTAAATTTTTTATTTTTTAACAAAATCTCTTTACTTATTGACTAAGCCATCACCTTTCATTAAGACCTTTTACATTTTATTAGCTAAATCCTTATCTTTTAACAAAACTAATTTTTTTTTGGTTAAACTTCCACCTTTCAACAAAACCTTTTTACTTATTTGTTAAATCTCCACCTCTTAACAAAACTAATATCTTTCTTTGGTTAAATCTTTATATCTTGGCAAAATTAATATTTTTTCTTTTTTAATTTCCACCACTCAACAAAATTGTTTACTTTTTAATTAAACCTCCACCTTTTGACAAAATCAATTTTATTTTTTTCGCTAAACATTTAACTTTCAACAAAACATTTTTTATTTTTTAACTAAATCATTACCTCTTTGGTATTGCTCACACACAAAAAAAATATCATAAATATATTATAGAAGGTAATGATTATCGTCAATGAAAGTGTAACAAAAAATAATGCATTTAAAGTTGAATGGAATTTCTTCAAACTTTTGAAACAATTTTGCAATGCCTTTTTGAAATGGAAAAATTTCATTAGTCCACCTTAAATCACTATGCAATACTTTCATCCACCATTAACAAGTTGTATTAATTATCTAATATGCAATAATTACATCAAAAGTGATGTTGAAATTAACATTTATTGGTCCAAGCTTATTTTAGGTGTACGTTCAACGTCAAAATGCAATACCCACATTAGTATTATGACAAAACCACATGTTGAACATGACACATGCAATATTCACATACAAACAAATTTTAAATTGGGAAAACATATAAATATACAAATAGTACATAATTGATTGATACAATAGTTGACATTTTAAGACCCACATATGTAGATATTGCATAATTAACAATGACTATTAGCCAAAAAAATCAATGAAAAATTTAAAAATGTAATGTGAGTATTGCAAAATGGCAATGTTACAAAAATAATAATTTAATGATTATGGATGTGGGTATTACATAGTTGGCCAAAACAACCAATGAAAAATTTGGGAGATTTATGAAAATATTATGGGATGAAAACATTATAGAATGTAATATGAAATAATCAGTTGTAAATATAATTGCATGTCCAAATAAACGTTATGTTTATTATTAATATTTCATATTCTTTGCTTGATTAACAGAACAAAATCTAGAGTTGTAAAAAGGCAATATTTACACGAATTAATGCGAACTCTGAAATAAACTTGAAATTTTAAAATTCACTAAGATTTTTTACTAAACATTCATATGTCATTGATTGCCATAAGACCAAATAACAAAAAATTAATTTTGTAGTTCTATGTATAGATGCAAAATGCAAATCAACAAGTCCATGTTAATAAATTTTTTTTAAAATAATGACATGCTACTCTTTATTTATAAAAGACCCCTTTCTATCACTAATCTCTTCATTTATAATTTCATGGATTTGGGTGATAAGCGCTGATTCTATAAATAGGGAGTGGCAGTTAACTGAGAGTTGACCATTACTTTTGGTCCTGATTAGTAAGAACTAGATCCAAATCAGGACCAATCTTAAGCACAATTATCAGAATTCTTATTTTTATTTTGATAAAACAGGATGCAAAACCAGAATCCCAATTCTTTTTTATTTGTGGAACCAGAATTGTGACAATTCCAATTGATTTTCCGGAACCCAAGGTTCATTACAAAAGTCAAGAACTGCCCAACAATAAACCTTCTGCACCCAAATCAATTAGATAATTAGGCCAATCAATTCTGAAATTGAGCAAGGACACTTCTTACTTGCCAATAGATTCAAAAGGAGCAAAGGTTCTTGCCATCAAACAGAGTCACCAACACCCAAATTGATGCCTTTACCTTCTTGAGTGAGGCCTCTTAGTGGCCAAAGTAAACCCAAGAAATGTTAGTTTTGGACCTAGAGACCCTTATTTAGTCCTTGCATGGCATATTAATAATATTTAGAAGCAATTTAGATGAATTTTGGGATTTTCAATTTTTATCATAGTATGGACCTTTTTTTCAAACCTGTAGGTGGACTTGTAACTACCCACAACATTAAAGAGCCAAATCTGACTAGATGTCAAGTAAGAGAGGTTTCTTTTTTAAAATTTAATCTCACTTTGTTTTGACGCCATGACCTCAGCATCTAAATGTGAGAAGCTCAGAATTGTTTTCCTCACAATGTGATTGACTTGGGGACATTTTCCCCTCCCCTCCCACAAAAAAACTCCTTTGTACCTTTTGCACCTTCCTTTTCTTTCTCACCAAGTTCCAAAAATTTGGCCCTGAAAAACAAAAAAACCGCTGCAATGTACAAAGCAACAACTATCCGACAGAGCAAACCAGTACCCACCAATGAACTATGCTGAATGGATGGTGTGTGTGGACAGAAAATACTTTTCTTTGGGTTTTGTTCCTATTCTATATACTCTCTATTCAAATATGTTTTTTCTTTAGCAATTAGATTTATTCGTAAAGTCCCGCGACTAGGGAGCGAGAACGGCCAGTTTGGGCATAATAGGGCATCCAATGAAATTTTACAAAACGTAATAACTGGAACTCAAACTAGTTTTTCCACCAATTTTGATGATAAACTGAGTTTCATCCTGTCTTTCATTTTACCTGAGCGCCTCCACTGCTGCTACGTATATTTTCAGTGCTCCTACCTGTACAACTACAATAATTACTCTTGAACCTTGTGCATTACATGCTGAGTTTCATCATTTCATACTAAGATTTAATAAAATTTCATTAGGTTGCGGATACCACTGAAAGAGGGGATAGCGGGTGAAACAGAGGGTGAAGACAGGGTGACTTTACGGATAAGTCTATTGTTTGCAATTCTTTAACTTCTTGTGAAAAGGACACTTTGAATTTGTCTCTGTACTTATTTAATCTACCTACCAGTCTGACCCCTTCCCACCCCCACCTCCCCTTCCTTCCTATCACCAACTTCTGACATAACTGGGATCTGCAGATATGTGTACTATCTGCACATACATAGCTCCAATTGTGTTGGCATTCAGAGAGAGTCCTGTAACAAAAAGAATGTGCATCACATGATTTCATTGGTACAAATAGTCCACAGAAACAATGTACAGTGAAGGAAATTATGCAGGAAATTGTGCAGGAAACAATGCAAAAATGAAATCATTGAGCAAGAAACCAGCAATAGAGAGATTAGATTAGTATCAAGCTTCCAACAACACGGCTGTGCACACACACACACACAACAGATTGAAAAGATAAGAAAAACTGGGTGTTGGGTGCACACAATATCTATACGTGGCTGATACCCAAATCTGTTGTTACCACTGATATTACTTGACAATTGATTTATTGTCACCAGTGATATCACCTGACAAACCTAAAGGTGAATCACCTAGCCATGACCCTTTTCAAAGATTACAAGTTGCATAATATCAGCCAGGAGGGTCCTGGATGGAAGTGTTCCCCTTCACTTCTGTTTTTTATGTTGTGTTATGTGTTTGGGAAGATGGTTCTCACCCTTCCTCTTCATGCACTACAGGATGCAAGATTTAGAAGTGGAGGACAATTTATGGTTCAAAGCTCCAGCTCCAAGTATATTGTCTTCTTTGGCATATTTCAAGCAGCTTTGGTTCCAAGCTCCAGCTCCAAGGATGTTGTCTTCTTCAGCATATTCAAGCAGCTTTGGTTCCAAGCTCCAGCTCCAAGGATGTTGTCTTCTTCGGCATATTCAAGCAGCTTTGGTTCCAAGCTCCAGCTCCAAGCGTGTCATTGTCTTCTTGCACACTCTGAGCACAGCTTTATGTGGTTCCAAGCTCCAGCTCAAGTATGACATCTTATGCATACTTCAGCAATCCATCCACATATTTCAAACACTGTGTGCAGAGACTGCTGCCTAATGCTATAAAATCATTACAACCTTCTTCACCTTCAACATCCAATTCTCTATCATCAAATTCCTATGGGTTTGCAGTTTTTGTAGTGGGGTTTACGAAACCAAGCAGAGGGGAGAGAGATCCCATGAATTCCATATCAACTGGTCGTGGCTAGAACTCTCCCCACCTCCTTGCTCCCCTGCAGGAAAGCTCAATGACGAAAACAGCAAGCACTCCTGGAAGGCATTTGGAACACAGACGGGCAGTGAGGCAGGTGTTGAGCATTGAACCTTCATCCTTAAGAAATGCTCATTGAGTAACATGGTGTCATCTGAGAGTGCAGGATCCTCTAGACTGCTTGTGTCTGGCACCTTCTCCAGGGGTTCCAGATCTGTGGCAGAGAAATCAAAGGAAGTGGTGTAGTACTGTAAATCATCAGAGCTGTCTTCAGCAGCAGTAGCGACAAAACCAGTAGATGTTTCATCATCATCCTCTTGAAGGGGCTTTGTCTCCAGATACTGTCGCTCTCGCCTAATGGGTTCCAGCCATTTCCTGTTGCCAGGCATCTCAGGAAAGCTTATCATCAAGCTCTCCTCCGTTGATCTGTAGCTGCTACTGCAACCGCTGTCTGACATCATAGCAGCACCACCTTCTTCAAGATACTGCTGCTGCTCTTCTGTTGCACCAAATGCTTTCAACCATCCCTTATGATCCATCTCTGGAAAGATTGTTAAGCTTTCTTCTGTAGAGCTATAGCTCCAAGTGGAGTCTGATATCATATCAGTAGCACTGCTGCTGTTGCTGCTGCTGCTACTCCTGTATGATAATTCCCTCTCTGCACCAGCAACAACAGAATGCTCTGTTTCTGAGGCGCCTGATGTAATGGCAACTTCAAGAGCATTTGGAGTAGTAGGCGGAACTTCAAAAGCTGTAGAAGTAAGAGAATCATCTGTTTCTGAAGCATCCACTTCTTTGGTGGAGGCAGCAGCTGCTGCTGCGGCAGAAATTGCAGCAACATGTGCTGCAGCAGCATCGGCTTCTTCAGTGCTCTCAAGCTTCGCGGCTGCTGCTGAGCTTCTTCGGCGATGGAGGAGACGTGCAGATTTGGAAGGCAAAAGAGAGAAGGTGTTAGCAGAAGATGAGGATGGCGCCTGCGGCGGCGGCAGAAGGAAATTAGTGCGTGTGTTGCTGCCTCTGAGCATCCAAGCGGCTTCGTCATAAGCACGAGCTGCGTCTTCAGCACAATTGAAGGTGCCAAGCCACAAGCGTATCTTCTGCGTCGTGTCTTTGATCTCCGCTACCCAGCGCCCTGACGGTCGTTGCCGCACGCCTAAGAAGCGTTTGTTGCTGCGGCTGCGTCCACGACAATTGGCCATGGGATAGGACGAGTTTTTCTTCAATGATGATGCTCCTCTTGCTGCAACGCTTTCTCCTTCTTCTTTTCTTCCTTTCACTGAGTCCGAGACCGCATGCTTAAGCTCCAAAACACTTCCACAGTTTGTTACCTGCTGCCGCTGCTGCTGCTGCTCCATTCCCAAACAAAAGCTTCTCAAGTCTCCGACAGATCGCAACAACTTCCTATCAATCTATCTATCTCCCTCTTGCAAACTTCAAGACCAGGACCTCTATCGATCTCTGCTTCTCATCACAATCTCAACATCGTCATCGTTCCTCCTAAGTCCTTTCATCACAGACACACAACTGCAGCAGCACACTGTAAGAAGACCGAAAGCACTCGTTGGCAAGTCTCTCGCTCCACCTCTCAGGTCTTTCGAAACCTTCTCTAAGTGCAACACTCACTCGAATTGCTCTTTATCTCTCTCTCTCCGATCTCTGCTCCTTCCTCTCACCTACAACTACAAATGCAACAAATGGCCAAAGAATTGCGTTCCAAGAATTGGATCCAATTCTTCGAATGAATGCATCTAGACTACTTCGAACCAGAAGAATTCTCTCTCTCTCTCTCTCTCTCTCTCTCTCTCTCTCAGAAAGCGATTCGACAAGAAAGGAGGTGGAAACAAACAGGGTAAAAGAAGAAGAAGAAGAAGAAGAAGGAGACCTGGTAGTAGCTAGCGCGTCTGTCGTCGTGTACTGGCGTTGTTGCTGTCTGTTCCTCTTCTGGGGCCCTCCTCTCTCCGGGTGCGTGGACTGCGTCTTGTTTCCTTGCGTCCTTTCAAGATCTCTCTCTCTCTCTCTCTCTCTCTCTCTCTGTATGACATGGTCGCCATTTGCTGAGAAGGCTTGTATTTTTTTTTTCCTTCTTCTTTTCTTTTTTTTTTTTTTTTTTTTTTTTTTTAAAAACCACTCCAAAAATGCTTATTTCTCTTTTTTTCCAATTCTTCTCCCTCTACTCACTGACGGACGGATGGACTGACTCACCCCTTCACAACCATATCAT